>Ga0265297_10007023_pt1 | contig 15870 bp, 25 predicted proteins | sample Munlanlwell13791_FD_192502 | JGI IMG/M metagenome (GOLD analysis project Ga0265297, IMG submission 192502) | Leachate microbial communities from a municipal landfill in Southern Ontario, Canada - Leachate well 137-91 | ecosystem: Engineered > Solid waste > Landfill > Unclassified | place... | reverse complement strand
TATAAAACTTTTCAGCCTCATTCATTGCGCCAACTTGTGCATAATACTCGTTTATATTTCTTTCTTCTTTGTCAAGTTCGGCGCTTGCTTTTTTCGAATGATCTAAAACTTCTTTTTTTGCGTATTCAGTAATCATTTGGATGAACTCTGTTTTTGTCATTTTGTTTCCTCCGTTGTCTATGTAATAATAATACAACCTATTGATAGCTTTGTCAATAGGTTGCACATTAAATCCGCGTAAAATTCCCTCTCATTATGTGTTACTTTGAATAACTACTCTTAGTCAACTCGCCGAACGCCGGGAAGCCAGGCTTCTTGACCAATTGAACCAAGTTAGTGTCGCTGTCTGATTCTCTGAATTTCTCGAATTTCAAGTTAACCATTTCGGCATTGTCAAGTGATCGTTTATCGGTCTTTGTCATCAAGGCGATAATATCCGCAGCGTGCGCTTGTTCAGATCCACCGTAAACGCCAGTTAGCCCGCCGTCTCTCATGCCCTCTTTTGTCATGCTTTGAATTGCAATACAACCGATGTCTAAGTCCTTGCAAATATCATGCAGACATGAGCAGATAATGCCTATCCTTTCAGGTTCTTTGCCGTCAAATTTATCCTTCAAAAGTCTAAGATAATCGACAACAAACCATTCAACGGAATATAGTTGTTTCATCCTAACTAAATCAGCGCGTAAACTAGCTGTATTCCATGAGGTAGAATCCGAGAAATAAGCCGGGTATGCCTCCATCCGTTGTATAGCCTGGATAATCTCATACCATTGACCATCGTTTATCTGCCCTGTTTTCATGTTACGAACACCCACGCCTGATTCAACCGATAACGTGCGCCGTAGTGTTTGAATTCCTGACATTTCCAACTCATAGATTACTCCGGGCCTGTCTGACTTCGCCATGTGAAAAGCAATCTGCATTGCCAGTAAAGACTTACCAACTCCAGGCTCACCGGATAAAAGGAATAACTCGCCCTTTTGAAGTCCACCGGTTAGTTTGTCAATTCCTGCTATCCCGGTCGGTATTCCATAAATTTCTTGCGGATTTTTATAGCGATATTCAACGTCATCGTAAACCTTGGATAAAATATCTCTAATGTGCATGGTTCTATTTTCCGTTTTTATCATGTCAAGCAAAGACGTTACATACTTCGGGATGAATTGTTCAATATCCTGTTCGGAGTTATAAGCCGCTTTTGCCAGTTCATTCGCTGCCTGTAACGCCCTACGCCGTGATGAAAACTTACCCACTTCAACGGCGTAGTGTTCGGCGTGCATAGCGGTTGGCGTGCTGCTTATTAACTCAATCAAATAGTTTTGATCGACTTCCTGATTCTTTGATTCTAAATAACTTGACACCGTTAGTATGTCAATTTCTACGTGTGTTCTTGTAAGGTGTTCAAATGCCTGCCAGATTTCTTTATTTCTGACAATGTAAAAATCATCGTACCGGATATATTTCGCCGCCTCATAATATGCAGCCGGATAAACTAAAACAGATCCAATTACGGCGCTTTCGGCTTCACGTGAATGAGGCAATGTGTTTACGTCAAAATTAGTCATAGATAGCCTTCCCGTCTAATCCGATTCCAATAGCCTTACGCGGCTTATTATGATTTACCAATTCCCCTATGAACCCATTCAATAAACTCTTTGGAGAATTCATTGTCAACTTTGCTGCTCGGTATGTGGTAATTACATCATCAACGATTCTCTCGGCCTTGTCAATGTCACCATCAACCTGCCTGAGCATTTCTGTTATAGGTTTCCACCATGTTACCTGATATGCTGCGTAATCACTCCTTTTATTACAAACAGGTGTTTTAATACCCATTAAAGAAGATATTGTTGAAGCAAGTCTTATTTGATCTTGTTTTACTAATGTTTTCTTTTCTGGCTTGTCTTTCCATGAATCAGGAATACCATCAATATCACACGGCTCAAGAGTTGGTTCTTCTTTTGATGTTTTTTCAAAAGAAGTATTCTTTAATGTGTTTTTATTTAATGGGGTATTCTTTATTTCATGTGATGAAGTGGGGTGTTCACTTGGTGAAGTGGGGTTTTCATGTGGTGAATATCTGACTTCATATAGTGAACAACTGGCTTTGTTTTTATTCCAAATATCAATAATTGTTACCTCTAAAAACGCCTTGCCAGTTGGATTATGTACCTCGTTTACTTTTATCAATCCTTTTTCTTGTAGTTCATTCCTTGCGTTAGTTATCGAACCCATAGCCATTTTACATTTTTCTGACATTGTTTTTACGCTTTGCCAGCAAGTTCCATTTTCACCAGCAACCCTCTTATAGTGAGAATATAATCTAAAAGCATAAACCGATAAATCAAGATCATCTAAAATATTTGGCATCATAAAATAATACGATCTTGATTCGTCTCTAATTTGGTATTCAGTCATAATTACTCCTTAATAAAAAACTCACCCTCTTGACGGCTTCGGCTTTTGTGTTTATTCGCAGTTCCCTACCAGATAAAAAGGGTGTGCCAAAAGCCGCCAAGAAGGCGAGTTATCCGGTTATATTTCGGCTGCGACCCCGAAGTAACATCTCTGTTACTATATTATTTTACCACATTTTACTCACCGCACCAATCCTTTTTTATTTGCTCAATTTCATCTTTTTGTTTACACCAATCCATTACAACCTTTTCTATGATCTCACACTCCCAGGGTAAAGGTTCCAGGAACGTGACACATTGTTCATACGCTGGTTGATAGATAGGCGGGACGTTGAGGATGTGGAGAATACGCATTACGTTTTCTTCTGTGACGGGTTCGTGTGTGTCTATTTCTGCGAAGTCTATACTGTATTGATCGTCTGGGGTCATAGGTAATCGTCCAATCTATGAGTGGCCACCGTAAAATAACTTTCATCTTTTTCAATGCCAGTAAACTCTAATCCTAAGTTAGCACACGCCGCGCCAGTAGTGCCGCTACCCATGAACGGGTCCAACACAGTGTTGCAACCTTTGAACATTTTCAAAACAGTATCGTATAGGACCAACGGGTCTTGATATTTATGAACTTTCCATTTTCCTGAAATAGATTCTATTCCGAATGTATCACACCATATATATTTATTTACCTTAATTGACCAATAATCAGTTGGCACATCCTCTTCTTTGAATGGTGGTGACGTAAAAACAATATCAAAACTTTTATCATCAAACTTCTTCATTTCCTGCAAACAATCACCGTATATTAGTTTCATTTCTCTCCTATGTTATAAACGCAATAACCAATCCTCAATATACTTTAGGTTCAGTGATTCTACCCATGATTTTACATCGTAACCCCTATTTATTTGTCTCATGGCGAACTCTTGACGATGTTCAAACGAATCCACAATACCCGAAGTATGGCACCTATGACAAACTAATTCAATATTTATTTCTTCATCGAATTCTGGCCGGTTTTTATTCCTGCGAATTATACAATGGTGCCTTTCGGGTCGATTGTACCTGTCTGTTGGATAACCGCAGTTCTCGCAAAACCAGCCACGTTGATCTATGAAGTATTCGACCGGATCCATCATCTAAGCATCCGCCTGAAATTCCAGCGCTATCTCGTTACCTCTAGCGTCTATTGATTTACGGAACGCAGGCTCACCTACTTTTTCAAGCCTGTAATCAGTAAATCCAATCATCGGTTGTTTTGGAAGTTGTTCAACCTTTGCGCTGACCGCGTCGCCATATTTCTGTTTTAGGCCATGATACATTATGTCCGCGTCCGTTGTCAGACTATGCGCTCTCGAATACATTCCGTTGATGAAGTGGATAACGGGTTCGGGATCGTCACCTGCCATACTATAACCACGCTTGGCGATTATGAGATAACCACGCTTTCGGAGTTCTTTGATACACAATCTAACTTTACGCTTTTCAGTTGACCCCATGTATTGAAACATTTTCCACGCAATATCACGAAGCTCAATTTGTTGCGGATAAGTAGACACTTGAATAATTTTCAAGCAGCGTCTAATTTCATCCTCATTCACTTTTAGATTAAACATTTTCGCCTCCATAATCTATGCCGGATAACCGGAATTACTAAAACTAATCCCAAATAAACTTGATGAAGCCGAAGTCTTTGCGATATCCCAAATATGGCAAGTATTTGCCTTCAAACCCTAGCCAACACTTGAAAATTGCGATTGTAAGCCGTCCTATTTTGAAAGCAATAAAGTTTTTCATTTCATCCTCATTTCTTATGCCGGATAGGGTTAGCTATCCGGCGTGTGAGTTACGCTGTAATTGCTCTTTTCAATTCACGAATAGCAACCGGATGCCCAACAAGTCTATTGCCAATAAGGTAGTAATCTTTCAGCGGCGGATACGTTGTGATTATTTTTGTTTTCTTGAATGGTTGCCAAGGTAAAGTGAATAAACGTTCCTTCCAAGTGCGCCGTTGTTCGTGATATTGTGGATTTTTCAGATCAACCATGTTGTTATCTTCAATTATCTGATAACCGCCCAATCCACCAAGTAAACTGTTTGGCATATTAAACATCATTCTCTCCTATTCATGGTTTCGATAACCGTAATTATCATAACCGTAGCCCGCTATCGTCTCGACATGGGGAGTAAGAATTACCCTTTTGCCAACTCTTCGATACGCAAGCAATCGCGCAGACAATCCAGGTGAATCTTCGCAAGCGCCAACTCGTTTGATTTCGTTTTGTAAAGCGCTTCTAATTCATCTTTCAAGGTGTATTGTTTTTCAAATAACACCAACGCGGCAGCTTTACGCGCCCCATCATTTGAACCCACGACCCGACCGTCAGCGGTAGCTTTCAAAACTTCTACTTCGAGTTTTTCTTTTGCCAACTCATATTCAAAGCCTGCTGTTTGCATCAATGCGGTTGCCGTCAAAACATTTTCATAAGCCTGTTTCATTTCTAATTCTGTAATCATTTTGTACCCTCTCTGCGTATACGCGCCCGTGGTTAGTCGTGCTTGAATTCGTCGCCGACTGTGATCTCATACGCCGTTACTTCTAGTCCAGCCGGATAATCGTCAATACCATGTCCTTTGTAGGTACGTGGTTCTTTGACCTGACCCGTAACGGTAATGTGATCGCCTTTTTTCAGAGCGTCGTTGGCTACTGCGAGTTCTTCCCACGCGCCCACGTTTACCCAGACTGATTTCTTGTACCCCTCTTCTTTGCCACCACCGGTGTACACAGATAATCCAATTTCTAACACCTGTTTACCTTGTGGGGTGAACCTTGATTCACACTTCATAACCGTGCCTGATATTTTTATATTAGCCATTATTTTGCCTCCAGTTGTTTTTTAGCTGCTAAAAATGCCTTTTCAAAACTACCATCATGCGCTGCCAAGAAGTCGTTAGAATCCTCTAGACTCATATGCATTTTTACGCGTGTAAGCGTGTAATATTCCTGGTTGGTTACTTTATCAGGCACGTCTACTTTTTGCGGCGTGGCGGGCTTGCTGGACGCCTTAACCGTCGCTCCTGTGCTAGGTTCGCTTGCGTCTTTGTCAGGATCATCACCGGTCTCAATCATAAAGGTTTGACGTAAGGCGTATTTGTATAAATCGGTCATAGCCTTATTAGTTGACTTGTCGCCACTGTCAGCACCCTCACCGTATGATTCAACATCAATAAACGATCCTGAGACGTGGGTAAAACAAACCACTCCGTGAATATTAGTCCGGAGCATAACCGCATCGCTTCTTGTTTTGTATTCAGTTTGCACAATTTGATTCATCGACTTTACAAAAACAGTCACCCCATTTTCAATCATTACCGGGCGTAAAGTCTTAATGAATTCCTTTTCGCTGGCAAAGGTATAATTAAGGTTTTGTGATCGTTCCTTTTGAACATAACCAACCTCTTTATAAATTGCCAACATTGCTTCTTGAATGTTTTTATGCTCTGTCATTTTCTCTCCTCTAAGAATAACTCTTTGCTAAGTTTTGCTATTTCGATCTGACTATCCGATTTGCTGGCTTCACCCAAAATAGATTCAGCTTTGGGAAGTAAAGCAAGAAGTCGGTTGTACCAATCCATGTGATACGGGACAAATATCTCGTTATCTTTGTCTGCCTCGGTGACAACCGTATTCTCATTATCTACGTGAATAGACATAACTCGGTCGTGTCTGAAGGGGCATAATGGAACTTCTGAACCAACCGTTACGAATAGATAATCTTGTCGCAACCATCCTTGAAATGAATCTCTACTTCCAACTTTTGCCTTAACAATGTTGACAAAATGTAAAGCGGTGATCCCGTCGTGTTCAAGCGCTATGTAACTTCTTCCATGAAGTGATTTTGCTTCTCCGAGAGTATCAACTATTTTTTCAACGGTAGGATAAACTTCGTGACCTTCGGTAATCAATTTCTGTTTGTAGGATTTTATTTCTTGTAGGTTCATTTCATCACTCTTCACTTTTCACCGCCCAATCATTTTCCCATTTTTCAGTTTCGTAATCGTAGAATGAACTTGCCGTTGTTGAGCCTGTCAAGTTTGATCTAACTTCTCGGCGCTCATCAATTTCAGGTTCGCGGTAAAAATTATCAACAAGACCCTCAAACTGTAAATCCATTTCAGCATTGATGTCATCCATCATTCTTGACCTTCCTGTCTGGATTCCTGTGCCGTAATCTGGTTGAACTCTGATAATGTACGCATTGGTACTCTTACGATAGGCCATTGGTTATAGAGTGTTTGAATTGCCAGCCTAACTACCTTTGCCTTGTCTGAGTTCTTTGACATTTGAAGCAACATACTATTTGTCTCGTTATCTATTCGTGTGTTTAGTGGTACGGTCATTGTTTTGGTCATACGATTCCTCTCTTTGCGTATCCATGCGCAACCCGGAATTGTGTTAGATATTACCAAATGCAGGCAGTCTAGTTTTTACTTGTTTCAATAAATCATCAACATCAAGACCGTCACCACGGTTATCAATTGCATGAATAAGCGATTGTTGCGAAGTAATTCCTAGTTGCCAAGAGCGCATCACTGCACACATTTTTACCAAATCCTCACCGCAAACATCCTTGTAAAGCATCCAGATTTTTGATCCATAAATACCTAGAGAGTCAAGAGACAGAACTTCACCAAGTCCAGGCATCCAGTTGTCAGGATCAATTTTTTGTGCATCTCTCATAAGAGACATAATAACTGTCAACGCACCCGGATTTCCATCTGACATTTTCATGCACACATCCATTGTTGAATCTGTTAATTGAATTCGTTCACTCATTTTATCCTCCGTTTGAATATATTGAATCGATGTATCTATATTACTACTTTGTATTACAAAAGTCAATACAAAAGTAGCACATTGGTGTTAAATTGGCGTAAAAATCAAACGACACCCCGAAGGATGCCGATTGATACTATAAAATCCTTATGATACGTTACGAGGGCAAACTTCCTTTCCGATTGACTAACAATCATGATAAAAGAATAAGTTACTCTAATTCATTAGAGGTGAAACACGTTGAATTATCAGACCCTTTCAAGTTGACCAGGAACTCCATGTCCTGACCTCGCCAGTTGTTAGCGTCAACAAGTGTTTGCGCTGCGTTGATCGGTGACGTTCCCCACACTGTAAAAGCGGGTGATTTCTCAATCTCAACATCGCACGCTGACCATTTGTATTTGATAGTGTAGGGTTGTTTTTTTGAAGCACAAAGTCGGTAACTAATCTCATAGATACAGTCTCTTACAGCCGGACTATTTTTGGATATAAATATTTCGCTAACAAGCCTGGCTATTAATAGTTCATTATTCATTTCTTGTAGGTTCATAATATCCCTTTCAGATATTCAACTAAATATGCGACTAACTTCAAGATTCCTTGTACACTCACCAATCCAGGAACGATCACAAATATTTCCTCAGCGTTATTAGTGGCGGTGTAAGTCAGTCTTGCTTCTGGATCTCCATGACGCGTGTTTTTAATCTCGAATTTCATATTTGTTACCTCCATTTACTCAATAATAAACCATTATACGCGTGAAAAAAAGTAACGAAAATCACTAAAAAGATATTACACCGTTTCTCAATCATATAGCCTATTTAGTAGGTCAAGTGTTATTATGGATAGACGTTATTCACCCCATTTAAGCCACCTATTATGGTTCAAATTTCAACGCAGTATGCAAGAACGGATATTTTACTATCCCAGTGAGAATAAACGCGAAATCGGCATAAAACAAAACAGGCCGACACAATTATGCCGAACCTGTTTGCGACAATCACTCGGATGTACCCGAATTTCACCGTAACCACGGTATAGGATTGTCATTCTGGCAACCCTCATGCAGTCACCTGCCATGTGCCCTAGTGTATAGGTTGCCTGGCTTCCGCATTTCGCACGGCACGCCCGGCTGTCGGGAAAGTTAGTCGATCAGCTAACTCTGCAATATTTTGCCGTGAGAGGGTCGCCGTTCTGGTGTACCTCATTCCCGCTTGTAGTACACGGATTCTACACTTGAAATATCACGGTCAAAAATATTATACAACGTTTCAATAAAATATCAATTATGCTAAGTTAATAGAAATCCCCCGTGGAGGGCGGGGGAACCGGCTGGTAATATTTACTTTGCGATTGGCTGGCCGGATATTTATAGTATAGCACAATTATTCCTGAGGATATACAGTCCCTTGAAACAAATCATCAACCGCACTAATTGGATCGGCGCTATGTGTTACAGGTTGTACTTCTATCGGACATTGTTTAGCATCGCCTGATAATCGTTTGATCGTAACAAAACAACCGCCTAACGGCTTAGGAACACCGCCCCTTGTCACCTCCCAGCCGGTCGTTCCATCTCCATAAGCTTGCATATATCCTGGAGTTCTTACGTGGTGTTGAGTGTCAAAATAATGTATTCCGTTTTGGGTGATACGCTCCCTTTGAATAGGAATCCAGTAAGCATTATGAGAATGACCGTTTACAACTATGTCGGCATCTGGTAAGTAAACCGCCTGCCTGTTTGTTTGAATCGCTCCTCTTGTTACAGGCGCCTCACCACCAGAGCCGTGGAAATATTTTATATTTACAGATCCACGAATCTCAGAGTTTACCTTAATCATCACTTTCAGCCACCCGCCATAACCACCGTGTAGACAGCCTAACATTTTACTTAATCTATCTGACAAATAGGTATTAGCGTTTTTCAATACAGCTAATTCGTGATTTCCCGGGGTGATAATTAAAATGTTGTTTTTATACTTTTTGAGTTTTTCGTAAGCGTCATTTACAACAAAATCATAGTAATCCGCTCTTCGATATTCAGGCCTCAACATCGACATGTCCCTACGAGGATCAAACCTTCCGTTCATAGCGTCAAAGAAATCCCCAAAAATACACACTTTTGATTTTTGTTTTAACGCTTCTTCCATATCTTGAAAAAATACTTTTCTATTGCAAAACGCACTATCAAAATGTACATCACTTGTAATAAATAACTTAACTAAACCTTCATCAACCGTTACGGATGTTACAGCACCTTTTTGAGTTGCTATCATAATCCTCCTATAAAAAAGCCGGCTAATTACCGGCTATCTGTTTTACATTGTACATTATTTTTATTTGAATATTGAGAATAATAAAACGCCAACGTTTGATATGACCATGGTTATCAGAATTAGTACCACCTTAGTGCTAAAGTCTGATCGTTTATCTTTTACTTTTACTAGCGCTTCTTTTTGTTCTTTATCATGTTCAATACAATTCTCAATTATCCTAACGCGGTCATCAAGACCTGGCTTTCCGTTACCCTTGATTGCCTTTGTTAGCTCTAAGCTAATTTCGTCAAAACGAATCATCTTTTGTTCGATTCTGGCAATGCTTACAGCTACCTCACCAACTTTTTCTAATACTTCCGCGTTAGATGCCATGTTTACCCTCTTATTTTAGATATTGGTCATACACATAACCAGGCTGCCCGTAAAGTTTAGCCCAACCATTTGAGACACTTTCAATATTGACAGGCGCGTCTTTTAAATAACGTCCGATCACCTTACTACTGGTAGATGCGCCAGCTCTGATATTTAGGTATGACCATATAGACACATTGACTAATTTCTTTGTGTAAGCAGTTGGCGGTGTCACTATAACCTCATCGTCCGGCGTTTCAATCGGATCAGTAATTACATTTGTACTAAACATACTTTCATATTGTGCCTGAGTTCCAACCCAGCCATTGAGATCCATTTCATCCATTTGTGTTTTGAAGTAAGTAATTCCTGCTTTAATGCCGTCATCGTTTACAATACCATCTGAGGCGTATTGCCAGATTAACGGCTTAACTTTCCATCCCTTATCAATAACCATTTGAACAATCGCAGAAGTAGAAGTATTATATTGTCTGTATGGGTACCATGCCACCCACAAAGGACGGTCTTTGAACCAATCATCGAACCAATCTAATAATCCTAAAGAACAATATATTCCGTTCTTTTTGCCGTTGAGTTGATCGATCCTGATTAAAAATGCTTTTGCGATTGCAAGTACACGCGTTCTTACAGTTTCAATCTTTGGTGCATAACTACCGTTAGTTGATTCAATGTCAAGGAACACAACGTCATTACACCCCATAAATTTATAGCAGTTTTCCGCTTGCTCTTTGCCCCACGCCGCGTCTGACATTCCGTTGACCGGGTGAGTAGAAATGTGATTGTTGTAGTAATCCATGTACCAATAGCCGAATTTATTGATCTTACAGTTTGCCCAATTAATATTAAACTTATTATCTAATGTCCTACCATACCCTACCCTGTGAGCTGCAAAGTGAGCCGGCATGTTTGACCAATCAATCACGCCGTTATAAGTTGACGTATCGATCCCGCGTATCGAGAATGAAGAAAAGTTTATACCCATGATGCTCTCCTAAAATCCACATTCTATATAAATTCTTGCGGCTGTAGTTCCCCCATTCGGCGCCATCAACGTGGCTGTACCTGCACCACCAAGACCGCCACCACTGCACGTGACATCGAACATTGCGCCTGCTTCCGTAGTCCTGCCAGACATACTCTCCATACTTGTCCACGGACAGAACGCAGAAATTGCTGCATTGAAAAACGCCCAATCGCTAAGAGCGCTTAGCGTTACTGTAGGCACTTTTCTTTTCAAAGTTCTGAATCTTAGTGAATTGAGTGCTACTGTGGTTGATTTGCATTGACCAACTCCATAAGTAGCCGCATCACCTCCAGAAGCCGAACTGATCACCTCGCACTCTCTCTCGCACATCGTTTGTTCCTGTGCAACTGGTCTTGACACAAAATCGGTACAAGTCGCTCCATTCTCGAGTTTTACCGCACTTAAATAAATTGCATCGTCGACCGCACCATCCGTTTGATCGCAGAAAATGAAAATTGCCAGGTTCGCCATACTGGCTGTGTCAACGGGAATATTCTCTATCTCGAAAGTTTGAAAAGAAGTGGTCAAAGTCAATGAAGCCGGTGAGTTCTCAGCCGTCCAGTTCGCTACGTAGGTCGGAGTTGCTCCCCATGCATTAACCACGTCGATGGTCGGTGCATCAGCCGTACCAGACCAACTCAATAACACAGCTTTTAGGCTGTGGGTGTTGTCATCAGCGGCGGCCATTCTTGCCTGGAATTGCAAAGAAGCCACTCCCCCCGCGTATTTTATGGCATCCTTGTTTTCTATGATGTGTAAAAACCCAAACTGTTTATTTGCAGTTTCGACTTCCAGTTTTGCAGAATTCGTGAATCCCGCGGGCGCCACAGTGGATTGTGTTACGTCGACAATATCATTCCCCTCCGATAACAATATCCATCTATCGAGTAACTTTGTCCCATCACTGTTAATAGGTACGGTTGCCGCCGTAAATGAAGTACCTCGTTGAGCGATCCTCATTTCGCCGTTGATCACGTCGTTTTGACCAACGCCACCGCCGCCACCCAGCCCACCAGCATCTGCGATGGCTTTGGCGGTCACATATTTATCGTCATCCGTTCCGGTGGTGACGTCCGCGCCGCTGGCTTTTGCAGTGATGGCGAGGTACAAAGTGTCAAAATACGTCTTTAGTGTGGCCTTGATATTAGCCCACGTGATACGCTTCATCTTTTCGCCGACTGTAGGCTCTGATACGTCGTGAACTAAAGCGGTATCACCGTCCGCTAGTGTAGTTATTTCGGTATAATCGTCCCAATTCACTTTTGACCTCGCTTTATGTTATAATAATTATATCAATTAAACATCCCCGCAACGCGCAAACGTCCGGGGATTGACAAACGAACTGGAGGTTCGGATGCAATCAAATTATACCCCAAAAGATATTGAAAACTTTTTGAATAAAGTGGACAAATCCAACGGAATAGATTCTTGTTGGATTTGGACTGGTTGCTTAACCCACAATGGATATGGAAACACGCGTATTCAAGGAAAAGCTTATAGAACACATCGGCTATCATGGATAATAAATTATGGAGAAATACCAGACGGATATTTGGTTTGTCATCATTGCGATAATAGAAAGTGTTGTAATCCAAAACATTTATTTTTAGGAACTGCGCAAGACAATGCGGACGATATGAGAAAAAAAGGCAGGATGTGCATAAACGAAAAACGATGGAATTGTAAACTTTCTTTATTGCAAGTGGAAGAGATACGAAATAGATATTTGTCTGGAGAATCAAGCCAGTTAAAATTAGCCAAAGAATTTGGAGTTGGAAGAGATCAAATTTCACGCATTGTAAATTATAAGAGGCGTAAATCGTAGCCATTAATAACCTAGTCCTTTCATGGTTATGGACATTTAAAATAATCCAATCCAAGCATTTTTTTATCAAGTTCAATGTAACCCAAGGTCTTTTGATATTCTTTATTAAAATTTGAATTTATTTCAAGAGACGGGTTATCGTTAATCATTCCTTTGAAGTATTCCAATCCTCTGCATTGTGCATACAAATCTTGCCTATAATAATCTGTTAGCGTTAATGGTTCCGTGTCTATTATTGGAACTTCAACCAATCCAATTTTAATTGAAGACAGTGTTCCAATTAATATATATAAAACAGAAGCAAGTAAAATTTGCAGTATATTTTTTCTCATTTCTCTCTCCTTAAAATATCATTGTCATGAAAGTTGATTGATCTGAAGCAACAAGAGATTGAACGCTTAAAAACGCATAATAAAGAGTATAAGCCCCTCCTGAAAAAACAACGTCAATTAACGCAGATTCACCAGAGGCTTGCCTATAACCCTCATAGTAAGATTGAATATAAGTAATTGTATTTCCATCAACTTTTATTGATGTTATGTTTGCACTCGACGTTGGGCTACTATACTGTAAAGCATTGCAAATAATAAAGTCGTCGTACGATGAAACTATAGAGGTTGATAATGGATTTGTTGATGTGTTTCCGTTAATTGCGCCAGCTCTAATGCCGTTTGTTCCGCTAAAATAAACAAAATAAGTATCATATCCTCCAAGAGTATATGTCCCAGCAACCGGTGAGTCAACATAATAAATTCCTATATAATCTGATGACACAGAACCGACTGTCATTGCTGAACCAGTAAGTGTTGGCGTTGAAATACCAACATTTACTCTATGACACAATCCAATTGCCATAGTCGTTCCAACTGGAATCGTAACCGTATTGCCTACTAATACAACCTGTGAACTAATATATGCAATCGCCATAATTCACCTAAAACGAAAATCCTAAAGTCACGACTAGTCCCTTTGGGGCGGTTGTGCTTGTTCTGTCAATATCAATTCTAATTACATCGTTAGTCGCCACATCGTCATGAGTTGTATCGATTACAGCGGGAGTTGCCGCCGTATTGCTTCCTGTTTCACCGGAATCAATCGTTATTCTTGTTGAAAGCATATCTACAGAATCAGTCACGTTCGCTATTTGAATAGTTGATACTCCTGTAGTTCCAGCGGTTACGTCAAAGGCGTGAACTTCAACCAAGTTCATTCCATTTAAATCTACCGGAATATGGAAGTATTTTTTACCATCACCAGTTACCCAAGACGTACCAGGTGCAACAACTTCTATTTCAACGTAACGAATTCTAGTTCTAAAATATCTAACATTATCTTGAATAGAATTAAGTTGCGCCGCTGTTAAAATATCCAAAGGTACAAATACATAAGGTTCTACATAGGCCATTTTATGATACTCCTAATAAATCTGTGTCTAAAACACTTGTATCTAATATAAATCCGGTTACAATTTGCGCCTGTGTCAAATACCACGTAGCGTTTACTAAAACGCCATCACCAATTGGTATTAACTCTTTGTCAATTCCATTTACTATAAATCCAGTATCAATACCAGTTTGATCCTCTTTGATTGTAACATAATCGCCCGGTTGAACTGTAAGGGCGGCGGTCATTAGAGCGTCTGATTTATTGCCTATGATTTTACATGAAGTAATATTTGATCTAGCAACAGAAAACCACCCAGAATATAAACTGGCTATACTTGTTCCAACAATTTCATCATCTTGGTATGGCATATCTATATTTAGAGTTTTTCCGTATGTCTGACCAGTTAATTTACTTGTCGGTACTGGCTCGTAAAGATATATACCCTTGCCGCGCGGGAAGAAATACCACAAATAACCAATAACTGCGGCGTTATTTGTAACCGTTACGTCAATTGAATTAGTACCATCTGAATATGCAAAACTTAAATTTGCATTTAGATTATTACCACTTCCAGACACACTTGAAAATTTATAATCCGTATCTGCAACCGGCGCAACTAAAGACAAAGCGGCAACTTTTGTAGCGCGTCCGTTAGGGTCTCTTAGGGTCATAGTGAATGTTTTTGAAGTGCCGGGATCAACTTTTAGTGGCGTATTCAACTGCCACAAAATAACATTAGTTGCGTCTATTTGTGCCGGGTATGTAACTACGCTAACCTTTTTTATAAGACTAGAATCGTCCCTAATAAGTTGTAATCCAACCATGTTGTTATCTAATGCCGCAACCGCCGCGCCTGGGTTTAGTATGCTTTGGCGGTTAATATAAGTCAATGTCTCTGAATAAGTTGTACCACCTCTAACAAATAACTTGCCCATTCCAGACATCATCATTTTCTGAATGACTGAAATTATATGAGATGTTCCGGTTGTTTCATCTTGAAAAGCGTAACTATATTCATCATTTCCAGTATCGAAGTCGGTATTTTCTGGCTGATACGGTAATTGTGCTAATAACGTAGTGAGTAATTCATCGTCTCGTTTGTTAGTTTGGATATTTACGTTTGTGAAATCAGTCTCATAAAAATATCTCATGAAATCAACCGCTTCAACGTAGGTTACACGCTCGCCCATGCTATCTGGCAATGGTTCGATGGTTGATATACTTCCGCGCCACTGATAATAAGTTATAGCATTCGAGACTAATCTAATTCTGATAGGTTGGTTTTGTACGAAGCATTCATCCGCATTTGCGTGGTCTGGAGAATATAAACCATCCAATCCCGCGCTATTTCCGATTGAATTATCATAAGCAAGTCGTAAAATTCCTTCATCCGCTACACGTGCCTCAATATCGTTATTAGGATTACCAGTTGAATAATTAACAGGAACGGTAATTCTAATGTCACTTGTTATATCAACCCAACCAGACAATACTTTGATAGGATCACTATCAGGATCGTTAATTATCAGCCCGTCCGGATCGAGCAACGGACTGTAACATTCAACGTCCACATAAAGAGTAGCGCTAGCCATATTTCTCCAACTGCCTTATTTCGTGTGCTATTGTTCTAGGAAGTGCACGTATAGCAGCAAGTAAAACATCATTATTATTACTATTCATTTCGCTTTTTGGAATAAGTTTCATTCCTTCACCACCACTAGCAGAATCTCCGT
>Ga0265297_10007022_pt1 | contig 15871 bp, 15 predicted proteins | sample Munlanlwell13791_FD_192502 | JGI IMG/M metagenome (GOLD analysis project Ga0265297, IMG submission 192502) | Leachate microbial communities from a municipal landfill in Southern Ontario, Canada - Leachate well 137-91 | ecosystem: Engineered > Solid waste > Landfill > Unclassified | place... | reverse complement strand
AAAATTGGTTTTGATTATAAAACCTGCCGGGTTGATATCGCGCTCCACACCCAGTCACCCGATATCGCGATGGGTGTGGACACGGGCGGTGCCGGAGACCAGGGGATGATGTTCGGGTTTGCATCGAATGAGACGAAAGAGCTTATGCCGCTTCCGATCATGCTCGCCCAGAAACTCGTTCGTTATTTGACCGCTGTTCGCAAGGGCGGCAAGATCAAGTATCTCCGGCCGGATTCGAAAAGCCAGGTTACGGTAGAATATGACAATGATGTGCCGGTGCGTGTCGACGCCGTGGTGCTCAGCTCCCAACACGACGGGGATGTAACGCTCCCGACGATCACCAAGGATCTGACCGAAAAGGTCATCAAGAAGGTCATTCCGGCCAACTTGATGGACAAGAACACCAAGATATTCATTAATCCGACCGGGCGTTTCGAGGTTGGCGGGCCGCACGGAGATACAGGTCTTACAGGCCGCAAAATCATTGTGGACACTTACGGCGGCATGGGCCGTCACGGGGGCGGTGCGTTTAGCGGTAAGGATCCTTCCAAAGTGGACCGCTCGGCCGCCTATTTTGCCCGTTATGTCGCAAAGAATATCGTTGCGGCCGGTATCGCCAAGCGCTGCGAGATACAAGTCTCCTATGCGATCGGCGTGGCGGAACCCGTTTCGATCCGCGTGGAAACATTCGGGACCAGCAGGCTCGACAACGAAGAGATCGTGGATGCTGTCCGGAAAGTTTTTGATTTTACGCCTAAAGGCATTATCTCGGCTCTGGATCTCCGTCGTCCCATCTACAACAAAACCGCCGCGTACGGGCACTTTGGCCGTACGGAAGCCGGTTTTACATGGGAAAAAACAGATGCGGTCAGTGCTCTGCGAAAAGCACTGAAGCTCAAAGACAACTGTGGCTGCAGCAAAGTCACTTGTGCAGCTTAACTTTACTTAACTTCAGAAAAGAAAAAAACCATGACGGTTCCAATACTATTCAATTACAACGAAGTTGAAATTGGGGCTGTCATGGTCAACCTTATAGGAAAAAATCCTAGACCATGACGAAAAAAGCTCAAAAGAAAATTTCTGCTCTCAAATTGAAAAATGATTTCAAGGTCGCGGATCTCTCACTTGCCGATTGGGGCCGCAAAGAGCTCGACATGGCCGAAAAAGAAATGCCGGGGTTGATGGCGACTCGCAAGAAATACGGGCCTCAGAAGCCTCTCAAAGGCAAACGGATCATGGGAAGTCTTCACATGACGATCCAGACTGCGGTCCTGATCGAGACCTTGATCGAGCTCGGGGCCGATGTTCGTTGGTGCTCCTGCAATATTTTTTCCACGCAAGATCATGCCGCGGCGGCTTTGGCCGTAAAAGGCATTCCGGTATTCGCGTGGAAAGGAGAGACCCTGGAAGAATATTGGTGGTGCACGCTCCAGGCGCTCAATTTTCCGGGCGGCAAGGGTCCGAATCTTATCTTGGATGACGGCGGCGACGCGACGCTTATGATCCATTTGGGTCATGATGCGGAGAAAGATCCGAAGATTCTTGATAAAAAGGTCGAGGCGCAGGACGAGATCGAACTTTTCAAGCTCCTTAAAAAGATCATGAAGAGCGAACCCGGGAAGTGGCGCGGAGTGGTCAAGGAATGGGAGGGCGTTTCCGAGGAAACAACGACAGGTGTTCACCGCTTGTACAAAATGCAGGAACAGGGAAAACTTCTGGTTCCGGCCATTAACGTGAACGATTCTGTGACCAAATCCAAGTTCGACAATCTCTACGGATGCCGTGAATCCCTGGCCGATGGCATCAAGCGCGCGACCGATGTGATGATCGCGGGCAAGGTTGCCGTGGTGCTGGGCTATGGAGATGTGGGGAAGGGCAGTGCCCAGGCGATGCACGGGATCGGTGCCCGTGTTATCGTAACTGAAATTGATCCGATCTGCGCGCTTCAGGCGGCCATGGCCGGTTTCCAGGTCGCGCGGTTGGAGGACGTGCTCGGATTCGGGGATATTTTTGTGACGGCGACGGGCAATATCGACGTCATTACGGCCGAACACATGTCCAAGATGAAAGACGAAGCTATTGTCTGCAACATCGGACATTTTGATAATGAAATCCAGGTCGCCCAACTTCAGAAATGGCCCGGCGTGCGAAAAGTTAACATCAAGCCGCAAGTCGATAAATATGTTTTCCCGGACGGGCATTCGATCATTCTTTTGGCGGAAGGCCGTCTTGTGAACCTCGGTTGTGCTACCGGTCATCCGAGTTTTGTAATGTCGAATTCTTTCACGAATCAAACGCTCGCACAAATCGATCTGGCGATGAATCGCAAGAAGCCCGGGGTGTATCGCCTTGAAAAGAAACTCGACGAGGAAGTAGCTCGACTCCATTTGGATAAACTGGGTGCCAGGCTCACAAAACTCACGAAAAAGCAATCCGAGTATCTTGACGTTCCTTTCGACGGTCCCTACAAACCCGAACATTACAAATACTAGCACTGCATTGCTGTTGATTTTATGGGTTTGCAGTGCTGTACTGTTAACCCGTAAAACAAATGGGAAACAGTGTTAAGTCAACGGGTTGTCGCGGTGCCCTCATCCTGAGCTGACCCTCCGGTATCGGCTCGTGGCCGCGGCATTTGTTTTTATAGGAGCCATTAATGCAAAATTTCGTTTATAAAAATCCTACAGAGATTCTCTTCGGAAAGGGCATGATCCGCGAAATCACGGGACGTGTTTCCAAGGATCCAGGAGTGCTTTTTCTCTACGGTGGCGGGTCAATCAAAAAGAACGGCGTTTACGAACAGGTAAAAGCTGCGCTCAAAGGCCATCGCGTGACCGAGTTTGGCGGCATCGAACCGAATCCGCTTTATGAGACCTGTCTCAAAGCGGTCGAGATTGTTAAAAAAGAAAAGGCCGGTTTTATTCTTGCGGTGGGGGGTGGTTCAGTCCTGGATGCCGCAAAATTCATCGTGGCCGTAGCGTGTTTCGACGGGACGGATCCATGGTCCATTCTTCGCGAACACGGTGCCAACGTCAAAACAGCGCTTCCGCTCGGGACCGTGCTGACGCTTCCTGCGACAGGCTCCGAGGCAAACGGGAATTCCGTGATCTCCCGGAAGGCGACCCAGGAAAAGCTTCACTTTTTCTCACAGCATGTGTTTCCCCAATTTTCCGTATTGGATCCTGAAACGACATTCTCGTTATCCGCAAAGCAAGTGCGTAACGGAATTGTGGATGCATTCGTGCACGTTATGGAGCAGTACATGACCTATCCGGCGAGTGTCCCGCTCCAGGACCGGATGGCGGAATCACTCCTTCAAACCCTGATTGAAGTAGCGCCAGCGGTCCTAAAAAAACCCAAGGACTATGAAACCCGTGCGACATTCATGTGGAGTGCGACGCTTGCCTTGAACGGTTTGATCGGTTGTGGTGCACCGCAGGATTGGTCAACTCACATGATCGCTCATGAGCTGACCGCTTTCTACGGGCTCGCTCACGCTGAGACCCTGGCGATCGTTCTTCCGGGAGTTTGGCAGTACAAATTGACGGCCAAAAAGAAAAAGCTGGAACAGTATGGTCGTCGCGTCTGGAACGTCAAGACCGCGAAAGAAGCTATCATGAAGACCGAAACGTTTTTCCATTCCCTGAAGATGCCCACGCGTTTTGGCGGCTATAACATCGCCGCCAAAGAAGCCGCCCGCAAAGTACGCGAACGTTTTGCCGAAAGAGATTCGGTTTTTGGTGAACATGGCGACATCACGCCGGATGCTGTGGCAAAGATCATTGCTTCTCGCGCCTGACCTGGGCTTGCGACTTAATCCGTCAGGGATTCCATAAAATAAAATCTCAGACAATGACAGTCCCAATACCTTTTAATTTTCGCGTAGTGGAAATTGGGGCAGCCATTGTCAACCATTAGAAAAATAAAATCTTAGACAATGACAGTCCTTCTGCAGGTGAACGAGATCCGCAAGGCCTACGGTGCTGTGATGATCCTGGATGACGCGAGCGCGTCATTTGGTGATGACCAGAAGATCGGTGTGATCGGCCGCAACGGGGCCGGGAAATCCACGCTTTGCCGCATCATTACCGGGCACGAATCGGCTGATAGCGGCACCATCACGCGCAATGCCGCACTGCGCCTCTCCTACCTCGAACAACATGATACATTCAAGCCCGGGGAACGGGTGGTGGATTTCTTGATGCGTACCACGCGCAGCGAGCATTGGGAATGCGCTCAGATTGCCGCGCGTTTCCAGCTTAAAAACGAGATTCTCGAAGAATCCGTGCGGAATCTTCCGGGAGGTTTTCAGACGCGCGTGAAGCTCGCAGCGATGCTCCTGGGTAACCCCAATTTCCTGATCCTTGACGAACCCAGCAATTATTTGGATTTAAGCACGTTGATCCTTCTGGAGAATTTTCTGCTCAATTTCAAGGGCGGATATCTGGTCGTTTCCCACGACCGGGAATTCCTGAAACGGACCTGCGATTACACGCTTGAGGTCGAGAACGGAGGACTTGCTCTTTATCCCGGGGACATTGAAGAATATTTTGAGTTCAAGGAGGAACAACTCGTCCAGAAACAGGCCTATAATCGTGGCCTCGACAAGAAACGCGAACAACTCCAGATCTTTATTGACCGGTTCCGGGCCAAAGCATCCACAGCGACGCGTGCGCAGTCGAAGATGAAACAGCTTGCGAAACTCAAGACAATCGAGATTGCGCATCCCATGAGTACGGTCAAAATTCACATCCCGTCTGTGGAACCGAAAGCGGGGGTTGCGGTTACCTGCGAAGATCTTGTGATCGGTTATCCGGAAAAGGACGTTGCGCGCGGGATCCAGGTTGAGATTGATCGTGGAAAGCACGTCGCGGTGCTCGGGAACAACGGTGAAGGGAAGACGACATTTCTCAGGACCCTTGCGGGGGATCTCGCGCCCAAAGGAGGTAGTTTCCGCTGGGGGCCCGGGCTTAAAGTGGCCTATTATGCCCAGCATGTTTTTTCGGTACTCGATCCGGAAGATGATATTTATACCTATCTCTCGCGCGAGAGCGCGCCGGGGGTCGGCAATCAGGATGTGCTGAATATGGCCGGGTGTTTTCTTTTTAAAGGAGATGATGTTTCAAAAAAAGTAAGGGTGCTGAGCGGCGGCGAGCGGGCGCGTCTTGTTCTGGCCGGGCTCCTTCTTTCCAAGAGCCACGTCTTGCTTCTCGACGAGCCAACAAACCACCTGGATTTCGAAACGGTGGAAGCATTGGGCCGCGCGCTCAAATCTTTCTCCGGGACCGTGGTTTTCATCAGCCATGACCGGACCTTTGTGAATCTTCTCGCCTCAAGTATTCTCGAAGTGAAAAAAGGCCGTATCCTTCATTATCCCGGAAGTTATGAGGATTATGTCTATCACCTGGAACAAGTGGCCCGGGGCGAAGAAGAGGATACCGACGACAATACTGTGCCGGCACCTCCCAAAGATACGGCTGCGCGCGGAACGACAGAGACGCCTGCGAAAAAGAACGAACACAAGTCCGAACTCACCAAGCTCAGAAAACAAATGGAAAAAGCCGAAGGCCGTGCGCGGCATTTTACCGAGGAACGTGATAAGATCCTTGCGGAGATGGCGAAAAATCCGCTTCATTACTCCAAAGATCGCAATGTGCGTCTCAAAGAGATCCAGATCCGGATCGAAGAGGCCGAGGGGGAATGGAGTTCCCTGGGGAAGAAAATGGAAAAACTTCAAAAATGAGAAACTTTGACCGTCACAACCGTCCGGAAAGAGGACCCCACCGACACCGCGGCGAACGTCGTTCAGGATCTGCGCGACAGGGACAGAATCCTTACCGTCCTTCTTACAGACCGCCGCAAGAAGAACCGCGGCGTGTGATACCCGAAGACGAACAGAAATTTTTTGCCAGCACGGCCGTCGATCCCTCACCGCGCATCCGGCTTGAGGATGGTTCTCAGGAGCTTACGATGCGCGTCATGGATATTATCACACCAATCGGTATGGGACAGCGCGGACTGATTGTGGCCCCTCCGGGTTCGGGAAAAACAACTTTTCTCAAGCATCTTTGCCAGGCCGTGGCGAAAAGCCGGCCGGAGATGAGGCTTTATTGTCTTTTGATCGACGAACGGCCCGAGGAAGTTACGGATTTCCGGCGCAGTGTGACGGCCGAGGTCCGGTGGTCTTCGTCCGATCAGCCTTACGATCATCACATCCAGACAGCCAGAGAACTCATGCATCAAGTGTATCGCGAAGTCACAGCGGGCGCGAACGTAATGGTCCTGGTCGATTCCTTGACACGCTTGGCACGCGTGCATAACGCAGAGCAACGTTCCAGCGGCCGGACGCTTTCCGGCGGTGTAGACGCGCGTTCGATGGAAGTGCCGCGGCGAATTTTCGGATCTGCCCGCAAGATCGAACACGGAGGATCACTTACGATCCTTGCGACGATCCTCGTAGATACCGGAAGCCGTATGGACCAGCTCATCTTTGAAGAGTTCAAGGGCACAGGCAATATGGAGATCTTTCTGTCGCGTGAAATCTCGAATCAGCGCATTTATCCTGCCGTAGATATATCAAAAAGCGGGACGCGCAAAGAAGAACTTCTTTTTACGCCGGAAGAACTGGAACCGGCGCGCCGGATACGCCGCGCCTTGGCCGGGCTCAAACCTGTTGAAGCGATCAGCGCGTTGATCGAACAGCTCAAGAAATATCCTGCGACGAAAGATCTTCTCGCGGCTGTGAGTAAATTACAATGACCGGTAGCAGGAGGGAGGCAAACGATATCGGGACGCAGCCTCTCGATGCCCTGATGACAAAGCATGGGCTTTCGAATCATGCACTAGTCGAGGCATCGACCGAGCAGCTTTCCCACAAAGTGGTGCAAAAAGCGCGCAAAGGGAGGCGTCTTACGCCTAGAGCCAAGACAAAAATCCTGGATGCATTACATAGCGCGCTTCCCGAACAAAAATTCGCACATCGAGACCTTTTTAATTACTAAGATATTTTTTTGATCTCAAAAAAATCCCTTCCGGGTGATCTGCCGGGGGTTTAAAAAAGAAATGGGAGATATCAAAAAACCATGAAGAAAAAAAAGATCGAAAACAATTTTCCGAAAGGCGTCGAACTGTTGCGTGACCCTATGTTGAATAAAGGGACGGCTTTTACCCTGGAAGAGCGGGAAGCTTTCGGGCTTTTGGGATTGCTTCCGGTTCGCGTGGATTCCCTGGAAGATCAGGCCCAGCGCGCCATGGATAATGTCCGCCGTAAAAGTTCGGATCTTGAAAAATATATTTACTTGACCGGGCTTCAGGAACGCAACAAAACGCTTTTCTACCGCATTCTCATCGATCATTTGGCCGAGGTGATGCCGATCGTGTACACGCCGACCGTGGGAAAGGCGTGCCAGGAGTACGGGCATATCTTCCGGAGCAGTCATGAAGGCTTGTTCATTGCCGCGCAGTACAGGGGGCGGATGAAGAAGGTTCTGGAGAATTGGCCTCGCAGGGATGTGCGCATCATTGTAGTGACGGACGGGGAAAGGATTCTCGGGCTCGGGGATCTCGGGGCGGACGGCATGGGGATCCCCGTGGGAAAGCTCATGCTTTATACCGCGTGTGCCGGAATCCATCCGAAGTATTGTTTGCCGGTGACACTGGATGTCGGAACCAACAATGAGGCGCGTTTAAAAGATCCGCTTTATATCGGGACGCAGCATCGCCGTTTGCGCGGAGAAGACTATGAAGATTTTATCGAGGAGTTTGTGACCGCCGCGCGCGAAGTGTTCCCGCACGTCCTGATCCAGTTCGAGGATTTTGCGAATGAGAACGCTTTCCATCTTCTGCGAAAATACCGGGACCGTATCTGTGCGTTCAACGACGATATCCAGGGAACTGCGAGCGTGGCGTTGGCCGGGCTTTATTCTGCGGTGAGGATCCAGGGGGGGAGCCTGAAGGATCAGAAGATCCTCTTCGTGGGCGCGGGGGAGGCGGGGCTCGGGACCGGGAATCTGGTCATAGTTGCCATGATGAAAGAGGGCCTTACAGAAAAAGAAGCCCGCAGCCGGTGTGTGTTCGTTGATTCCAAAGGGCTTGTGGTGTCGAGTCGTACGGATCTTGATGAACGCAAACGGGTTTTTGCGGCGGAAGGGCCCGGTGCGCCGGATTGTTTAAGCGCGGTGGAACTTGTAAGGCCGACCGCGATCTTCGGGGCGTCCGGAAGGCCGGGGACTTTTACGAAGGAAGTTTTGGAAGCGATGGCCAAAATCAACGAGCGGCCTGTTATTTTTGCGATGTCCAATCCCACAAGCCACTCCGAATGCACGGCAGAACAGGCCTATTTTTTCACCGGGGGCCGGGCTATTTTTGCGAGCGGCAGTCCGTTCTCTCCGGTGGATTATCAGGGAAAGTTGTTCTCGCCGGGACAGAGCAATAATGCTTATATTTTCCCGGGAGTGGGCTTGGGAGTCACAGCGTGCCGCGTCAAGCATGTGACCGATGAGATGTTCTTTGTGGCCGCGAAGACGCTGGCCGAAAAAGTAACAAAAGAGGACCTCGGGAATGGCAGTCTTTATCCGCCCCTCAAGGACATTCGCAAAGTTTCACTCGCGATCGCAGAAGCGGTTGCTTCCGTTGCCTACCGTGAAGGACTTGCGGTCCAATCCATGCCCAAGGATCTTCGGGCTTATCTTGAAAGTCAAATGTATGAACCAGTTTATGAAAACCATGTCCCGTGATTTTTTAAAAACTATAGAAAAAGGATTCCGGCCCCTTTTATCAGCGGCTGTTACCTTTCGATAGAAACGAGATTCTTTTTCGTTTAAGATAACGCGCGCGGGTCCCCTGAATAAGGAAAAAAGATCATGATACTCACTCTCAACGGTAAACAAGAGTCTGTTGAAAAACCGCTGAGTCTTGACGAGCTCGTCAAGACTCAGGGATTGTGCCCCGACAAGATTGTGGTCGAACACAACTTCAGCATCATATCCAAAGAAGACTGGTCCAAAATCACACTCAAGGATCAGGATAGGGTCGAGATCATCAGTTTTGTCGGAGGCGGATGACCATGGAAGATCTTCTGACGATTGGCGGATGTTCGATCAAGAGCCGGCTTTTGATCGGAACCGGGAAATTTCCAAGCTATCCGCTGATGAAAAGGGCCCTCGATGCCGCCCAGTCCGTAATTGTGACCGTTGCACTCAGACGCGTGGACTCTAGTTCCAAGGCCGACAATATTCTGGAATATATTCCGAAGTCCTGCATTCTCATGGTCAATACCTCCGGGGCGAGGAATGCGGACGAGGCGGTGCGCATTGCGCGCTTAGCCAAAGCGGCCGGAACCGGGGATTGGGTCAAGATTGAAGTGATACAGGACCAGAAATATCTTCTACCGGACAATCTCGAGACGCTCAAGGCGGTTGAGATCCTCGCCAAAGAGGGATTCATCGTGCTTCCTTACATGAGCCCGGATCTTTCCATGGCCAAGCGTATGGCCGAGGCGGGCGCGGCAGCGGTGATGCCCCTCGGCTCTCCCATCGGCAGTAACCGCGGCATAAAAACCCGGGAGCTTGTGGAGATTCTGGCGCGTGAGATCAAAGTGCCCGTGATTGTGGACGCAGGTCTGGGCAGTCCTTCGGATGCCTGCGAGTGCATGGAGATAGGTTGTGCAGCGGTACTTGTAAATACGGCGATTGCGATTGCGCGGGACTCCGTGATCATGGCAAAAGCATTCAAGGATGCCGTAGTTGCGGGCCGTGCCGCTTATCTTGCCGGGCTTGCTCCTTCGGGGGCCGAGGCCAGCGCCTCTTCGCCCTTGACCGGTTTCCTTCGGAATGAAACACGCTAAGAATGAGTTACTACGACATCCTTCTGAAATATAAGGCCCTTTCTTTCGAGAAGATCTTTCGCGGGTTTTCACCCCAAGAGGTTGAACGTTCAATCCATTCCGATACGCCGGATCCCGGGCGGCTTTTAGCGTTCCTTTCCCCGGCCGCGGAGGAATTTCTGGAACCCATGGCGCAGAAGGCGCATGCCTTGACTCTCCAGTATTTCGGCCGGACTATCCAGCTGTACACGCCCATGTACCTTTCGAATTATTGCGAAAATCAATGTGCTTATTGCGGGTTCAACGCCATGAATAAAATGCCCCGAAGAACGTTGACCCTCGATGAGGTCGAAAGGGAAGCTGTGTTCATTGCTTCGACCGGAATCGAGCACCTTCTTATTTTGACCGGAGATTCGAGAAGGAAAAGTCCGCCGGCCTATATCAAGGAATGCCTTAAAGTGCTGAAAAAATATTTCAGCTCGATTTCCTTCGAGATCTATGCTCTTACGGAAGAAGAATACGCAGATTTCGCGCGCTCAGGCATCGATGGATTGACTCTGTATCAGGAAACCTATGATGAAGCGGTCTATGAACGGGTACACAAGTCAGGGCCGAAAAAGGATTTTTGTTTCCGGCTTGATGCGCCGGAGCGTGCCGCGAAAAGCAGGATGAGAAACGTAAACATCGGAGCGCTTCTGGGGTTGAGTGATTGGCGAAGGGAAGCCTTTTTGATGGGCCTTCACGCCCAATATTTGCAGGATCGTTACGGAGAGGTCGAGATCGGAGCCTCGCTTCCGCGCCTGAGGCCGCACGCCGGGGACTTCAAAGACGTTACGGAAGTGAACGACAAGAATATCGCGCAAATCCTCATGGCCTTGAGACTTTTTTTACCGCGTCTCGGGATCGCGCTTTCGACACGGGAAAGCGCTTCGCTACGCGAGAATCTTTTGCCGCTTGGGATCACGCGCATGTCCGCGGGTTCCACGACGCGTGTCGGAGGTCACACGATCGTATCGCCCGAGGAGGAGAATACCCCCCAGTTTGAGATCTCGGATCCCCGGGATGTGGAAGGAATGAAGGCGATGCTTGTCGCTAAAGGTTATCAACCGGTACTGAAAGACTGGATTCAAATCTAATGATGGACGCGTTCAGGAAAGATCTTATTAAAAAGCTCGGCGAAACAAGACTTACGAAAATCGAGAAAGCAAAAATCGGAATTGCGGGCGCGGGCGGTCTGGGCTCCAACTGTGCCGCATGTCTTGTGCGAGCGGGATTCAAACATTTTACGATTGCGGATTTTGATCGTATAGAACCCTCCAACTTGGACCGTCAGTTCTATTTCGAGGATCAGGTTGGGATGAAGAAAGTCGAAGCCCTGCGGACGAATCTTCACAGGATCAATCCTCACCTGGAGCTTCAAATGCTGCCGGTGAAGCTCGATCGTACCAATATCCGGGAGATATTCCGCGACTGCGATGTTGTGGCGGAATGCCTGGACCGGGCCGAAGCCAAAAGCATGCTCGTCTCGGAGCTTCTTCCTTCCGGGAAACTGATCGTTTCGGCCTCCGGGCTCGGAGGATTCGGTTCGAGCGATAACATCAAGATACACCGTCTTAAAAAAAATCTCATTCTGATCGGCGATCTTGCATCCGATATCGAGAAGGCCCCGGCATTGTCGCCCCGGGTCAGTATTGCCGCAGCCAAGCAAGCGGATGTAGTGCTCGAATTCGTGGCTGGAGCAGCATAATGGAAACCAAAATCGAGTTTATCAAAGGAGATATTACCCAAGTAAAAGCGGACGCAATCGTGAATGCCGCTAATACGACGCTTTTGGGCGGCGGCGGGGTCGATGGCGCCATTCACAGGGCGGCCGGGCCGGGTCTCCTGGAGGAATGCCGCGGGCTTGGCGGATGCAAGACTGGTGAAGCAAAGATCACGGCGGGTTATGGCCTGCCGTCGCATTATGTGATCCACACCGTGGGGCCCGTCTGGAATGGCGGGAAGCATCGTGAGCCGGAGCTTTTGTCCGCATGTTACCGTAATTCGCTGGATCTTGCGAAAACCCGGGCGCTTAAGACAGTGGCATTTCCTTCCATCTCGACAGGCGCCTACCGTTTTCCGGTCGAGCAGGCCGCGGAAATCGCCTTAAAGACCGTCCGTTCTTTTCTTAAAAATCACCCCGGTGTTCTGGAAAAGGTCCTGTTCGTTCTTTTTTCGGACCGGGACCTCGGGGTCTATACGTCGGCGTTCCGGAAAATATCCGGCTAGAAAATACTGGAAGCTCTCGTCGAAGACCGGGGCTTGCATTTCGCCCTTCGCAATAGAAAACTATGACACAATGAAAAATCTTTTACAGGCTAAAATCTTCTCGGGTTTTTCTTCTTGGGCGTCTGTTTCTTACCAAAAAGAGCTGACGCCAAAAATCCTTCGTTTTGAAGTCCAGGACGCGAAAGAGGTCCGGCCGCTTTATCTTGTTTCAGTTATTTCCAGGGATGAAAAGATGTCATGGCAGTCGTTCCAGGATGTTTTGGAGCATACGATGACCCTCGCTCAGAAGGGTATGCGTGGGTTTTTCGGTTTTGATGTTTTATCCGTCGACATTCAAAACGGTATCCGGAACCTCGATCCGAAGGCCCTTAGCCAGCTCATTATCAACCATGCCAGGGATCTTGGCCCTGATCAAAAAGCGCTCATTCGTTACGGACAGATTTTTGCTCTCTTGCATTACCGCGCGCCGGCCGAGTGGGGGAAGATCGAAGTAAAAACCCACGTGGAATTTTTCAGCCAGGAAGCTGCCCCATCTCAAGCCCATGCGACCGAGGCCAGTGTACGGGCGGCTTTGCTCGGCAAAAATACAAAATCAAAGTCGGGGGAAGGACAATTGGATCTTTTTCTGAAAAAACTTTTAAATGCAAGCGGCAAAGAATCTCGCGCAATCTATATCGTACATGATCTCAGCGTCAATCCTGTCTGGGACCCGGCCAATGAGGTTCAGCAACAGAGGGTGCGTATCTGGCTCGAAAAAGAACAACAGGCCCGGCTTGGGATTTTACCGGAAATCTATCTCTATCATGCCGGTTCCAATACCCGCCAATTTCAGAGGATCGGTATTTGATTCTTTTTACTTTCTGAATTAAGGAGAGCCATGGCGAATGATGAAGCGGGAACAGAAAATGCCGGGAATCCGTCATATCTTTTTTTTGACACAGAGACAACCGGATTGCCGAAAAGCTGGAAGGCCTCTTTTTCTGATTCCGGGAACTGGCCGCATATCGTTCAAATCGCCTGGGCACTTTTTGACGGTGCCGGGAAGCAGATCGCGTTCCGCGATTATATCGTCAGGCCGGAAGGTTTCGTGATCCCCGAAAGCGCGACCGCGATCCATGGTATCAGCACTGAAAAGGCATTGAGGGAAGGGTGTCCGGCCGCGCAGGTCTTGAAAGAGTTTTCCGAGGTGATCCGCGGGGTCGCGTGCCTGGTCGCACACAATCTGGATTTCGATGAAAAGATGGTCCGGGTAGAACTGTTACGTCATGGAATGCCTGATGTACTGCAGGGGGTCCCTTTACCCATCAATCGAAGCGTAGTTAAGACCGGGGCCGTTCCGGTTGCCATGGATCAAAAGAAAATAAAAGCCGGAGCGGTCAAAAAAATATGCACTATGAAAAGCTCCGCGGCCTATTGCAAGATCCCCGGACCGTATGGAAACAAGTGGCCGAAATTATCCGAACTTCATGTCAGGCTGTTCAATGTAGATTTTCAGGATCAGCACAACGCTGCGTCCGATGTGCTTTGCTGCGCGAAATGCTTTTTCGAATTAAAACGCCTCGCCGTCATCTGTGACAGTCCGAACACTCCCTTCTAAAACGCGGCATTAGAAATCCTTCTGCGCCCACCCTTTTTGCCGGTAGCAGGTGCCATTGGCGCGAGTATTTTGTTCGAAAAACTTTCCGCGTTAATTTCTCCGGCGAGCGCGGCAGACACTTGTTATGTCAAGAGGTTTATTGTTAACTAGTTGACATAATAATAAATGTGATGTATTGTCCAAATAAACGCGGTGCAACGAATTGATATCCATGGAGAGCGAAAATGAAGAAACATCAGGAAAAAAATAGCGCGGACCAGAGAAGAATTTACTATTGGGATAGGGTCCGAAAGTATTGTGAGCGATATAAAAGCTTCAGTTGGCCCTCGACGGAATTAATCCTGAATCTTGTTTATACCTACGGTGTTTTTCAATCTAATTCTTTGAAAGTTCTCTCGAAATTCAACCTTTCGCTTTCGGCTATGAATATTCTTATGATTTTGAATCTTGGTGAAGGTAAAGGTTATAAACAACAAGAACTAAGCAGCTTGCTTTTGGTCAGTCGTGCCAATATGACCAAAGTCATTGATGGAATGGAAAAGCGGGGATTCGTGACCCGGAGTGCGTCTCAGGAAGACCGGAGAGCAAAATTCATAAAACTTACAGCAACAGGCAAGGATTTAGCTAATCGGATCATTCCCATACAAAATGAAAAATCTGTCCAAGCTACCGCAAGTTTGTCCAGGAACGAAATAAATATTCTAAATAAACTGTTGGAAAAACTCAGTAAGAAGATCATTGAAAGCGGGAAAGAAAAATGAAGAGGTTTTTCTTGGAGGAAGATGATGGCTGTTTTGATGGAACTTAAAACACTTTTGGGAGAAAAAATGCAAGGTAAAATAAAATTTTCTGATTCTCAATGTATAGCCCTTCAGGGGATGGCCTGTGAAAAGGATAAACAAACCGAAGCCGATAGGTACAGCCCTTTTCCTGTTGTCCTGCTTCTGGGGATTTCCTTCCTGTTATTGATGGTGACTGGCTGCAAACCGAAAGGCGCGCTGTCGCAGCAGCAGGGTCCGGAAGTGGCTGTGGTTACTCTTCAGGCAGAAACGGTCGTCATCACAACTGAACTGCCCGGACGTACAGCCGCATTTCTTGTTGACGAAATCCGTCCCCAAGTCAATGGCATTATCCAGAAACGTCTGTTTACAGAAGGTTCTGAAATCAAAGCCGGTCAGGAGCTCTATCAGATCGATCCTGCTCCATTTCAGGCGGCGTTCGAGAGAGCCAAGGCTAATCTGCCGGCTCTCCGCTTGAGGGCTGCCCGCTACAAGGAAGCCCTGGTTGGCAAAGCGGTCAGCGAGCAGGAATTTGATGATGCGGATGCCGCTCTGAAATTAGCCGAAGCAGAACTGAAAACGGCTCGCATCAATCTTGATTATACTCATATTATCTCGCCAATCGCCGGCCGCATCGGGGCATCCAGCGTAACGGAGGGTGACATTGTGACGGCGTATCAACCCGTAGCTCTGGCAACCATTCAGCAACTGGACCCCATTTATGTTGACGTATCTCAGTCCACAAACGAATTGCTTCGTCTTCGGCGTTCTTTAAAGGACGGCAGTCTTAATCATGATGGAACATATCAGAGCAAGGTAAAGCTCATCTTGGCAGATGGCACGCCGTATCCTTCGGAAGGGGTACTTCAATTCAAAGATGTCACTGTGGACCCGACGACGGGGTCCGTTATCTTGCGAACGGTTTTCCCTAATCCGGAAAACATTCTTCTGCCGGGCATGTTCGTCCAGGCGGTCATTACGGAAGGTATCAATGAGCAGGCCCTCCTTGTGCCGCAGCAGGGAGTTGCCCGCAATCCGAAAGGGGATCCGGTTGCGCTGGTCGTGGGTACTGAAGAAAAGGTTGAGCAACGGGCGCTTACGCTCGATCGAGCCATAGGTGACAAATGGCTTGTTACGTCAGGTCTTAAACCGGGTGATCGGGTCATTGTCGAGGGTGTTCAAAAAGTGAGACCCGGTGTTCGTGTAAACGTTGTTCCGTTCAATCCTGAAAATAAAGAGGATTCGGCGGACAAGGAAACTGTTCAACCACCTTCAAATACGAAGTAAATAAGAAAATCCTATGTTATCGAAATTCTTTCTTGATCGTCCGGTCTTTGCCTGGGTTATTGCCATCATCCTGATGGTATTGGGTGTATTGGCCATCTATCAATTGCCGATATCGCA
>Ga0265297_10007021_pt1 | contig 15873 bp, 13 predicted proteins | sample Munlanlwell13791_FD_192502 | JGI IMG/M metagenome (GOLD analysis project Ga0265297, IMG submission 192502) | Leachate microbial communities from a municipal landfill in Southern Ontario, Canada - Leachate well 137-91 | ecosystem: Engineered > Solid waste > Landfill > Unclassified | place... | reverse complement strand
AATGGCCCTCTATGAAGATAACCTCATCGTCCGGGCCCATCTTAGGCAATCTTCTGGCTATATTCTCGATATTACCGGCTTCATTTCTGGCAGGAATAACTACCGATACCGATAAGTTCCTTTTATTCTCTTTCATTAGCGGCCTGGCAATCAGTATATTCACCAAGCAAAATAAACGAAAAAATGGAAGCGGGGCCAGATAGCGGTTAATAAAATTGCTCAAGATAGGGAAATAAAAAGGGATAATGACCTTGTTATCGGAGGAAACCCGTTCGAAATCAGTCAACGACAGCATGTTTTCGATATCTTGATGGTCAACCCAGTTCTGTTCGGCAGTCTTATCGCGCAGGCCCAGAAAAGATGCTGCGCGGACCAAGGGCTTCCATAAACTACTGTAATATAAAATGACGACTCTTGTTTTACGTTTGCAATGTTTGTGTAGCTGCCGCATAAACAATAAAATATCCGGCTGATAATGGAGAGTCCCGTTTAAAATCAGATAATCCGGATCCTCTGCTGACATTTGCTCCAAACTCGTTAAGCCAACGGCCTCTTGCGAGTTGTTGATACCCGGGTCAAGAAAAAGCTTCTTGGAATTATTAAAAAAATCACTAATTGATAATGACCCTGGGTTTATTTCTACCGCTAGGTCTTCGGGACGGATAAAAACCGACAAATAACGGAAGAGCAATACGTAGAAATACCTCCTGAGCCTTAATCTGATTTTATGGATTTTTTTCATCTCCTACCCTCTTCTATTTAACTTACCGGGTTTAATTATTTCATTTACGGTAAAACAAATACAAATAACAAACATTGATACGATTGGCAGGGCGTAACGAGTAACGACATAACACGAAGAATAGCTAAGGGTGTATGCCGTAATCATCAGCCAAACAAAAAAAAGCAGGCTGGTATCTCTCTGGCCTTCTTTCGCCATAAAGCATTCTCCTCTTTTACGCCAAAGTTTAAAAGTAACAAAAATAAATGAAAAAGCGCTCACTAGGCCAAAGAAAAACCTTAATCCGAACCTAATCAATGGATTGTCATAAACTTTTGTTAAAAATTCCGGGTAGGTAACATAAGCGATCTGCGTAGATTCCCAAAAAGGCATTTTCAGGGCTTCCACGACGGAAAAAAAGCAAAACTGGAACGGATGTCCCGTGATTTTTCCCGCGGTCAAAATAAGGATTTCTTGCCCTCGGCGCGCCTTGGGAATTGCCTCAATCCTGCGCGCTACTTCGGTTACCCGGAATTGATCCGAACCATACCAGTCGGCATAATCGCATTCCTGCTGCGAGAAAAACATGCGGCAAACGCCATTTCCGGGAATCGAAGCAATATGCGAAGCTACAATCCGCCAGTTTACCGGTTGGCTGCGCTTATAAGCACTGCCTAGAAGAATATCCAAACGCGAAGCGCCTAGGCCATATTCGCCATTATAACGTAAATTCATTACCTTTATCTGAGCGGATAAAGAATAAAAAGTTAAGGAAGCCGCGGAAAGAAGCAACAATAACCGGAGTAAAATCAATCCTCTGCGCTTATACAATGCTAAAAAGACCCATAGGCAAAATGGGAGCATAAAAAAGGAGAAAACATATAGAAAAATACCACGACCAAATACTAGTAGGCTAAAACACGCCCCTAATAAAACAGCCTTTGCCAGAAAAAACCCATGCTTTCCTTTCTGGCCTATATCTGACCACAGGGAATCGGACAGCAATACCACAGCGACAACCCAAGGAAAAACTATGATTTCGCCAAATAAAGAAAATGTGGCATTGATTAAAGCGGGAGAAATGCCGTAATAAAGAACGGCAACCATATTCACTCCCTCGCGTAATTTAAGTTTTCGTAAAAGAAGAAAGAGCAGGCTCTGTGTAAATAATAATAGCGCTACCTGGAATACCTTAAGAATTATCTGATAATCCGTGGAAAAAAAATTTGCCCAGCCCATAGAGAAAGCAATTAAAGCCGGATATAAGGGTTCGCGGTGCGGTCCTGTTTTAAAAAAATCTATCCATCCATTTTGATAAATTAGCCTCCCCGCGCTTTCATACTCCGAAGCATCAAAGATAACCGCCATTTTTGTATGAAAAATCAAATACACCCAATAAATAAAACATAAAGCAAATATTGCCAACCAGGTTCTTTTTCTAAGAATATCCAAATTGGACTCCCGCTTTGTTACTTCAACTCCAATGAATTTTTATCAATCTCAATCACAGTAAAAATCAGGCCCATAATTATCCAGAGGAATAAGCTGGTTGAAGGAGAATCTATAACGTCAAATAATAAAGCCATAGTATGCCAGAAAACAAAAGCTCCCAGCGAACCAATTAAGAAATATTTCAAAAACCTGTCCTTTGCTTGACGAATATACATTAGCCCATACCGGAATACGCAGACATTCATGACAATAAACAGTGCCAGGCCTATTAAACCCATTTTGAAGAATACAGTCACCAAATGATTATGTGCCGGCGTTACCCCCGAATTAATATCGAATCTTTTAGGCAAATCAAGAAAAAATCTCCTTGAATAGGCAGGATTATACGGGTCATAGCACGCCTGGTAGTGGGGATAAACCCCGAAACCCCTGCCCAACCAAGGAGACCTAAGGCCAAATTGAATAGACTGTTTCCAAATCTCAAATCGCCAGACAATGGTACCAATATTTCTTTCATCAAAGTAAGCATGGGTAGGTGAAACTGTAGATACGCTCAAAGAACCACTTGCGGGTGCAGCTACTTGTACCTGAGGCACCTGCTTACTTTCGGGTTTAAGGGGAACAATCTGGGCCGCTTGAGGCGCTTGTCTCTCTCTGGGTTTATGGAAAATAAAAGCTGCTATTGTTTTAATTTTTGCTATCACCAGCATTCCCTGGTTATTTCTACCATTACCCATTGAGTCAACATAAAATAATAAAAAACATACTGGGAGAACGATAAAAATAACCCTCAAAATTGCCTTGGCAAAAAAGCGTTTTTGGACAAAAATAAAATATATAAATAACATTAAAAGTGCTACCCAAAGTGTCCTTATGGAAGAAAATATCAGCATATAAGTATTCAATATCACTAACAAAATTATCAATAATTTCTGTTTCTTATCAGATACGCTAACGATAAATGCAAGCAAGAAAGACAGACTAATGCCATAGTATAGCCCTAAATTAAAAAACTTAGCGTGTTCCGTTAAGGATTTAAAAATAAGGGTTAGATAACCACCGGTTATCAAGAATTTCCCGATGAATAAATTTATCAGATTACTTACCAACAATATAATCAGAAAGTATACAAACGTTGTTTTCCGATAAAAAATACGATAGGCTAACGGCAAGAATAATGGGTATACCCATAAAACAATATCTCTCAAGACAAATAAGTTGGAAAAAATCCCTACGAGAAAATGACACAACCCTAAAAGAAAAAATAATATAAAGGAAAACCTAAAAACTACGGGGACCCTTAACAGGCTCCTTCCGGACCATAAAATCAGAGGAGAACTTATTAAAAGGAATATTTCAGTGACAAAAACTTTAAACCCGTAAAAGTTAATATGCAGTATTGAAAATGAACGTCCGAAAGAAAGGGTGCCGAAAACAAAGGCAAGAAATAAGAAATAAATTAAATTAATGTATCGTCGATAAATACCCCCTGAATCCATATTAATATACACTATTTTCCTACCCATTTATTTTCCAACCGCTTGCCTACTGCAAGCCATCGGCAACTTTCCTGACTACGTTATCCCAATTATGGCGCTGTAGTAATTGCTTTGCCCAAAGCTGTATTGTTTCTTCTGATACACTTAGGGATTTTTCCATTGCCCGAGCAAATGATTCGTACGAGTCATTCGAAAAAGAGTAACCCTTCTCTCCCATCACTTCGCGGGTAACAGCCAGATCAGAAAAAACCGGACATGCTCCAGCAATCATCGATTCTACTGGCGGCATGCCAAAGCCTTCGTATGAAGAAAAAAATAAAAGCACCTTTGTTTCCGCCAAAAACTGCCTGTATTTTGTTTCGGATAAACGAGGATAATGCCGCCAACCGGTAACGCGCGGTAGATGTACACTACCAGGTAAGCTTCCAACTAAGTTTATTTCACCCGAAAAACTAACTTGTTTTTGCCAGCGCGTAAGAAAACTTATTGCCCGTTCAGTAAGCTTATGCGGCCAAACACTGGTTAATAACAACAGAGAGTTGTGCCTGGATACAGCCATTCTTTGCCCTCCGGAAAAACCCACACCTGCGGTTATTACAGGGGGAATCCCTATCTTAAAACGGCGCGCTGCCCTTTCAAGCTCACTTTTGGCAAAATCACTATCGGTAAAAATAACATCAGCATATTTAAAGGTCGCCCTTAAGCTACGCGTAAAGTATACGCTTTCAAACCAAGGCATAACTCCAGGATAGTTATCCCGGTAAAAGTCATGGATTGTATCGTACATATATACGGCTAATCTAAAGCCCGGCGGCTTCGAGAATGCCGCAAAACCCTTAGGCAGAAAAAGCCATTGATTACCACTAGTCCTCGCTGCCTTATATACCCCCCATTGGTCCCAAAGGATCCTCCCCAGTTTGCCACGAATAGCTTCATTATGGCGCTTAACAGTCACCCAAGCAGGCAAGCGTAACTTACCCTCTAAGCTTGAGTTAATCATCACGTTCAGGCGGCTAAAACCGATGTGCCAAGCTAAATGTTCTAAAAGCTGCGTAGATACGTTAAAAATGCCTACTGACTTTGCCCGGCTAAAATCCTGATCAGCAAGTGAATAGGTTAATGATAATGTGTCCATATAAACACTACTTTTTACTTATAGAAGAGGTTAATAAATTTCAAAAGAGTCCTCTTCAAACGGGCCGCTACCATAAATAAAGCTCTTATGCCCGGTTGAAAAAACCGAGGTATTTTCTGCATAACCCGATCGTGTAAAAATAAAACTTTTTCCCGCTCGCGGATCTGCTTTTTCGCATACAGCTTTGATTTACTTTCGGGGTGCCATCTGTAATCCGCCAAGAACGATCTTAAATGGGTAAACCGATAACCGTTCAACATAAGCCTTAAGAACAACTCAAAGTCGTTCGCCAGCTCATAGCTGGAATCAAGAAAATTTCCTTCTTTGAATATAGCGCGTTTAAAAAAAGTTGCCGTTGACGGTATATAAGTAACATGCAGGTATTTCAACACAAAGGGGTCAAAATCAACTTCACGGCAAAGCTTAATCAGCCGGCCTTTTTCATTCACCCATCTATAATCTCCGTATATAACATCGGGTTTCAAACGCTCTTGAAAAAACCTGGCGACAGAGCGGAAACAATTTGGCAAATACAAATCATCGGCGTTAAGCCACCCTATTAATTCACCAGTAGCTTTCCTGATTCCTTTATTCAGGGCGTCGCTCTGGCCCTTGTCAGGCTCGGATACCCAGCTAAGATGGGGATACCGCTTCAAGATATCAAGCGTTCCATCAGTAGAACAATTATCAACTATGATATGCTCAAAATCAGGATAGCCTTGATCAATTACGCTTTTAATTGCCCGATCAATAAATTTACCTTGATTATAAGAAGGAGTAACGATAGAAATCTTCGGATAAGCTTGAGCCATTTTGGCCTCTAGCACGCTTTATTCAAACGATATAAACAAACTGCGCAGTAGGAAAACCGCTTAGAGCCATCTATCCCGACTCGCAAGGCATTCAGATCTTCAGACGTAATTAAAGTTTTTCTGTTAGTACGTATAATCTTCCTGCGCAGGCAACGGAACTCTTCTCCATTCCATATCCCACTCACAGACTTGTCATAGATATTGCCCATAATATAGTTTGCTTGAGGAACCGATAAAGATACATTTTTTAACCATTCGCACCAGAAAGCTTCACTGGAATTATTGATATAACAACAAGGGTAAATATCTCCGGCTAAAGAAATCCGCAGACCTATCCATGGCTCAACACAAATTCTCGGTTTTTTCATTTGCGGAACAGCAATAAAACGTATCCTCTCTTTTTTGGCATACGCCCTAGCCCTATCAAGCTTCAGGCTGACTTGATCAGAAGAACCGGGATAGATACCATTCATTTTAGAATCAAAAACCACCGGCAGGATAAACTTAATCCCGTTGGCGGAAACGGATTTCGCTAATCTAATGAAATCTTCCAGGTAGTCGATATTATTATTCATTAGCACTACCTGGATACAAACCCACTGGCTCGGTTTTAGCTTCTTAAGCAAACTCAAATTTGTAACAATCCCATTTAGATCCCCTCCTCTGCGGATCTCCCTGTATCTATCCGGATGAGGATGGTCTATGGATATCACTATTTTGCCCACATCCGGGATTTTTTTTACTGTTTCAGCAGTAAGCATAGTTCCGTTTGTAATGATCGTAAACTGTATGCCCTTACGCGAACCAAAGTCCAGTATAGGAAAAATATCCCGCATCATGAATGTTTCACCGCGGCCTAACAGTATAACCGTATTAACGCGGGGAAAGAGAGATAAAACGTGCTTGAACTGTTCCAAGGTAAATTCCCTTTTGGAAAGGCTGGTTTGTTTACGCGGGCACATTATGCAATCTAAATTACACCTCTCAGTAGTTTCAATTGACAAAATCCGCGGAGATAGCGCATAGGTGCTAAAATGAGAAATACGCGCTAACAGATAGTTAGTAACCCACCGATAATACATTTTTAGCTTGAGCATATTTTAACCCCGTTTCTATTTGTATTTTATTCTGCCACAGCGTATTTTTTACATATCTCGTGCCTGAATACGCCCCTACCCAAGTCATCCCTGAGCCGCTTATAATAGGGATTATTCCAAATGTCAATCACCCTCTAATCCGCTATATTTCCCAGCTTTACAGTATTGAAATAATCATTGCGGTAAAGTACAGCTTCTCCTTTATAATTGACTATAAAATTACGCACTGGCCATGAACAAAATCCGCCTTGCTTCCCTTCACTAGGAAGTTGAATTTTGAATTAGGGCAATAAAACGCCTTCTGTTGTAGGCAGAAGAGGTTTCAATGCTTATTATTGAAAAAATATTGAACACCCTATATCTAAGCAAGGCAATTGCTTTTTTAACCGCATAGGGAACCAGCCTCCTGGTAAGCTAAATATTCTATCCATCATAATGTATAAAAAATGTCATCCCTTGAACGGCTCTCTCTTGAGTATATAGCGGCTAAGTATGCCGGCTACCTGACACGAGCCATTTTCGTTAAAATGCATTTCATCGTAGAAGACGGAAAGGTTTTTGGGTAATTGCGCTGCCAAGTCAATATATTCAACCCCGCGCTCCCCGCAAACCTTCAGTAAGACATCATTATACATCATCATACCGGCCGTTAACGCCTGCGGGGTATAAAATTCCTTCTGCCTGCCCAACTCCCCAACAAAACCATACCAGAGAAGCGCCTCTATCTCCTTCGGTAATTCCGGCTTCCATAATGTTGGTTGCGTCATAAAGATAACGCGGACTGACCTCTCCCTAGCCAAATCAATTAAGATATTCAGGTTACGCGCATATTCCTCCAATGAAGACGACAAATCCGGCAAGGCATCCCTGAATATGCTAGCTTCCCTTCTTTTTTTTCTGTTCCTCAGGTTAAACCCTCCTACCGGATCAACAACATTCCTTGAAAAGAACCTTTCGACATGTTCTTTGAGACGCCATAGTTTCGTCCTCTCAATAGGAGATATTAAATCCGTCCTCCCTTTAGGGAACACGCAAAAGACCCTGCGTAATGAATATCTTTCGTTCTCCGGTTTATTTAAAAAATACGGGTCATAACCTGTATCCTGCATGAGCCGCAGCCCGAAATCATTTATCCCTGTAAGCAGTATAACCGTATCAACTTGAGGCAATTGCCTAAGCAGATACTTCATTTCTATTATATTGTCCCTGGTAGTGAAACCGCTTTTACCAGCATTGCCTACCCATACCTTGAATTTATCCTGATCTTTATTGAGCATACTTTGCATAAGCCCCGGCCAGGTTTCTTCCTGGTCTAGATAAGCGCATTCTGTTGTACTACCCCCAATGGCCAGGATCTTATAAGTATAGCCCGCTGACAGTTCTTCGCCTCTTATCCCCATGGAATTCACGATGAATCTTTTAGCTTCCTGCTTAATCCCTGGAAATACATTTAATGCCGGGAAAAATTTTTTACAAATATTCGGCGGCCATACACAGTAATAATCGCTTGCCGGCAGAGAAGGAGACAGGGCTACGCCAGTTAACGCAACCAATAACAAGGCGTTTAACGTCACTAAAATTATATTAAACGAAGTAATTTTTTTCATTTTTTACTGCTTCCCAACTTTTTGTTGTTTTTTAACTTCACGTGAGTAGCTTGATATATACGGTTTAATCTAACCTTTTTAGCCAAACCCCTTAAGCCGTATTCGTAGAAAAGAGTTTCTACGGGTGTACGAGGAGACAAAAGCAACCTAGAGTTATAGTTGAGCCAGGCTACAGCACCTATTAAGATATCCCTTATACCGCGTAATATTTTATATAAAACCCTGTTCTTTTTTAGAGCATAGACCAATCTGTCATAAATCCCGCTACTTCTTTTTGCCATCCGCGTAGAGCTGTCAAAACGCGACCTACTCTCCTCATAAGAATACACATCGCTGAAAGTGACCGGAAATTGTTTCTTCATAAAGCTTACCCTACGCTCAAGTTCCTCCAGGAAGCGTAAATAAGAAAGCCCCTGTAGCTGGCTTAGCGCTTGTCGGCTAACCTGGGTTTCCTTACTTCTCTCCAGATATAGAAACCCTCTCTCAAGTTGATTAAAAGCTATTGAAAAAAATGCCAGTTTTCTTAACTTTATATAATCTTCCCGGGTAGAGCTTCCGATAAGATCGTGCTTCTTTAGGAAGAGAGCGTCTGCGAATACCTGTTCCCCTTCAGCGCGTAACCCTATGGGAGCCCGGTAAGGCGCTATTTCTCCGATATGGCTGAACTTTATGAATTCAAACCCCCGGGATAATAACAACTCTTGCGTATCTCCGAAAAGCGCCTGGCCTTTGTATAGCTCCTTAAATTCTACTTCAACCATTAATCCCAGGATATCCTTTTCCAGAAGGCCTTTTGCCCCCAAAAGGATATCATACTCGGACCCCTGCGTATCTATGGATAAAAAATCCGGCTTAGGAAGATCGCTTCTTGCACCCAGGATACTATCAAGAGCAAAAACTTCTACCGTGACGGACCTCATCGTTCTTGAGGCCTCTTCCCACACGCTATCTAAGTTCCCGCAGAACTGGTAGCAGCGGCTAAAAGCGGCATTTGTTTTTAATAAAGAACTGGTATAGGGGTCATAATTAAGGTTGAATTCCGCTTGCCCGTTTGATCTCCCTAGGCAATAAGGCAGAACGTATGTTTTAAAACCAGCCTGCGGGTTTTGCTCTTTGATATGTTCTATGCAATCTTTATCCGCGTCATACAGCACGTTAACGAAATCTTTTTCAAAGGTTTTCAATAATGGAAAAACCCTGCTTCCGTTTCGCCCTCCAATATGATGTAACGCTATCCTGCCTAACATATCATCTCCTGTTAATGGCCAAAGGTCATATTTATTATTTTTTTATAGAGACGGGATGGATTAAAAACATATTTCTCGTTTATCTTATCTGCCAACTTATCCGGGAATATATACGGCGGATGAACTAGCGACAAACCTATCTCCTTGCCTTCAAGGCCAGCTAATACGCTCCTGCCTTTTGTGTGCGTGGAATTATCCCCGAACCCGATATTGGAAACCAAATTCACCTTGGGAACTATTGTCAAGCCGTTTTGCAGCCAAGAAGAAAATTGCCACTGATAATCCCAGGTAACCTTTTTGCCCGTAAAAACTTGTTCAAAATTGTTCCTCCAAAAACAAGCCTCTTTTCTATCGCCTAAGATATTAAAAAGTAACCCGCTATCCCGGACTTTAGGCCATACCTTCATATTAAGATCAAAATAATCCCAAGCTCTTCTCCAGGTCGCCCATCCCCACATAAAAGTATATTTTGAGAAATAGTAGCTGTATTCTATGGGCTTCCTGCCGAATTGAAAATTGCTTCCGCTGATAGTCATCACCCGTTGGTCGTTCTTGTAGTATTTCAGAAGCTCCTCACAAAACCTGAAAAAAGTCTGGTGGGGCAAGCAATCATCTTCAAGGATAATTCCATATTCGACATTTTCAAAAAACCAGTCAACCGCGGTACAGGGGGCAATCCCGCAACCGAGATTTTTTTCCCTGAAAAGGGTCTTTACATTGCAATCCCAGTCAACTGCCCTAGTAATCTCACGCGCCTGACTACATTTCCCCTTATCTTGCGGGACATCTTCTCTGGGGCCGTCTGCGGCGATAAAAAGCCTGCTAGGCCGACACTCCCTTATTTGCTCAAAAACCCTATAAGTTATATCGGGCCTATTAAAAATCAACAACAGCACAGGAACATTAAATTTATCCTTACGCACCTATAGCCTCTCTAAACTTTTAGTGAATCGGGTATACCCTGGCATAAAAAACAAGGACCTTGTTTTCATAAAGAATGTTTTCCTTGTATGTGAATTAAAGAGATCGAAAAAATAACCCGCCATAAATTGCGCGATTAATGTCGCAATAGCCGCTCCTATCCCTCCATACTTTGGGATTAATATCAGATTAAGTATTATATTAAAAACAGCTCCTGTACCTGCCCTATAAAATGAAATTTTAGTAAAATTCTCCGCAAGCAAAAATTGTTCGCTGGCTACCCCCAAGCCAATAAAAACCCCGGTCCAGATATGGATGGATAAGATACTCGCGGCCTGCAAATATTCCTGACCAAAAACGATACTTATAATGGGTTTTGAGAAAAACATAAAGAAGATCGCGACGCTATAGCCCAAATGAACCATAAAATTGAACAGTTGTTGTAACCTTTTAAAATACAGATACTGGGATCTTTGCCTAAATTCAATTATTTTTGGGTATACTGAAGAAAAAATGGCCATAGGTATAAAATACCAGATTTCAGAGATGGTTACCGCTACTGAATAGATACCCAGTTCTTTTTCCCCGGTTATATTTCCTATCATGATCTGGTCAATGCGCATATACACCATAATAGCCAACCCAGATAGAATCAGGGGCCAACTATCCTTAAATAAAACTAAGGCGATTTTCGCGGAAAATTTCCAGGTTTTTAAAGTAAAACCGAGTAGCTTATAAGTGATCCATAATCCTATACCGCTAAATAACAACTCCAAAGTTATAACAAGAGCCAAGGTTACGAGAGAAGCGTGTAAGATTACCAGCATAACCTTGGCCAGAAAAAATATAAAAACAACAATATTGCTGCTGATAGCGGCATACTTTGACTTAAGCTGAGACTGGAACCATAAATCTATAACATTGAAAGCCTGAAAAATATACCCTAAGGAAATTATTATTACTAAAGTTACGATTAAATCATCGTGGGGTTTCATAAGGTAAATCAACGCTACGCTGACTAGAAAAACAATGAAACCGCCGATTAAATTTAAGTTAAAGGCGGTGCCCAAAAGCGCATCTTGCCTTTTGTCATCCTGAATTATCTCCCTTATAACAATGTTATCCAGCCCTAACTTACCTAGAACATAAACCAGGGAAACGAAACTGATAGCATAGCTAAGAGCACCGTAACGCTCCGGCCCCAAGTATCTTGCAAATAAAGCTCCCACAGCCAAACCAATGGTCCCTTTAAAGATTTTATCAAAAAAAAGCCATAGCGTATTTTTAGCCACTGATTTTACGCCTTTACTTTGCTTGACCATAACCAGTATGTTTTTCAGGTATTCAATCATATACTCGATAATAATTATTTTTTAGACTTATTTATAATCTTGCAGCGGATTAAAAAGAATACCGCGCTTATCTGTGCGCGAATCAAAACTAATAACCCTAACATGTATGGTTTCGTACCTCTCAATGAACTGATATATTTCCTAGTATAGATCAAATAAGCCAAAACATTCTTCAAGGACCTATCCCCTAAGTGTTTACGCCTGGACATCACGACCAAGTTATTAAACACGGCCAACTTAAGCACGAAATAAAGATAAGAGTAAAAATGGTCTTTAAACCTCGGGTCCTTTAATAATTCAATACTTCGGTTGGTCAGATTATCCGCGCCTCGACGGTAGATTTCCATATCAATATTTGTGCCTCCCCAGGAGGATACATGGTCGCGGAACAAAACTAACGGCCTGTTAATATAAACTAACTTTTCCAGCATCCCGCTTCTTAATAAAAGCATATACTCGGCAAATAAACCTATGCTTCCGCCGCTTACATCTTCTATCCCGCCGATGGATTTAATTGTTTTCTCTTCAAAAATCCCCTGAAGGGTTATCGTCTTTATCCTCCCTCGGCAATACCGCCAGAGGAATTCATCTCCGCTTAACAGCACATCTGCACAAGCATGATTATCGGCTTTAAAAAAAGGGGGCTCCCCCTTGAAGATATCAAAAGAGGTAAAAACGCAATGCGGGAAGGCATATTTAACTATAGCTTTATATGCGGCCTCCAGATATTCCCTGCGGTACAAATCATCATCAGCAATCCAGGTAATATACCTGCCGGAACTTTTTTGCAGAAAAAAATTCTGATTGGCAACCTCGCCGAGATTTACCGGTTGGTTAATAATCTTTATCCTATTGTCAAAAACGCCTAAAGATGCCAGGGTAAGTTGCCTTTCTGGATTATCATTTAAAATCAATACTTCATAGTCCGTAAAGGTCTGCTTGAGTATAGAATTAATGGTTTCGATTAATAAAACCAACCTGTTATATGTAGTCACGCATATAGAAAAGAAAGGCGCCACTCTTTGATACCTCCCAGACTAAACACTTTTGCCTAAAAAAAGTTCGGATGAACCGCGTTTATTGAGCTCGCGATAAAATCATTTAACTCTAAATACGGACAAATAACCCCGCAATTTTGTGGGATTATTTCCTGGCAAAGCTTTCGGTTGCGATCTCCCGTAAAAATACTCTTCAGCGACTGCCTCCTGGCATTGCCTAAATGGCTCGCCTTTCTATCGCGCAAACGTTTACAATAGGCCACATCTCCATCGGCATTTATTGCGGCGGCTAAATGGTGTACGTAACAATATTGCGCCAGCGGTTTACGCAAATAATCCGTCTCAGTATAGTCTACTGAAAATTGTTTTGGGGCATACTGTGACTCTAGTTCCTTAAAAATCGGCATAGCCGTATTCTTCCACCAGGCAAGATAGACGGTGTCTTTAAGCAATGTGAAATCGTGCTTTGCCTGAAAATATTTGCAACCAGCTTGATAGGCAAAATCGGCTAGCTTGGACGTATCATTAAAATTAATATAATTGATTGTCGAGCCAATACCGGCAATAGTTTTAGAACCGCTATGTCTAGTCAGCTCATTGAATTTCACGATATTATTCTCGATATGCTTAAAGCGGCTGATGCTCACGCCATGGTATTTTTTGTATACCTCAGGCGTTACCGCAGCCAGATTGAATCGCACCCAATCACAAGACTCGGCTACGACTTTTGCAACCTCGCCTTCCAGTAACAATCCATTAGTAAATAACCCTATATTCAGACCCGTTCTTTTGGCTAAACGCATAGCATCCGAAACTGCCGGATGCAATAATGGTTCCCCTCCGCCGGAGAAAATTATTGCCCTGATCCCCACGGATGCGCAATCGCGAATTATCCGCATAATATCCTTTTTAGGCATATGTGTACGGCTTTCCTTAATATACTCTTTCCAGGTGCAATTAAAACAGGCATAGTTACAACGGTTGGTGATATCAAACTCAATGCTGACGGGAATAGAAGTTTTATTCTTTAGAGAATTCTTTAACCTGTCATAATGAGCGAAAACCTTCAACGCGGTATTAAATTGCTTCGACAGCATATTTCTTCTCCCCTTTTTTGATTACACCCAAAATATACTCTATATCCTTCTCCCTAACCCACCAGCCGCATGGCAGGCATGTTATATTTTCCATTAAAAAATTAAGATTCGGCAAGGTCACTGAACTTTTCCTAAAACAACTTAACTTATCCAACCGCGGATGCACTATAGAAGTTTGTACGCCGTTATCATTAAGATATTCGATAAATTTATCCCTATTTTGCACTAATACCGGATAGACCCAAAAGGATGACCCGCTTTCGGCTAAATGGCAGGAAACGCAACTTTTGTCATTTCTTAAGGCCTCTTCGTAAATACCGGCATTAAACCTGTGAGCGCTGATGATCGCATCTATGGTTTCCAGGCTCTTAATACCGATGTAAGCATTGATATCGGTCATGTGTATTTTGGCGCCTAACTCTTTGACGTCCTGACAGAGACAACGGGAACTAAAATCCTTGGTCCTGTCAAACCCGAACCATCGCAAGAGTTTTCCCCTTTGAGCGTCTTCATTCTTTCTGCAATATAACATCCCGCCGTCAATAGTAGTTAAATGCTTGATTGCTTGGAAAGAAAAGGCTACAAAATCGGAATTTTTATTTAAATATTGCTTATTAACTGCTGAGCCAAGAGCCTGCGCCGCATCTTCGATAACCCGGATATACCTCTTCTGGCAATAATCCAAAATTGAATCAAGGTCTTTAGTCTTAGTACCGAACAAGTGGACCAAAATCACTACTCTGGTTTTATCGGTTATTACCTTTTTAAGATTATCTAGAGTAGCTAAACCGGTGATTCTGTCCACATCGTACCAAACCAGCTTGGCCTCTCCTAGGCTGACATTAGTAGCGATCGAAGTGTAAGGAGTAGTTGCCACTTCATCTTCTTTCTTGAGCCCTATTAATTTAAGAGCCAGGCCAATTGCAGATGTACACGAATTCAAAGAAACGACCGTACCCGAAGGCATGCCGTATTTAGAGGCAAATTTCTCTTCAAACTCATCGACGAGTTTCCCCTGCCCGATAAAACCACTATGTAGGATATGGTCCAAACTCAACCCTTGCGGAATATTAACTTTAAATAAAGGTATTTTCCAACCCATCATTAACCCCCATTTGCCTTTATAGCTTCTGTGCTTTTACCCGGATCATCGGGTCACGGTCACCCTTCCAGTTAAAATACAAGATATCCAGCTCTTTGAAATTTATGCGCTTGAGGATGGCGCGGATTTTCGGGACCGTAAAGCAATTCTTGTGAAATTGACCGAGGCCTTTTTGCGATCCCCAGATACTAGCGGTCAAATACCCCCATCGGCTCTTAGTGGAATACGAATACTGACCAAACCAATGCTGGCGCGCAATTGCCTCAGGATCATCCCGGAAAAAATCTTTCCATTCATCTTTGGCCTTCAACCAATCTTTAACGATTTTCTCGAAATCCGGCACCGAAAAAACAAACAGGCCCCCCGTCTTTAGCACGCGCTTCATTTCATAGAAAAATTTTCGCTCTTCGATAAACGACAAGTGGTCTAATAGAGATTCGGCGACTACCTCCCTAACCACACCATCCTGATAGGGAAGATTAAAAATATCAAACTGGTGGATCTCTACCCCTTGAGGGAACTCGGCAGAAGGATAACGTTCCTTCATTTGTTCCAAAGTATCTAAATCGACATTGATATAACCCGGTAATGGCCGCCCGGCACAACCTAAATTAAGCCTAATTTCTTTAGTCGAATCAACCCTCATGATCATCACTCCTTTTTGTCCGGAGTATATTTTCCAAAAAGAACATCATCCAATCTTACGCGGGGGAATTCTTCCAAGGCTCCACCTGCGGTTGCGTTAAAAATAGAGATGCCGTTTGCGCAGGCGATATTATGCATTATCCAATACTGGTGCAGATGCTCGGCAAAACCCAGGAATTGCTGATATA
>Ga0265297_10007019_pt1 | contig 15880 bp, 2 predicted proteins | sample Munlanlwell13791_FD_192502 | JGI IMG/M metagenome (GOLD analysis project Ga0265297, IMG submission 192502) | Leachate microbial communities from a municipal landfill in Southern Ontario, Canada - Leachate well 137-91 | ecosystem: Engineered > Solid waste > Landfill > Unclassified | place... | reverse complement strand
CGATGGTCTGGCCTGATACCCTGTCTTCGGAGTCATAGCTGATGTCTGATATGAGCTGTTTGTTTATGGCCTGGGTAAGGTTTAAGTCGTTAAAGGTTATAACGGCCTGGGAGACTATAAGGTTGTTATAGTGATACGTAATATCTGATATAATCTGGACATTTATGAGTGAGCTCTCAACGATACCGGTTACAGCGTCAACTTGGCCATATATAGCGATCTTCTGCCCTATTATCCTGTCTTCGTCATCATACGATATTTCGGATATAACCTGCGCTGATATACCATCTGTCATTGCCTCGTTATTCCATACTATCGTTGTCTGACTTTCTACCCGGCCATCATAGTCATATCCTGTTATTGTCTCCTGTATATTAATGAGCTCCGCCGGCATATCATTTTTAAATCCGGCATAGAGGGCTGTCGTCTGCCTGACTACCCTGTCTTCGGAGTCATAGGCAAGAATATTGATTACTTCCGTGTTGATATGCTGGTTTAACTGCTCATCGTTAAATGTGTCCGTCTGCTGGCGTTTCATCCTGCCATTAACATCGTATTCAATGCTGACCTGTCTTATGTTTACAATATCTTTAGCGCTTGCCTTATCCATATCGTAATCGGCATAGGTGGCGATGGTCTGGCGCTCTACCTGGCCGGCAGCGGTATAGCTGTGATAATCAATTACCTGCGCGTTTATTACATTGGCAAAACCGCCATCGGCAAAATTAATGATAACGGCCTGCTTAAGCATGCTGGCGTAAGGGCCTGATTCGTAGTATTCTTCCACGCGCCTTTGAGAGTTTATCGCGCTCCCGTCACTGCCGTAATAGACCGTATCCACGGCGTATTTACTCTGGTTTATCTCGGTCACTGTTGAAATCCGCGCGAGATTGCCGTTTTTATCGTATTCCGTCAGTATATAACCATTGTCGGTTGACTGCTGTTCTATTCTCGCCCCATCGGATGTTGTAACAGTCAACAGATTGGCGTCCTCATCATACTCATAACTTATTCCGTCAGCGGGGATTGTCACCTCATCACTCTCCGGAGACTGCGCAAAAGATTCCTCACCGGAGGAAAAAGAGCCAAGCCCGGTTAACAATGATGAACCTATACCTATCTCGGTCCCGCTCAAACCATTTAACAAATTGAACAGTGACGCGGCAGAATCTTCGGTGATCAGGTTATAGTCTAAAAGGGCCTGAACGCGGTCTAATAACTGCTGTGTGTCCGTGTCCTTAAGAACGATACGGCTTACGGCATCAAGCCCAAGACGCGATTCCTCAAACCGGTATATGCCGAACTGCTCCACAGTCCGTTTCTCGTCGCCATTGGAATCAATGAGAACATCGCCGTTTACATCGAGCTGGCTTGCTACCTGCTGATACAATTTCGGCTGGGCCTTTAATTCCACCTTTACATAAGTGTATGAGTTGCCGTAGACATCTGTCCCCAGGGAAACCTGTGATTCGTCATAATCGGCATTGGTATAGAAATTCTGTGTTGAGACAGCTGAAACAAAGTTCCCGTCTTTGTCATATACGGTTTTTGTCTGGGCAAGCAAAAGGCTCTTTAAATTACCGGTTGAGGCCGTGAAAAATATACCGCCATAGGTATTACGGATAACCTCTTTATGGCTGAACCTTCCATCGGCGTCATAATGGGCTATTGACTGGCTTATGACATTGCCCAGCCCGTCATATTCCGTATCAGATAATATGAGCTTTTCTACCAGGACGCCTGCCGGGTCCAAAACCTCTATCTCTGCCGATTCCTCGCCTTCAAGGTCATAGGTTTTGAATTTCTTGGGCGTCTTGAGCAGTGAGCTGGCTGTCGTTATCTGTTGTATAGTTGTAACAGGCGCTATGCCTAAATTATCGGCTTTCGTATAATATAAATTAAAATAATTGTCATAGCGCTGGGTTATCTTCATATAGGCTTCCCATAAACGCCTGTATTTATTCCATCCGTATAATGTGTTTGTGACTGTCTTTCCCGTTAAAAGCGCGTCAGCGTCATATTTGTAATCAATTGTCTGTATCGCGTTGCCGGCGCCGTCATAAGTATAAAGCGTTTCCTTCGCGGACGTATACACTCTTGACTCATTGAAGAATTTTACCTTCTGCAATACAAGCCTTGCCTTCTGGTCATAGGACATGGAAGAAATCCGCTTTGATGTAGAAAGACCGGCCAGAACACCATTTTCCGCGGCGTAATAATCAAGCGTATAGGAAAAGACATTGCCAGCGGTATCATAACTCATCCCCCTGCTTACCTGCCTGCTTGAGAGATACTGCGCGCCGGTATCGGAATCAAGGGCGAACGCGCTATCTTCCTGAACGCATATCTGTCCGGCGCTGTTATAGGCATACACGCTATGCTTAGCCGATGTCTTTACCCCGCCGGCATCATATGTAACTTCGCGCGTTGACGCCATCCGTGAGGCATCATCATAGCCATACTGTTTAAGGTATCTTTTTCCAAGGGTAAGTTTTTTGGAATATTCGGCAATATGCTCGGCCGTCAGCCTGCCAAGCTGGTCATACTGTATATTCTCTTTGCGGCTGCGCTGGACATCATAGTCGGCATCCTCCTGCGTGAACAAATAACTTACCGCCTGGCCCAGATCATCATAAATGGTTGAGGACTTTTCAGTCTTTGTCAGGACACTTATATTCCTCGGAATTACCTTCAACATAACGGATACCGACTCGGCAACCGCGCGGGCCGGGCTTAGATCAAGATCAGAGATAACCGCCGCCCTCTCAAGGGCGTCTTTCAGGTTCTTATAGGCATCCTGCGCGCCGCGTATAAGGGCGGCATTATCGGATGACATGATGCCCGCTTGTTTAAGCGCTTCGCTGATATCCGCGTTTACATCAACGGTTGAAAGGTCCTTTATTGAATCGGCGCAAGAAGAATCCGATAAAACATTTGCCGATATATCATCAACAAGCCTTGACACCACGGCATAAGCGGTGTCATAGTCAGCCTGCTGTATATAGTTGATCACGTCAAGAATACCGGCACCGGCCGCGGTATCCCGCAAAAGGGCAATATCCGCCTCAAAAGACACCGACAATTCACTCTCAAACGCGTTCACGCGCGAGGACAGGCTGTTCGCGGCCTCTGTTGCCTGCTCCAGTTCATCTTGATAACCGGTATCTTCAATCAATGCCCGGGTAAGCATGACAAACTTGTCTCTGGTATCAACGGCTAATTCAAGGAGCCGCATATATCCGGCAAGCCTTTGCGTTGAAGCGCCCTTGACGGCATTGTTAATATCCTCTATAAAGGTAATGGCTTTAAGCATACTTGATACAGCGGCCTGCGTGGATATGCCGCTTAAGGTATCTGTCTGCTTGTTTGAGACAAGCGATCCCTGCGAGTCATACACGGCATCATACCATTTGGAGATATTTACGGTATCAAGCTTATAAGGCATTTCTTCGCAGGCCTGCAAAACGGCCTCATAGACCTTATCGGCCTGCTGGCATTGTTTCCGCGCTTGTGCCAGTTCTTCCTGTGCCTTGCCGGCGGCTGCTGATATTACGCTGACAGCGGCTTCGATAGCCTCCTGTTGGCCGCTATCGGAGGAAGAAAGTTCTTTTATCCCGTTATAAATAATTGAAAGGACATCGCTGTTACGCTGATAGGCCTCTGCCAAAGAGTCTTTCACGGATTTAAATTCCGCGGACAGACCCGCCAGCGTGGAGACCGATTCCAATATGAGCGTTTGCGCCTGCGTTGCCGCATCCTCATCACCGGAGGCAATATGGCTCTTAAACTCTTCAAGCCTAACCTTCAACGCCGAGATCTTCTGATACATATTATTCAAGGCATTCCTGTCAGCGGCATTTGACGTAGAGGCGTAGGCATTGAATATTGTATTCGCGGTATCGTTTACAACAGATATAGCATGCCATACAGACTCAAGCGACAGTCCGCTCTGCGTTACGGTCTCCGTAAAACTCGTCTCCCGGCCCAAACTATTATAGGTTATCGCGCTTTTTTCCCTGACCGCGGCTATAGTGTTAGCGAAAGGCAGTAACTGTGCCGCTGTCTGCGCCATTGCTGATATCCGGTTTGACCCGGAAACCGCATTGTTCAGGCAGGAGCGCATATCATCAATCTGCCTCAATATGCTGTCGACACTATCTAAGGCATGCTCTTCTGCGCTAAACTGCCGGCTCATCGCATCGATGGCCTGCTCAATGTCCATAGCCCGGGCCTGATAACTGTTATTTGAAAGTATATTATACAGCGCCGAAAGGATGGCCTGGCGCGATTCAACCCTTGAGGCAAGATTAGACCTGTAATCACTTAAACGCGAATAGAGTCCGTCAAGTCCGGAGATTATTTCTGAATAATATATAAGCCTTTCAGCGCTTATTGATGTCTGATTAAAAACTTCAAGCGCCGTTACAAGCCTTGAAACTATCGAGTAGACGCAATCCTCATCGCATATCCCCTCAATACCGGCAAAGAGTTCAAGGTCACTCTCCAAGGCGCTAAGCTCCGATGCGACCGAGTGCTCCCACGCGTCAGGGTCGGATGCGGTAAGTGACTGAAGTATTTCCATGCCGGAAATAGAGGCCTTGATATTTGTAATGATATCCGACACATTATCTTTAAGGCCTTCAACGCGGCCTAACATTTCAAGGGCAATGCCTTCAATCGCGTAGAGGCTGACCAGCGACGCGTATTCCGAGGCCTTCTTATCAAAATCCTCAAAGGAGGCGGCGCACTCGTCCCTTAACGCGGCTGTCTCCGCGCCGGGTTTTCCGGCTGTAATTGCCTCGTATAAAGAGACGGCCTTATCCTTTATCACGTTGACAAGGCCGAGCAATTCCTCAATTGCCTTGGACTGTTCGTCTGAAGGCTGGTCCAAATTTTCAACTATATAGTTAAGGTGTGTCAAAAGCGTGTCCGCGTTAACAAGCGTAAGATATGCCTGCCGCCCGCTTAAATTCTCGCTGTCCGCGGTAACAGTGTCCGTATATGACACGGCCTGTCCTACCTGATTATAAGTAATACCGCTTCGTTTAGTCGTATATATTGTCCGCTGTTCAAACGGAATGTCCTCAAAAATACCCTGCGCCTGCTGACCGGTCAAGCCAAAATCCTGTAATACACAATTAAGCCTTTCTATCAGCGCCTTTTTGCGATCTACCGCGGCGTTTTTTTCCTCTTGCTCAAGTTTAAGCAAAGAAACCTCCTGCCATGAACGCCCGGCATCCTTGCATGTCTGGACAAGCCCGCCCGTAACAGCATTTCTCTCAAATATGCTTACTATGTATTTCACCCCCGCCTCGGGGTGCGCCGGGTCAACCTCGGTTATCTGCCTATATTCCTCGTAAAAACTTGTTAAGGTAAGCGCGGATTCCGCGAAACCCTCTTCAAGCACCGCGGGCGAGCTTATATTGTATTTGATGATTGACTGCGAGTTTATCCGCGCCTTTGAAGAACCGCTTAAGACGTATTCCGTTGACTTCATCGTCATCTGTTTAGGCATACCGTTTGAAAAAGATTGATATTCTTTCTCAACAACAGATGTCATGGCGGAATTTGTATAGGCGTATTCCTTTACAACCCATGATGTAAGTGTCTTTTGCCGGGTATTGCCTGCTATGGCATCCACTTCATACGCGTAGGAGTAACCTCTTCTGTCCAGTGATGTCAGGTTGTTTAAAGAGTCATAGGAATAATCTGTCATAACCTGGCTTGAAAGCTCATACACGCCTTCCGTGCCGTCATTTACCTGCCAGCTGGTTGAAACCGTCATTGTCTTGATATTTGAACTGCCCGGGGCATATTCATAAACAGTCTCTTCAATACCTTTTACATCGTCTAATTTATCGCCGGAATAGATGTTCTTTACAGAGCGCTTCAACAACCCGTTTTCATAGGCATAACCTGTATCCCAGGCGGAGTCAAATACCCGCTCACCGCTCGAGGAATCAATGCTGTAAACAATCGTCCTGCTGTTTAAGGGGCCTTCATCGCCCGTTGAGGCATAATCAAATGCGGTAACCTCATCCCCTGTTTTGCATACCACGGTGACAGGCTGGCCATTGTTTACCGGATTAAGGCTGTCGTCCTCTATCGTATAAATATTATAAATTGAGATATTTTCTTCGATGATTTGGCCATATTGATTAAGGGTTGAAACTGTCTCTTTTTTCAAGATAAGTTCAGCGGCGCCGCTTGCTCCTATCTGATAGGTGTTGACAACCTCAACTATTCTGCCGTCCTGCCGGGTCTTTTCCGTTATAGTGTATGTTCCTATAGACTTCATTGAGGATTTAAGATTGTCCGCGGCAAGCACGGCCTGATAAGCCTCTTCTTGAAGGCTGTTTAATTCTTCCGTCCTGTCTTCAAGGACGTCGCCGTATTCTAATTCAAGCCCGGTAAAGGCCAAATTAAGTCCGCGATATAACTCGAGCAACTGCTGATGAGCCGGCGCGGTATCTTCGCCTTTCACGTGAAGGGATGACAGGACACCGAGGCTGTCAATTATAGACGTTAATATACCGGATATCTCCTGCAGTGACGCGGCCTTTGATTCAATGTCTCGCGCTTCACCAAGGGCATCACTTGCATCATCAAGCCTATTATCAGCCTCGTAATCCGAGGCAATATTTCTTAATGAAGCGGCCTGACCCATCAGGCTTGATATTAGGTGCGTTACCCTCGCATAAAGCGTCTCGGCCTGTGATTGGGCGAACCAGACAGAATCGGCTGAAATCCCTGATGAAAGCGAGTCTTCTTCGTAACCTGTGATACGGTTGTTGATGTCATAAACAATATCGCGGCGTTTCGTAATCTGTTCAGTGTTGACGCCGCTTGGTATTGACTGGGAAAGCTCATCCACATATTCATCAACGGTTACGAGCCGGTTTTTAATAAAATTAAGCTCGTCTATCATGTCCTGGCATGACTGTTTACGCGACTGCATATCCGCGATCTCAACAGTCAGGGCGTCTATCCTTGACTTTATAAGCGTCTCGGCCTGGACAGACTGCGTCCTGCCTGCCGCAAGTAATTGGGAATTAAGCCCTGATAACCGCTCATTTGCCTCATCCATATCGCTGTTTAGCTTTGTCATCAAATTGTTCTTTTGGCGTGTATCATCAACCATGTCAAGATAGATGCCCAACACAGCATTATTTAAGCCTGACAGGGCTTGTCTATAGGCGTCCCTTAAGGCGTCTATAATATCGCCGGCAGATCGTCCGTCTATGGCATCGAACAAATCCTTAGCGGACTGCCTGAAGTTGAGGGCAAGCCCGTTTAATGCCGCGAGCCTTGCGGCGTATGAATTTACAAGCTCGTTTGAAATATTCATGGCTGTTATAAGTTCATTAAAGGAAACAACGGATTGATAAATATAACCGCTTTTGTAGAAAGCGGCGAAAGACTCCGACTTGCCGCTGCCGAATTGGATAAGCTTGGTCTGATAAGAAACAGGCTGGCCCAAGTCATTATAGGTTATATCAGATTGCTCGCTTAAGACCTGCTGGTGCAGGCCAAAGGGCACTGTCTCCGCCAGGAGGTCCTGGCGTTCCTTCAAGCTGTAAAGCTGGCTGATTATATCTTCTATATTTGTTTTATAATCGCTGTAAATATCAACCGTGTCCGAGAGTATGTCAACCTTTTGCTGCAAATCCAGGATACCAAGCTTGGCCTCTTGGGCGGCTGAAAGTTCATCCTGCGCACCGCTAAGAAGCGTGCTAACACGGTCAAATTCTGAATTGACGGAAGGCGTAAGAGAATACGCGTCCGTAAGGAGCTGGGCTGTTGCCGTCATCACGGATTCTATGGCTTCGCGCGCGCCTGCGATACCGGCATCAATAATATCCTGGCCGGCCGAATCAAGGACATCCAATAGACCCTCTATCGCGCTTACGGCCTTCCGGCAGGCGGAGCAAACGACATCAAGTCCGATTATCAAGGCCCCCACGGCTTCAGCCTGTTGTATCAGTATAAGACTGTCGTCCGGCCTGTCTTCACTTATAAGAGCCGCCTTCTGTCTTAAAACACGGGCATTGTCCGTGAGCCGGGATTTATAAAAATCTATCCATGCCAACATCCCGTTTGAGACATACTGCGAGTACAGCGCCTGCTCAACGCCTAAGCCGAATGAAAGGTTTAAATTTTCACTGGAGATAATATTGCCGTAATTATCATAATCGGTATTCCATACTGATGTTACCCGCATATTCTGGCGCAAGGGAATATTAGTATATATACTTTCATAATATTCAATGGCCTGGCCGCTAAGCCCGTAATCTCCCGTGACATCGTAATCGCCGTATAAAGCGCTCCTATAAGGCTTGATAATGGAGTTGCTGAAGGCAACGCTTAAATCGCTTAAGTTATTATAGGTGTCTATAAGGCTTACCGCGCTTGCGAGGGTAAGATTTTCCGTCTCAACGCTTGCCGGCGTATCCTGGCTGAATATCTCCTCTGTCACATCCACCCCGATCAGCGTATTGTAGAACTGGCCACGAGCCTGATCTGAATAATACTTATATCCTGTCCTGACAAGCCTTGAGGCAAGCTTATCCTCCGATGTTGAACTGCCTGCATACGTTTCGGTTACCCATTGAGTTAAGCGGGCATTTTCGTCATCAGGGCTTAAGTTATACGTCTTTGTGTGAACAGTTACCTCCGAAACAATACCATCTGTGAATTCATATATAGTTGTTATCTCCGTGTTACCGCCGGTTTCAATTGTTTTTACAAGCACGTCCTCGTTTCCGTCAACAGCGTAAAAGCTTACAAGGTTACCATCGGCAATTTTTTTGCTGACAAGTTCAAGCGTGTAATTTCCCTCGGAATCCGGCTGACCTCGTACGTCAATAACATAATAGTTTGTAATAACCCTTCCCTGTTCATCTGTCAGCGTCCGGGTATGCTGTCTGGCTGTAAGAACAAATTCACCGCTTGAACCGGGGTCATAATCAAGCGTATCGTCCTTTTCTATGCCCGCTATAAAATCTTCCATACAGGATTTTAGGGCATCCGCCTGGACCTGGGTAAAACTGCCTGCCGAGTCTTTTAAGGCGGCAAGTATCCTCTCAAGGTCTGACTCAATGGCCTGGGAAAGGCCCTCATAACCCGACATTATATCCGCAATACTACTTATGGTAATAATCCCGTCCTTTAAGAATTCACTGCCTGATAATGCCGCCAAAAGCGAGCTGATAAGAAGCTCTTTCTGCTGGTTGCTTAAACCTGATAATATGTCCGCGACAACACCTAAAACCGATACGGGGTCCGTATTAAGGACATCCTGCATCGCGTAAAGCAGGCAATCGGATGAAACGGCATTTTTCATTTCGGCGTCACTATAATATGTGGCAGTAACCGTCATAGCATTTTCTACCATGCCGCTTGAGCTTGAACCGGTATATTCAATCGCGGTCTCGGTTACGCTTTTTGCCGTTACGTCTATAGAGACAATAAACTGCATAGTGCGCTCTAACTGTCCATCAACCAATGTGTAAATGTTCGTTACCGAACCGGCGCCTGCGGCTGTAAGGGCCTTTTCCTCTCTTCTTATAAGCTCGGCGGAGGCGGGTTCCGCCGGATTACCGCGGTAGAAATATGTGATAATCCTTCCGTCATCCCCAACAGCGTCAACCTGATAAGTACCCATGATATCCACAAAATCAAAGGCCGTCTCCGCCGCTTCTTTTGCATTCTCAATAAGAGATTCAAGTATCTCCAACCTATTGAGGGCATCCGTATAAATAATCTCAATAGCATAGGTGTAACTCGTAAAGGCACTTATAAGGTTATTGGCGGATAATTTCGCGTCGTAGGCAAGACCGTCTATAATATCCGTATCCGCGCCGCTTTGAATGGCATCGGATAATACCGCGGTCTTTGTATCAAGAATGGATACCGCCTCCTGAAGGGCCTCTAAGGCAATGATCTCGCTCTGATAATAGGCTATCTTGGCATTCTGCAGTTCTATCTCCTGTTCATCTGTCAATGAAGTCAGAGCCTGCCGGGCTGATGTTAGATTTGTTAGGGCGGCTGAAAGATACGACTGTGTCTGGCCTTTAAGCGCGTTTAAAGATGAAACCGCCCGGGCAAGGGATAATTCGGCAAAACCATCCTCTATAGTATAGTTTGACCCGGATACAAGCTGGCCCAGATAATTGTATATACTGCTTGATATTACCTGAAGGTTTGTGACCTCATAATCAATGCCTTCAAACGTTGATACGGTCACTGTCCTTGTGTTTTTAGCATAAACCTGATTAAGACCGTTATATGTAATCCCGCTTACATAGCTGGTAGTCTGCAGATTTGAATAAGGAATTAAAAGGACCTCTGTAAATCCAATGGAATTGCCTTGCGCGTCATAAGTCATTTCCGATTGCGTTGACACTGATGTGGTATCGGATTCGGCGCCTGAATCGCTCTTACCGTAAACATGTTCGGTCCTTACCTGGCCGGACATCCTGGATGCCGCGTCATACGTAATAGCCTCTACTACCACGTCATTTGTTAGATTGTCCTTGTTTGTGGTGACCGAATCCCTGTAACCTGTTATCATCCCGGCCGCATTATACTGCGCCATAGACCTTAGTGTGGTTGTTGCAAGTCCGGCCGCGGCAGAATCCATTGACACTATATTAAAACCTATTACCTGTCCGGAGGCGTTCTTATGATACTGGCAGTCATCATGCCTTTGGCTGTCTATTCCAACCTGTATCCTAAGATCCTCCTGCGTTAAGACCAGATTAATCCCTTCATCTGTCTCTATCTGATCTCCGTCCACAAGGGCCGCTCTGTCCAGCTCATCAATGGCTGAAAAATCCACGTCATTTCCGCTTATGGAAAAACTCACCTGTTCAAGATAAGATATCTTCTGTTCCCTCGTAAAATCAGCCCAGTTATCAGGCAGGCCGACGGATGAAGCACCTTGATACCGTATCGTCTCCGCAAACAGCGATGAAATGGCATATATTACGGGGTTATCCGCGTCCCTTGTGTCATTACCGGTGCCAAATACCACATCTGTAATAACGCTAAGATCAACATCATAACCATAGAGATTGGTGCCCGCGCTCGCTGATGTCTCTGCGTATGAAAGCAGGCACCCCTTACTGTCAAAGAGGATATCCTTCCTTGTAATTACCTGGGAGACATCAACCACCCTGCCTTCGGCATTAGTGCCATGGACGCGGACAATACCGGAAAAGTCAGCCATCTGACTGACAGCATCATAGCTGATACCCGTATAATCCATAACCTCAACAACATCGGGATTATCCGAAAGCCTCTTTTCCTGATGATAGGAGATTATCCTGCCGAGGGTGTCATATGAACCTGACCATGCAACACGGCTGTTAAAGCAGGCGGGGTCAATGACAGCACCGTCAAAGGTTGTCTCCTCATAGCCTATAAGCTGTCTGATAGCATTAAAGGCGGCGGAGGTTTCGGTTGTGGTGATATTACCCCGCGCGTCGGTAAGCTTTTTAATGGAATGAACAAGATTTTCCTTGAGGTCATAGGCACCGGCAAACTCAACTATAGACGTATTGTCATAATTATCAGTATATGTATCTTTGTAACCTGTAACAAGATTTCCTTCGTATGTTATATCTTCTCTAACCTGGCGCGTAAAACCGCCATTTGACGTCTGCTCTGTCTGAACAAAACCTGTCATGTGTATACCTTGGTACATAGCCTGCCAATCAACTGTGGAGACCTCATTTGCCGATTCAGACCATGTCCGGGCATGATAACTTTCCAATAGATACCTGTCCTGAACATCAGGATTAGTCTTGTAGGTGCCGTTCCAATCGGTCCAATTAGCGCCTTTGTCCTGGCTCCAGCCCTCTTCGTGATAAGATGTCAGGTTTTGATTCGCGTCATAACCCATGCCGTTGCGGACAAAATAATAAGACCCCTTTAGCTCATCCCAACCTTCCTCCACGCAGCTTGTCATATCCTTGCCCGCATAAACACAATTGTAGACATGCTTGGTTGCCTTATGCTCATACATAATATTTTGGCTGGAGGACTGGTCAAAGGCTTCTTCGCGGGTTACCGTTACCTGCGAATAAGCGACAAGGTTCTTATTGGCATTTGTATCATAACCGCCGTAATAAACCGAATCATCCGTGTATTGGGCCCCATACCAGTGTATGTATGTTGTGGCGCCAAAACGGTCTATCTCTTTGGCATTATAACTTGTTAAAAGGCCCTTATCATTATATTGCATGTCATAGGTATCGCGGAAGGATACATTGCCAAACCCGTCATCAATATATTCGTTCAAAACGGCTATAGTCATGCCTGCCTTGGACCAAATTATTTTTAATGAGCCGTCAGGGTTTTTGACCTGCATATAGGTTGTGTCGGCGTGATTGACAAGGTTTCTGGCCTTCCAGATCTGCTCCTGCATCTGCGTATTGGCGAACATCTGCTCCATATTCTGCATATACTGATTCAGGCGGACATCCTCAAATATGCCTCCTACAGCGGCGTTACGGTGATATTCAGCTATTGCCTTGCGATGCTGATCATCCTGCTGTTTCTTTTGCTGTTGTATGGCATCAATAAGTGAATAGGTGCGCGCCGTCTTTTTCTCGTTTGATTCCCAGCGCTTCAAGGCATAATCCGAACCATACCCTGCCTGCTGCCACGAAAAAGTAATTATTATAATCCAGGACACAACACGCATAAAAATACTATATGTGCTTTTAGCGGGCACATCTGTCATTTGATTGCCTTTCGTTCTAAGCTCAACATCCATAATGAACCTCATCCATATTTATTATGTAACCCACTAATATAACACATCAGGCGCAGGTTTATTCCAATGATTTTGCACTTTATAAAAGTTTTTTTATTTAAGGCACAAAACAACGCTACTATAATTTGAACTACTCCCAATATAAGTATACACTATTTTATATGGAAAATCCAATTTGGAGTGAAATAAAACAATTTAAGGCAATAATATTGAATATTTCCCAATATTGTAGATCCATGGACACAGAAGTGGGGAATTATGCCGTATAAATGCCTTGTATTAGTTTATATTCGATTTATCGATACACAACCGTATCATGACCATATCACATTAATCTTCTCAAACGAAATGAATCAGGAGTATTAAAGCAGGTATATTCCAAAGACGTCATATAACCATATCATTACCGTATCAATTGCTTGTAACTTGTTTTTCTATAATAGATTAAACATAATCCTTTCAAAATTAGATTCTCGTCAATATTATCAATGCATTTACTGTATTTTGTCATAATGCGGCACAGCCCGCCTGTTGCCAAGACAAACATCGATTCCCTTTTTTTACATTTGAGCCTGCTTACCAAGGCACTGCACATGCCGGAAAGGCCATTGATTATTCCGCTTCTAATACTCTCGACGGTATTTTTGCCAATAAGCCTTTTTGGACATTTAAGGCTTACTTTTGGCAACAACGCGGTCTTCTCTGCCAATGCCTCCAGCGCCATACCGGCACCAGGGGTTATGAGGCCGCCCTCATATTCTCCCTTACTATTAACAAGATCGAATGTTATTGCCGTGCCAAAATCAATAATTATAGCAGGGACATTGTATAACTGCCTACAGGCATAAGCGGCAACAAGCCTATCCTGGCCGACCTGAAGCGGTTTTTCATAAAGATTCCTGATAGGTACCTTTACATGCCTTCCAACCACGATGGGCCTTATCCCAATACCTGTCTTCAGAACCTTTTCAACATTTTTAAGGCTAACAGGGGCTACGCTTGATATAATAGCGCGCGCCTTACATGGATCAGAAGGCTTACACAACCTTTTGATGAGTTTTAAAACATCAAGCGCGGAGGCCTTTGAGGAAATCTTGACCTTGCGCGTAAAACGTCTATTTTCAAATAAACCTATATCCGTGGTTGTATTACCTATATCAATCGCCAGCAGCAGGTCCATTCTATCTTTTTTTATCATCTAAGTTCCGCCAAATCGCCTACTATGACCTTTTCGGTTTTGCCATTGTCCATTTGTATGTTAAGGGCGCCGTCCATATCGATATCATATGCAATGCCCTCAATGACGCTGCGCATACAGCTCGCGCGCACCCTCTTACCCAGCGTTGCCGACATGTCCTTCCAGGCAAGTCTTAAATCCGAAAAACCGCATTTTTTAATCCAAATATAATTATACTCAAGCCTTTCTAAAACAGCCGTAAGAAGGTCCCGCCTTGAAACTGGTTTACCTGAAATATGAGAGATAGACGCGGCGCTTTTAGGAAGCTGCCCGAGGGGTGTATTAACATTAATACCTATGCCAAGGATTATAAATTTTATCCTGTCAGGCTCGGCCTCCATCTCGGTCAATATACCGGCGATCTTTCTGCCGCCCGCGATAATATCATTTGGCCATTTTATATATGCCTGGATATGGCAGGCCTGCCTGACAGCCTGGGTGAGACTGACCGCGGCCATAAGCGTTATCAATGGGGCCTGGTAGGTAGGCATATCAGGCCTTAGTATAACAGACATATATATGCCTTTGCCGGCAGGCGATACCCAATGCCTGGAAAGCCTGCCCCGTCCCTTGTTTTGTTTTTCAGCCAATATTACCGTGCCCTCACCCTTTGACTTTTTCGCGAACTCGCAGGCTGTAATATTTGTCGAATCAAGCTCATTGTAATACAGTATCCGCCTGCCGATTGAGACAGTCTTAAGCGACGGCAGGACCTCAAAAGGATATAGTTTATCAGGCGTCTTTCGAAGCCTGTATCCCAGATGCGGGACAGCGTCTATCTCATAACCCATCTGCCTAAGTTTTTCTATGTGCTTCCACACGGCCGCCCTTGTCACCTTAAGGCTATGGCTTATTTGTTCGCCTGATACAAACGTTAAATGGTTCTTTTTGAATATCCCTACAATCTTCTCTTCCATGCTTAATACCCTAACATAAGGTAAGCCTATCGGATCCGGCGGCTAACACCCTCTTACAGGCCCTGGTTTTTTGCCTTGAAGTTTTTTTATCTCATCCCTGAAATAGGCCGCCTTCTCAAACTGCAGGTTCCTGGCCGCCTGTTCCATCTCGCGGTTCAGCTCGGCAATAAGCTCTACGGCCTGCAATTGTTCTATTGACTCGCCCACAGGCTGGGCGGCTATATTTTCGGATTCACGTTTGGTATCTATACTTATTCGTATTGATTTTTCTATGCCCTTAGGCGTAATGTTGTGTCTCTTATTAAATTCCAGCTGTGTCTTCCTCCTTCTAACAGTCTCATCTATGGCCCGTTTCATTGAACCTGTCATTGTGTCCGCATACATTATTACCTGGCTGTTGATATTACGCGCTGCCCTGCCCGATATCTGTATAAGCGAGGCCGCGCTTCTTAAAAAACCCTCTTTATCGGCATCTAAGATACATACAAGGGAGACCTCTGGCAGGTCAAGACCTTCCCTTAAAAGGTTGATGCCGACAAGACAGTCAAACTTCCGTCTCCTCAAGGCCTCAAGAATACGCACGCGTTCGATAGCGCCTAAATCCGAATGCATATACTGAACACTAAGACCCATGTCATTAAGATAGGCCGCGAGGTCCTCTGCCATCCTTTTTGTCAGGGTGGTTATAAGCACCCTTTCCTTTTTCTTCGCCCTGGCCCTGACAAGCGCGATAATATCATCCACCTGGCCTTTTGAAGGCCTGATTATCACTTCAGGTTCAAGAAGACCTGTAGGCCTTATAAACTGCTCTACGATACTGCGAGAGCATGTTGTTTCATAATTACCCAGGGTAGCCGACACAAAGACAGCCTGCCTTATCATGCCTTCAAATTCTTCAAACCTTAACGGCCTGTTATCAAGACATGAGGGAAGCCTAAAACCATG
>Ga0265297_10007018_pt1 | contig 15881 bp, 26 predicted proteins | sample Munlanlwell13791_FD_192502 | JGI IMG/M metagenome (GOLD analysis project Ga0265297, IMG submission 192502) | Leachate microbial communities from a municipal landfill in Southern Ontario, Canada - Leachate well 137-91 | ecosystem: Engineered > Solid waste > Landfill > Unclassified | place... | reverse complement strand
TTCTCCACTGGGCCTCAAGGTTGTCTTTTTCGCCAAGCGTTCTGATGGCCCATTCCTGTTCGTCGATTTCAAAATCAAGCCACTCCCGCATTTCCTCAATCGTCGGCTTACTCATGGTTAGCCCCTTTTCGCGTAAACAGTAGTCTGAAATACGAACCGGAGAGACAGTTCCGGCCCGTCTGATCCGTCTTCAAAAGAGATGTCGATGCCACCGCTATTCGAACTCTGCACGTCGGGGTGTCTCTGTAAGTCCGATAGTTTCTCGTCGATGTGGTCCGTGATATTATCCACCGTCGGCAGAACCCTTGAGCCGAACCACGTCCACCCAAGGGTCGCGTAAACAGGGGCGATTGCCGTTGCAAATAAAACCACCCTGTTTCCCATTTCCGAAATCATCCCATCCCGAGTCGCCTTGCTAAGTTTCTTTGTCATGGTTTCCTCCATAATTGCTTTTCTCCTACCGAAAATCCGAGGAATTTCTGCGCTCGGCCAACCATGCAAGAAGCGTAATGCCTGTTTTGCTCTACATCCGGGGCGTTGTCTTGACAATGACAAGTACAACGCGATAAATGCATCACACATTCCATTGGGAAGCCCGTAGCGACCCGTCCCCCGCTTTGCTCGCTCACAACTCCCTCCTACATTTCCGGGGCAATCGTGACTCGCACAACGCCAGGGCTGACTTTAGTCTTTGCGTATATCGCGCACGGCCTAGCCCATGAGCGTTGAAATTGTCGCCACGCCAGCTCGGTCTTTCCGGATTGTCCACGGTACAGCATCGCCATCGGGGTAAAGCCAACTTCAAGTGCAAATTTGAGCCGCCGCTCGGCGTCCTCCATTGTGTCCCTTGGGTATCCGACCAAAACGAAACAGCGGAGAGCGTGAGACCGCTTGCTGTCATATCCCGCATCCGTGAATAATTTTCCGGCAGCGGCAAGAGGCTCGGCATCGTCTGGGGTATCGTAAGCAAAAAACATTTGCTTTGGCTTTAGTTCTACAAGCTCCCGAACGTGCCAGGATTGTAATATCCGAGCCTCCAGCCCGCCCGTAAATTCAACGGGATGTTTCTGCTTTTTCAGCATCGAAAAAACGGTCCGGATATGACCCTCGGAACACGCCAAGAGATTGTCGTCTAAAACATTCCACCCTTCGGTAATCGGCAATTCGCGTATCCCGCCCTCTCGCTTCCAAACAGAACAGAACCAGCACCGATTAGGGCAACCGCGAGACGTTATAACGTACCCCTTTTTTAGATACAGGCCGGGAGTAAATATTTCCCCACGCTGTCCCGTCGCTGGCCCGCCGACCTTGACCGTGGCTACTGACCGCCACGCCTTCTCAAGCCTCTCCGCAAGTGGCAGGTCCCACGTGAAGGAAACCGAAACGTGAACCTCGTCGGCTTCATCGAACAGGCCGGGGTCGGTAGCAATCCGCACGTCAGCGTCGTCTGGCGTTGCCTTTGTCCGACGTGGAAAGACGCGAATTGTTTTCACAGGCTCGGCTCCAATCTCACCCGCACAACGCCCTTGTGAATCATGCCAATGGCTTCTGCGGCGGCGAGGGAAAGGTCAAGTCCCCGCCCAAGCCGCATGTGGGGGCCGCGATCCGTCACCGTAACGACGACGGATTTCCCCGTTGAAATCCGCGTCACCCGCCATTTAGACCCGAACGGGAGCCAGGGTGAGGCGGCGGTAAACTCATCCGGGTTGAACGGCGTCCCGCTGGCGGTTAATTTTCCCCGATGGTCCTCGCCGTAAAACGAAGCCAGTGTGGTGAACGTCGCGGCCTGTTCGGAATAGATGGCTCGGTCTGCCATCGTTGCGGCAAGGTCGGTCTTGAGGTCCAGCATTTCGCGGAGGTCCGATATCTCACACCGGAGACTTACGTTTCGGCCAGCCAGCGAGAACGCAAGCCCCCATCCGGCGATGGCGGCGATGGTCAGGACGATGGCGGCGGGGCGGGTCATTTGGATTTCCTTAGCCCGTCAAGTTCCGCTTGGAGTTTTTTTATTTTTTCCTCTTTCAGCCTTACTTGGACCTCTGCGTTTTTGCCCGCATGATAGAGACAACATTCGGAAACAAACTGGTACATTTCATGCATATAGCGCGATGAGCCACAGTCGAATCCAGGGGCGTAAAAATCGAGAATAGACCGGCAAAGGTCACAGTAGCCATCATCGTCGAAAGTATCAGTTGTCCTGGGTCCGTCCCAATCAACCACCCTTTGAATTTTCTTGTTCGCCAGGTTGTTTCCGATGGCCCGGAATAGGCGCAGTTGGGTTTCTTCAAGTTCAAGCGAGAACTCCGTCCACCCATCATACCTTTTGAAAAACTCGCTGAAATTCATACCCGCCTCCCCTGCTTGGATTTCCCCGCCAAGGTTCGCTCTTGCGCCTTACCCTGTAAGGTCTGCGCCCGGTGGATGATGCGGGCGAGTTTATCCCCCGAGTCATCAGTCAATTCGCCAAGCGGAAAGCCGTCGAAGGTTCCCACCCATACCTTCGCCCTCCCCGCGACCCGGAGAAGCCGGGCGGCTAGGCGGACCCGTTTTTCAAACGTTTTATTTACCCATTGGCCGAAAGAGTCCTCAAGTAATTCGGCCACATCATCAAACGCGCCGACTTGCTTCTTCATTTCGCCCTCCCCTGGTATTCCCTGAAACGCTTCCGCATTTCCCTATCCGCCCGCGCCCCGGACGCAACGATGGCCCAGGCCAGCCCGATGATTGCCAGAATGATGAGGACGATCATCTTTGCGGTTCCTCGATAAAGCACATGGATATGGACTCCCTAATCACCTGACCGTTGCTGATTCCCGTTTGGCAGAGCTTAATTTTATTCTCTTGCTCCTTGGTCAATTCGATATGAACGGAGCGATGACGTACCGGCTCTTGCATGAAGATGAACGGCGAATTATCTGCGATGATAACCGTGAGCGTCATTTTCCCCTCTCGTCGATGATTTCCCCGACCAGAACGCGGCCCTGGCAGATGGGAAGTTTCCCGTTCGGCCCTTCCGCATAGCCGCTGAGATGATGGAGTGACGGTACGAAATCATGCTCCGGCTCCCCGAACAGGGGACACCAGTCGCCGCAGCGAGATTGGTACGGGTTGCCTGGGTCCAGGGGGCAATATTGAAAAACAAACCGCCCCGCCCTTTCGATTTCGAGATATCCATTTTCGTCTCTCTTGATTTTCATTTTCCCCTCCCATCTCCGAACACGCGCCGGAGAAAAATAGACCCGGCCAGCATCAGCCCGAACCAGCCCAGGCAAAACAGGTCAACGGCGGTCATAACTTTCCCTCCCACAAAACCTTGGCGTCCTTGCCGCCGTGTAGACGCCAAACCTTCCCGTCAAAAGACGGAACAAGCCCCATCTTCCAAAGGTCAACGCAGGGTTGGAAAGGATAGCCCTCGGCCTTGATGTTCTCCGTATGTTTCCATGCGGGCCGGGGGAGGCGAAAAATGGAACCCGTATAAGCCCAGACGGAATCCCCGACGGAAGCCCAGACGGAATCCCCGACGGAAGCCCAGACGGAATCCCTGACGGAAGCCCTGACGGAATCCCTGACGGAATCCCTGACCGAATCCCCGACCGAAGCCCCGACCGAATCCCCGACCGAAGCCCCGACCGAATCCCCGACCGAAGCCCAAGAACGCAAAAGATCAAGATGCTTCTTCGTGATTTTCTTCGGCGGCTTAACGTCCCGGAAAGGATGTATAGTCTTCTGTCCAGACGGGAGAAATTCACGAAGCTTCTTTTTCCATTTATCGTGCGCCTTGCGGCACATTTCCTCCGCATATTTCGCCCTGTACCAGTCCGGGGTAGAGACCTGATCGACTCGATACAACCATTTGTCCGGGTTGATATAGTCCTCATTCGCCGGGGTAATCTCGAACCTGACGAAATCTTGTTTTCTCCCGGAATCATCAACCCTAAGAAGCCCGATCAATTCCTCATGGGAATCAATGGGCCACTTCCAGAACACTTCCCCGTTTTTCAGAAACAGACCAGAAAAGGCGTTGCACATGGGTTACTCCTTATTGCCTTTCGGTTAGACTATCGTCAACGGCGGGCGTCGAATAGCCGATCGCCATCAGCCCGAACCAGCCCAAGACGAACAGGTCAACGGTGGTCATAACGTTTCTCCCATCGACAGTCCCGCAACGCCCATACACCCGGCCGGAACCTTACAAACCGTGACCGTCTTTGTTTCGTATTCAAGCTTGCAGTCCTTGGGCTTGAAAACGCGGGCCTGTATCTGCAAAACGCCAGACCGCCCCCACCACGATATGGGGACGTATACTTCCCCTTGGAGGCAAATCAATTGATCCCCTTCCGTCCACGGTTTTTTCTTTACATCTTTTCCGGTTACCTTGCCGATCAATTTACAGACAAGGGAAAATTCCTCGGGCGGAGTCTCTTTCCCAAATGAATCCTTTGGGCAAAAAAGAAGCCCACCAAAAACGCCCCATGCTGGACAGAACCGCGACTCCCATCCATCGGGGAGCATTGGTTCAACCTTGCGGGCAATTTCAGCCGCTACGTCAAGCCCGCGCTCACAATCCCATTTCGCCCGTTGAAGATCAAAGTACGTCTTGCCGATATTCATCTTCCTGCCTCCCTCGCTTCGCGCATTTCGTCGGCCTTCATTTCGGCGGCCACGGCCTCTCGCTCCCGGTCGTCCTCGGTCTTGACTTGCCCCGTGCCATGACAGGTCCGGCATTGGAACGGCTTGAACCCGCCCCCCGAGCCTCCACACGTCGGGCAGGTCCGCGCCATTTCCTCGGCCTCGGCCCGCTCCGCCTCCATCTGTTCCAGGCAAGCCCGCGAGTACACGCCGCCTTGCCATTCGATCATTTCGCCGATCCTGTGCCAGCGATGGCAGTAATCGCACTCGAACCAATGGGCTACGTCCTCGCCCGCTGGCAACTCGCACTTGGGGCAACCATACGCCCCGGCCCGAAACTCAAGCCCGCAATTCGTGCAGATGGTATTCATCGTTGTTCCCTCCTTATTTCGCGGCCACCTCACAACATGCCCACATGATGAAAAAACACCACAGGGCAATCCATCCAAGAGTCTCGCGCACTCCCGCGATTGCCTTAATGATCCTTTCGATATCATTGTCCGTCATGGTTCCCTCCTTATGCTCCGGCTTCAATCGCATGAAGCTCGGTTTCTAATTCCGTATTCGCCGCGTCCCTCAGCCGTGCCAACTCCGCGCCACTTGCCCTATCAATCAAGTCGTCATACTTCTCGTGGATTCTCCGCGCCACTTCATCCCGCCGCCGCTTGAGATCAGCAGCCCGTTTGCTCTCATCGTCCGACTTGTCTGGCCCTGAGCCGACAAGCCGCTCGCGTTTTACTTCAATGTCGCGCAAAGACACGGAGCGCATGCCGCCGCCGCTCTTTTGTGAGCGGGCCAGCCATCCGACAATGAATTGATGGTAATCTTTCTTCATCCCCTTCTTCGGGTTTGCTTTTATCCATTCGATCATCGCCAAGAGTTCACGTTGAATATCGCAGGCTGGATATGCTTCTCCCCATGCAGCCAAGTCGTCCCCATCTATCCCTGACCATTTAAGATTCTTACTATCTATAAGAGATAAGAAATCAGAATATAGAATAGAAGGAGAGGATGAAGTAACTCCGTTGTGTAACTTTATCTTGTAACTTTTGTTCCTATATTTTTTCTGGCGATCATATTCGGATTGATATTTTTCCCAATTATTAATTGCAATTATTCCCTTGTCGTCAACTGTGATTTTGTCCGCCTTAATCATCTTACGTTTCGCAGAGCGGAGAAGCGGTATGTCAACGTCTAGCAGGTCTGAAAGCTGTTCGTCTGAGTAACCTAAAGTTACAGTTGCCTTTATTATTCCGTCCCATTGTGAGTCTCCGGCAAGGGCCAGAAATCCAACCCAAATCCACCGTTCGGCAGGTTCAAGTTCTTTCGACGTTGAACCAAAAACCATCGAGACGTAGAGCTTCACCCACGTTCTCCTACTCACGATCAATCTCTGTTAAGGGATGCACGGTGGAGGGCACCAAAATATTTACTGCGGACTTCCCATGAAACACGGATTGTCTCTGAGACGCATTTTTCAGCGTCCTTGTAAACCTCTGTTCCGGCAAATCGCAGAATTTGCCAACCCTTTGATACTAAAAATCTTTCTCGCGCCTTGTGATATTCAACCTGCCTTTTCGTCTTCTCGTGAAATTCATGTCCATCAATTTCGACAGCAAGAAGCGGTTCGTTAACCAAGCTCAATAAGCTGGTATCGAAATGAGCGTCCGCATCAAGAAGAAAAAAGATTTGGAAATCAAGAAAATATTTTCCCGTATCTGAGTCGTTTCCATATTGAGCAACAAGGTCAAATGGAAACCGGCAGCAACGAACGTATTCCAAAAATCTCCATTCGATCATAAATATCTGTTCAAGCGGACTTACAACTTCACGTCCGCTCTCTGATGATGCTTCGTCAATGAACCTAGGCGCGTCGTCGATAAATGATCGGCGTACATCATCGGCTCTTTTGTTTATATACTCGGAAACATTCCTTTCAAATTGCATGATTCATCCTTTCGCATAAAAAGAAAACGGCTCGCGCTTTCCCGTGGTGGTCCACCCGCCCCGGTATTGGGACAATGATGCACGGTACGGCGCGAGCCGCTTATTGGTCGTTTGCATTGAGGTGAACCACGTCCCCATCATCGCACGTTTCGCGTGGCTTGTCAAGCGAAAAAATAGGCCGGGCGGGGCTACCGGGAAGGCAGCCCTCGGCGGATTGGTGTGCCGCCGAATGGACGCCCGGCCAGGGGGAACCCATGACTAAAAGGGAACGTCGTCCACGTTCTCGGGAACATCCATCCGACGAGTGATGTTTACGAACTGCGCATAGGATTTGGTCGGATCGTTCTTCGGTGATTCATAAACGATATCGGCCTCAAAGATTGACCCGGCAACTTCAACGTCGTTGGAGTGGTTGATGCCTAACGCCTCCTTGAAGTCCGCATACCGCTCGTCCCACACCGGAATTGCGTCGATGACGTAATATTCTCCGTCGGCGCAAATGCCGACCGCATAGATTTTCACCTTGCGGCCTTTCTTCTTTTCACCAGAGTTCGGGTCGTTGTAATCGAACGCAATCAGCTCCGGCTCTTTATTGAGCCTAAACTGATAGTGACCAGCCGGAATCTTTGCTTTGCCCTCGTATTCGGGAAACCTCATGCTCTTGCTCCTTTTGATTTGCCTTGTTTTCCTCCATTGTCGGGAACAGTGACGGGATCGGACGTAACGGGCGAGGTAGCGTCCAAAACCTTGCCCTGGAGTATCCCAAGTCCGGCTTCCAGCCTGTCGTTTTTGAACAGCGTGGAGATTTCTGTCCAACTGTTCGTCCCAAAGACTTCCTCCATGAGTGCCACACGGCCAGCCTTGTCCTTCTCGGTTTGGCCGGGAAAGAGTTTCTTGATTTCGTTTGCGATCTTCTCGCAGAGGATTTCTTTGTTGAGGGCGCGGCGCTCCCCATTGTTGTCGTCGCGGACGAGGCCAAGTGAATCCCGTCCGACTTCGAGCGCCTTGTGGTCGCCGCCCAGGTTGAGCCGTTCGATGTGGGGGAGGAAAGTTTCAAAGGTCGGATTGTCGAATATCTTTCCATCCAGAATGTCGAAGCGGCACTTCTTGACAAAGGCGCGGCGAACGAGCTTGCCGCCGAATTGGGGCGTGAGTTGGAACGGAGTCATTTCAGCGAGTAGGGAAGGCTCGTACCCCATTTCGTTTTCCGTTTTCATCTTGGTTCCTGTCTTTTTGGATTCCTTGGAACCGTCCTCGGGGTCGATTACATCCTCATAGATCGGTGAAGACCGTCCGCAAACGATGATGTGAAGTTTGGAGTTGACATAGCGTTCCGTGAAGTCGCGCCAAATAGCCTTGATCGGGGCACTATGCTTCATCCAGTTGATACGGGTCAGCCCGTTCCGTTTCATCCAGGCGTCTTGGAGTTCCGTCCAGTAGTGGGAAATGGAATCCACGATCAGGACGGAGCACTCCTTTTCGGCCTCATCCGTGATTGCCAGAAGATCGGAAAAGGCTCTAGTCTTTGCGGACATGAGTTTAATTCCGACTTCCACGAACAGGTGGCGGACATAATCCGAACCGGTTTCGGTGTCCGCGAAAGCGATGGGCTTGTCAGACTTGATGTACTGACGTAATCCAATCGCAACCTTGGAAGCGGTAAACGTCTTGCCGCTTCCGGCCTCGCCATAGAGCCCGAGTTTCAAAAATGCAGCCTCGGGCTTGGCTTCCGTCAGAATACCCATTGGTATCCCTCCTGTTTATCCCATACCGGAACCGTCAGCTTGTATTCGGGTTTCCGGTTGCTGGGCGTTTGTGACATGGGCTTAACCGACTTGTTTGGCCCCGCAATTCTGGCAGACGGTCCAATTGCGATGGATGATGGTCCCGCAGCCAGGGCAGCGGGTGAAGGCGTGGAGGTCAATCCCGTCGCTGGGCGGCTCGGGCTCGGGTGTGGGGTCCGGTTCTGGCTCGGGGGGCGCGGTCATGGCGCGGGACGTTGCCGAGGCTGACGCGGCAAATGAGCCGAGTATCATGTTGGCAATCTTGCGGGGGTCGGACGCGGCGGTGATGTCGATGCGCGGCATGGCTCAGGCCCCCTTCGCCTTGGCGATGGCCTTACGGGCTGACGTAACGGCATGGACTAGGGCCATCGATCCGGGAATCGTTCCGGGCATGGCGGCAATCATGGCCTCCAGCGCGGCCAACATTTCCGGGGCAGCGGCTATTAAGTCCGCGTCGGCTTGGAGGGGAATAAGTCCGGCGACTACATTTTGATTTGGCTTGCGGCCTTCCCGTTCGATGCAACAAACTGGAATTTCTACCTTTTGGCCTTCAGGTAAAATGGCGTGTATCCCGGAAAGGATTTTCCACGGCCCCGGCGTTCTTTTCATTTCGCTCATTTGGTTCCTCCTGATATGATTTGATCGACCTTGCTTTCAATCCTTGCCAGCGTCGCCCGGATGTCGGACGGCTGCTTGGATTGCTTCTTGAATTTGTCAACCTGCTTCCGGCAGTGGCCGGAACAGAAAACGTGCCAGGTTCGCTTCTGCTGAAACGGCTTGCCGCATGCGCCCGGGAGGACGGGGCCGCCGTTGATTGACCCGCATAATGCGTCGGGACGCATTTTCCGGGGCTGCCGGGTGGCGGTCTCTCGGGGGATCATCGTGCGCCCTTGATCTTTCCGGCAACGAGGCGACCGGCCGATTCAGCGGTGGAGACGTCCCGCGTCGACGGGAAAGGACTCGTGTTGATATAGACGCGAACGAAATAGTCGAAGGGCTCGCATCCCAATTGCCGGACTTCGGCATCGCCGAACACGCCAGCCAGGATCGGGGCCGCGGCCTGGGCTTCGAAGAGGGTCATCGGCCGTCCGCCAGGGACTGCGCCCGTTCGGCCGCGTGAACCTGGGCCAGCCGTTTCGCCCGGCGCAGGAACATATCCACGCGGGGGGACGCAAGGGGGGATATTATAGATATTCCGTCCAGCCAATTATAGATAGTTCCACGCGGGGTGTCCGCTTCCCTGGAGATGATGTCAACACTTAAATCACCAGACTCAACATATCGGCGCAATTGATTCACGTTGGCCGCATCCTGACGCTTACGCGCTTCTTTCCGGTGTTGCATATGTAGCCTTCGATGGCAGGAAGTGCAAAGCCAGACAACATCCAGCGGGCGGGAGTAGTCCTCATGATGCGGCTGAATACGGGAACACCAGCCGTAGCAGGAAAATGGGAGAATTTTATACTTGCGATTGGCGCATGTTCGGGGGCGAACTAAAACGCCATCCGCAATCGCTAGGGTTGCGGCCCGTTGGGCTGACTTCTGTTCATGCGTCGGCATTTGCGCCTCCCGCGTCTCGCACAACACGGCCAGCCCAATCTTTTCTTTTGCAGACGGGACATACGGCGGGCCTACGGTTGCGCCTGGGAACCCATGTATGACCGCATCGGCAACACGTGTACTTGGATATTTTTATCACTCGCATAGATAAAGCATATACCTATACGTATAAGAATGTCAATACCCTAATTGAAAATAAATGAAAATAATTACCGCTACGTATTAAAGGAAAAATTGCTATATAAACAAAAAGCCCGCCGTCCCTTTCGGGAAAGCGGGCTTAGGGTCAATCGTCACGTCGTGGGTGTCAGGACCATTTTCCCGGTATCAGCAAAATGGGTCGATCATTTTGTTGGCGTCAACAAATTGATCCATATGACTAATTATTTATCCCATTCGGCGGTCATGGCGCGGGGTACGTCCATCGGGATGTTGTCAACGTTAGCGCGGTAGTCCGAATACCGCCACATCTTTTTGCACATCCATTCGTAGCCGCCCTTGATTCCCAGGTCCGCAATCATGCGGGCCAGGTCAACGGCGTCAGCGACGGACAACCCATGACGGCCACAACAGTCTATGTCCGTCTCGCTCCGTCCCGCAAACGGCCCCGCGTATCCGCCGTCTCCCGATAGCATGAGCCGGGAGTAATCGCCCGTGAAGGCGTACATCCCCGCCCGCTCGATGCCGTGCATGGAATACACGCCGGGGAATTGCGTGGTGATGGGGATATCTCCGGAGTGCAGAATGCGGTCATCCGGCACGCCGTGGGCCTTACCCGACAAAACCATCATTTCGTACCATTTGTAGGGTATAGTCGAAGATTGCTCCCAACCCAGGCGGGAAAACTCGTTTTGAATCTCTATGGAGAATTTTATACCGGATGTTTTTAATATGCCGACGACCAGGCCCACCCAATCCCGGTATCGGTCAAACTTGGACGCGCCGTATAGCCCGCCTGGAGAGGCCGTGCAGATCGCGGTTGCTTCTGCGGGCTGCAGGTACGGCCATAATTCCTCGGCCGACATTGTATCGAGAGCCACAAGGAAGGGATAACTGAGCTTCATCTGCCGGGTATTAAGACTGCAGTTATCGCCCAGGCTCACCACGGCTTCGAGGTCATGTGCTTTGAGGATGGAGAGGACGACGGTCAAGCGGCCCCAATACTGAGCGTTGAGGCGGTCCATGTCATAGACGGGGACATTGATTCCATCGTCGGGAATGACTAGTCGCACGGGCTGACCGTTGTAGAGCGCGGGCTCCCACGGCATAAGCAAGGGGTCAGACCATGATTGCAGCGCAAAGAACCGAATGCCCCACACTCTGGCTTGACGGGCTGATTCCGCGAAGGCGTCAAGGTTGCCATCGGCTACAAGCAACTCCGGTATGAATACGTAAAGCGGGTACTTGGCCTTGGGCGGGTATGGGTCCGGGTCGGGGTCAGGGTCGGGCGGGTCAGGATCGTGGTCCGGCGCCGCGTGAACCGAGCATGCCGTTGTGGGGGCGATGGGCTCCCCCGGCTGCGGGTCGGCGTAGTATGTCCGTCGGGCAACGGCTGATGCGGGGCAGTATGCGCCCGCAAGTTCGCCGCTTACAAGGCAGACGTTTAGCGTGACCGTCGGGCGTCCGGGCGGGGGGCAACCAATCGCGGCCGCAAGCGCGATAAGCAGGACAAGCGCGATCAGGATATCCGGTATGACGCGGACGATTCGACGCGGATTCATTTTTTGATTAGCCTCCGGGCAAGGTGAAGGAGAACGAGAAGCCATCCCACGTCAAGCGAGCCGATGATGGCCCATGCCGCAACGGGGCTCGATTCGCTGAATGTCCAAAATAATTGACTTAACGTCAGCCCGGTTGAAAAGTAGGAGATGGCTTCCCACGCGGCCAGGGCAACGGTAAACCCGGCAAAAAGTCCGAGCCATTTTCCCCGAGCCTGGCGCGGCATAAGAAAGAGCGGGCCGAAAAACAGCATTGCGAGGGCTAAAAAGAAAAGCGCGTCCACGTCATGCCTCCAGAATCGCAACGCCCTTCCAGGTTCCAGGCGCGCCCCCGGACGTGCAGATGTTTCCCGAGTACGCCCCGGCCGCGGGCGACTGGAACCACACCCGATGACCGGCGTCAAAAAGCCCGGCCGCGGGGGTGGCCGTGAACCCGATGAACTCGATCGCATCCCAGCGGCGGCCGTTGTCCAGGCCGTTCCAGGTCGCCGTCACCATATCGTCCATCGTGTCCTTGTCCAGGATGACCTTGGAGTACTTATCGATGTCGAAGGGATACCCGCCCGCCCCGCTGGTGTTTTCAAACTTGCAGTTCTCGAAGCGGACCTCCCTGCAGCGGGTCACTTTTATCATGTTGGCGTTCTGGTTCAGCTTGAAATAGATGTTCTGAAATACGATGGGAATATCTATGTCTTCCAAAACGAGCCCGTCGCCTGATGCCGGGTCGAAAACAAAAATCGGCCCCTGAACCGTGGCATCATTCTTGAATCGAAGATGCCCGGTCCCGCGGATTTTTTGCATCTTGACGGTTGATGTATAGGTTGCCGTGCCATCGGGGAACGATTGCTGATACCACATCCGAGAATCGTAGAATGAGTAGGTTTTCTCCCAAAGTGACCGAGCTGAGGCCAGGGCACAGGTTCTCTGGTCATAGCCGGGATTGTGAGGGTGCCCCACGATTTCCGGGACACTCCCGTATACGGGGGATTCATAATCCTTCACAAACGCCTTGAAACACCCGTCGAAGCCGGATGGCTGGCCAATCATAAGATCAGGGCAGGTGTCATTGCAGTCGAACCAATATTGCGTCTCGACCTTTCCGAAAAGCCCCGTAATCCTTCCCCTCGTCTGGTCAAGCTTGAAGCTTGATTCACTGTTTGTTATATCGCCAGCCAAGGTGGCGACGTTCGAATTCGCCCCGACGTTGATGTTCTCAGCCGAGAACGCTCCGCTCGGAGTACCCGTTACCCGGATCGTCCCCGCCGCGTCCCCCCCGGCCCAGGATCCGCTCGTCAGGTGGACACGGGAGACAACGGCCGTCGAGCCGCTTGTGGCACCGGTGATCGTGTCCCCGGGCGTGATTTCATAGGTCCCGCCTGAGGTGAAGGTGAATTCCCCGAGGAGGTCGGTCTGGTCGAAGGTGAGTCCATTGACCGAAAGTTGCAGCGCCCGGCCGCTCATGGGCTGGAGGACCTTTTCGCATCCGCAGCCGATGATGGCAACGGACCAGGGCTCCCGTAGATCAAACATCACGTCCGCCCAATCGCAAGCGCAGGAGATATACGTTCCGTACCAGCAATCGACCTCGAATCCGATTCGGCAGCTATTCGCGTAGACGTGGGAACAGAGGACCGTGGTGGAAACCGGCCCTACCCCGATATCACACCGCGTGAACTCGACATGGTCCAATTTCGTGTACCAGTTGAATCCGCCAATTCCATATCCGGTGCAGCGATCCAAGGTCGAATTGATGATGGAGCAGTAATTGACGTTATCGAAATAGAGGATATTCTCAATGGGGTAATTGTTGAGGTCCGTTCCCTCTCCGCCGGAAATGTAAACATCCTCGATCTTGACCGCCTGGTTCCCGCCGGCGAAGTTGAAAAAGTTCGTGGCTGTCGGGCCGTCATAGACGAAAACCGGGACCTCCTTTCCTGGCCCCTCAATCGATAATCCCGCCGTCTCGGGGATGAGAAAGACATTGGTCGCTGATGTCCGGCTGGAAATTCTGTAACGTACTGCTGGATTAAGGATAACGCGTCTCCGAATATAACCGGCAAATGCCCCCCCGGTCTTTATATCGTCCCACATCGCCAGGAAAGCCGCGTGATCATCCGCCTTGTCATCGCCGACCGCGCCGTACTGTTCCGGCCTGATGACGAGGTCGACCATGTCCAAGTCGGCCTTCTCGTCTTGCAGTTTATTGATGTGAGCCGCCGCAACGGCCGTGGTATTGGCAACCTTTGTAGTCCACGTATAGCCGAACACGGCCAGCCCGAAAGAAGCCGCAAGCCCAAGCGGTGAGGACGTGGCAACGTGAATAAGTCCGGCAAAAAATTGCAGTAAATCAATCATGGTTATTTTTCCCTTACTCTAATTCGAGCCGATACGTGGCGTCGGCCTTGGCGAGTTTAATATCCCTGACCTTGCCCCGAAGCGTCAGCGTCGTTCCTTCGGTATCGTAAAGCGTGCCGTCGTCATAAAAGAAAAGATCGTACAGCCCGCCATATCCGGCATCGGGCGAAATCTTCAACTGCACGCTTAGCGTGTCTCCCAACTCGAGCGGGGTTGCGTTGATTGCCGCCACGAAGTCCAGGTATCGCTTCGGGTCTTTGTATGCCGCAAGCAACGTTGTCGCCATAGACGAGCAAACCGCGTCAGACTGGAAAAGATGATTCGATATGGATTTCGTCCTGTCTCCGTAAGCCGTGACGGACGTTGAGTCGGTTGCCGTGCCGATGTAGTTATTTTTCTTTGTCTGTTCTGGTCCGAGCGGTTGCGCGATATCGTCTCCGGCGATGGAGATGACGTTGAACAATTCCGACGTGGATTCATAGACGCGTGGCCCGGCGATTAGGAACGGTTCAAACGTTGCGTCCTCTGCCCCGGCCGCCTTGATTGAAGGCTCGGCATCGAATACCGGCGTACCGTCATACTTGAAATAGAAGCGATAGTTGACGCGCTCGCAAACCTGTTGAATGGCCGCAAGCGCAGACGTTCCCGCCGTGAACCAAACCCGGTCAATTACGGTTCCGGTTTCCGTATAGGTCATGGCCGCAAGCGCGGCAACCTGCGTCGCATATAGTCCGACGCTCACAAGGATATCGGCCACGACATACTCCGGCAATTGCGCCGTGTGGTAATAAACGACGAGGTTGTCCGTGCCGTCAGAAAGGTCTTTGTTCTCGTGGAAAACAAACTCGTTATGCTCGGCGTCGTAGAACCAGCCGTCCGGGTCTTCTCCGTAATAAATCGGATCGCCGTCAAGCGTGGCATAATAAACGCCGGTACACTCGTCGGGCAGGTCATAGTTTCGAGTATGGACGATGGATGTAACAGGCTTGATGGAAACGGCGGAGACGCGAAACTCTGTCCCGGACGCCGCCCCCGTAATGTCAAATTGCAGGATCAGGTCATCCGAATCCGTGGCCGTGAAGTAAAATCGGTTTGACGTGTAGTCGGTTTCCGTAAGCCCGGTGGCTTCTCCTTGACGGGCCGTGCCGATGTAAGCGCGGCAGGCCATCGTTCCGGGTCCGGTAACGAGTTTATAATTGAATCCGACCTTATACATGGTTCCGGCCGTGACGGTGCAGACGTTGGAGTTGCTACAGGAATCCGTGGAGTTCGAGCCGGTATAGGAAAGCGTGACCTTTCCAGCCGCGCCGGAGCCGCCCGTTTTAGCCGTGACAGAACCACGCCCGGCTCCACCACCGCCGCCGCCGGGAGCGTTGCCGCCGAATCCGTTGGTGTCGAGGTCACCACCGGCTCCGCCCGCGCCCCCACCCGCAACCGCGCCTCCGGCCGCGCCGCCGCTATCGCCCGAGGCCGTTGCGCCGTCGTTTCCATCGGCCGCAGTTCCGGCAGACCCCGCGCCGCCGCCGCCGCCGTTATCGGCACGACCGCCGCCATCACCGCCCGAATATTTGGTATCGCCGACTCCGGAAGCCGCCGCACCGCCCGCGCCCGCCGCACCGGAGCCTCCATCATGCTGGCCGTATTGCCCGCCCTTTGCAAGCACCGTTGCAGTCGATCCGAACCACGAGTCCCCACCCTCGTAATCGGACGCCCCGCCCGCGCCGACCGTGACGATGTAAGTTGTACCGGGAACGACGGTAATAGTCTTGAGCGAGTACGCGCCGCCGCCGCCGCCGTCACCACCGGACCCGGCCGACGTTCCGCCGAATCCGCCGCCTCCACCTGCGCCCCAACACGCGGCCGCAACGGACGTGACCCCAGTCGGACA
>Ga0265297_10007016_pt1 | contig 15889 bp, 23 predicted proteins | sample Munlanlwell13791_FD_192502 | JGI IMG/M metagenome (GOLD analysis project Ga0265297, IMG submission 192502) | Leachate microbial communities from a municipal landfill in Southern Ontario, Canada - Leachate well 137-91 | ecosystem: Engineered > Solid waste > Landfill > Unclassified | place... | reverse complement strand
AGCCAGGGCCACGATTTTCACCAAACCCTGATAGATACCGTCATAACTGACCAGCCCGCCAAACTCCTTCTCCTGCCAGCGGCCCAGACCAGACATGTAAGACCATCGCTCGTCTTCGGTCGATATACTCATCTCGGAGTAAATCTGTTCATACTCGTGGTCGGGTTCGCCGTAACCCTGTATCCAGAAGTTTTTTATATTACGATCATACGCATCGCGTATCTGTGTTTTTAGAATCCTGTTTGCTGAAGGCATTTATGCCACCCCCTTTAGGCGTCGAATTGAAGTCCCTGGTATGTCGGGTCGCCCGACACCATGCCGTAAGGCAGGAACTTGACAAGCAATCGGAGATAGAAAGAACTGGAAGTCAGATCGACTGTCTTCTGCACCCCAACAACGACGACACGTGCATCGGTCTGAGCGTCAAGATTGACGACCGTGCAATACGTTGTAGAACCGTCTGTCTCGGTGACTGTGGCCTGCGCCAAGTCATAACAGTTGCCGATATACGTTTTCACATCGACGAGGTTTGTTGCTGTGGTGGGGCTGCTTGCGGTGCAGGCGTTCATGGCGTAGACGTTGCCAGTCACGACTGGCATTATGCGTATTGCAGCGTTGCCGCTGGTTACGTTAGTGGCGTCTGTAAGAGCAAAGCCGCATATAGGCCCGTTGTCTCCAGTGAGCCGCTGTGTAACTGCGCCTGCGTTCAGATAAACCATGTCTCCAGCTTTGAATTCCTGTGAATCAGCTTCGAGATATGGGTTCCTGGTACCGATGTCGATTAGTTCTGCGGGTTCCGATGCTTGTGCGCCGCGCTGCACGAGTTCGCAAGGAGCGAATCGCACACCGTTGGCTGCATTTGTGATTGTGTAAGTAACTGTGCGGGACATATCCTGAGTTACCTCCTTGGTAGTTTGAATTGCCTCACTTAGCAGAAGCCGCTATCAAACCACTAAAGCGATCCCAGGAGTATGTTGACTTACACAACCGGCTTGCCTAAAAGGGGTCTTGTGTGTAGTGCATTACTTAGCTGTTAGCTTTGTGGGCGAAGTCGAGTTGTTGGCCTTACAGGGACAACCCGACTTCGGTTTAATTGTTTTTTACTTGCCGCAAGGGTGCGGGGTACTATTCAGATGACAACACGACCGAGTCGTTCTCGGCAGGCTCAAATGTCTGAGTGACACCAGACACACCATGCATAGCTGCCCTTAAATCTTCAGACGCTTGCTCGCTGGTTTCTTCAAGTCTGCGCTTCGGGTCGTTGTATATCTTCATTCCGTTTACAATGCCTTTGTGGTAATCCAGTTCGCGCTTGCATAAAATCTGATCGCCCATATGGAATAACCCATCGGTTTCGTCACCGAATGCAAACGGGCATGCAACCTCGTTATCTTTGCGCTTTACAGGTTCCCATCGCTGCCCTCTCACCGAAGACATTCGGCGCTGGTGCTCATTGAACCAACTGTAAGCGTATTGTGTTGCGATTCCGGGCTTAAGGCTCTTCCGCGTCTTCTCGTCAATCATATTCTCTGCGCGGTTAATGCTTATCGTGTTAACGACTTTGCGCCCATTGATTGTCAGAGCGCCGGTGTCACTGTCAATAATCACGGGTGCGCCATACGGCAGGTCACCGGCGGCATTGGCGTAAGTTCCGAGGGCAAGTTTCCCCTGGTCGAAGTATATGATTGTGCCGTCGGCCATTTTGGCAACGACGATGCTTTCGTCCACCGGCCTTGTTCTAACTCGCGCCGATACAACTTCGGGCGTGTCTTTTGCTATCTTCAATCTCGGTCGAGCCATTATTTCTTCCTCCTAATCGTTGCCGGGCCTGCAATATGATCCAAATACTGTTGTTCGGTCATACCGTTTTCTTTCATCCATTGGCGCTCTTCGCTCGAATAATCCATCGAGCCAAGCGACCTGGATGAAGAATTGTCCCCGTCTCCAACAGAGGAAGCCGCGAGGATAGCTTCCTGCCTTGTAGTATCTGTCTTAGGCTGCGCAGTCGGTGCGGGTGCTCCGTTTCTTAGGCGCTTGCCTCTCGCGGCGTCAACCGCAAACTCTAGCGCCTGCGGGTTTAACTTCTTCGCGTGAGTGACGCCCGCATAGCCCAACTGCCTGAGTGAAGTTGTTACGTCATTGCCGATGTCTGCCCAATCTTCGTACTCGGGCGTCTTCACCTCGTCGAACATACTGACCAATTCAGGCACGAGCTGCGACACAATCGACATCGCTTCCTGTCTTGCGAGAGTCTTGATGTAGTTCGGCGCTTTTGTTTCATCATACAAATCATCAACTACATATTCCGACTGCGCGGGCTGCTGGACTGCGGCAGGCTGTTGGTATTGCTGCTGCTGAAGCGGGGCGATATTACCGGCAGAGTCCAGGCAATAACCACCCTGCCGCAATTGAGCATCAATGCGCTCGCGTTCGGCTTTACGGTCTTCCTGCTCCTTGATAAGACGGCCCTTCCAAGCCTTGTCTTCCTGCGTTTCGGCGGGTATGATCTCCTCGCCTACAATTTCCTCGGCTAGCTCTTGACCTTGCTCCAGGACATCTTCTGTTGGCTGGAGGGGTTCCATTATTTCAGACATTTTGTTCTCCCTCTAATGATTCTAGTGCGATTCTTGGTATTGCTTTTACGTTCTGGCATGCTGCTATAAACTGCTGAAGCTGTGATATCCTCATAGCAAATTGCTCCAGCGTTTCACCAGGTCGCCAGCGGTCATGAACTAAACTATTAGCGGCAATTATTGCCTGCTCCTCAACGTCGCGCTCATACCTAGACCATCCCGGCCTGTTGAGCAAATCCCGGTATTGCTCCGCCTCCACCTGGGTTTCCCGCTCCTGCTCCAACTTCTCCAGGAACATTTCCTTGTCCGATTGCTCCCGGTTGCGGTGGAATACCAGGTGGAACCATCCCGGCTGCAAGCATCTGTTGCTGTTGCTGGGCTTGCGCCTGCTGCTGTAACCTTGCCATAATTTGCATAGCCACTTGTGGGTTAATTGCGGCGGCAATTCTCATGCCCTCCTCTGGTGTTGTAGGCTCTGCGCCTATATATTGCTCTACGTGCTTGTGTCCCATCGCTTGGTAATATTCGCGCTGGGCCTTATACAAACGCTGGATTTTGTCCAATACCTGCGGCGGATCGTCCATCGGGCTTAACTGTGTAAACGGTGATTGCATGGCTTCCCGCATAGTTTGCCCGGCAAGCTGGAACCTTGTCTGTGGGTTTGATGTGGCGGACGACCCACGAGGGACAAACTTGTATTTCCCCTCGTGCCATTCAGGGCGCACAACCTGCCACGGCTCATTACCACCGGCGCTGCTCTTGTATTGGATGGGTTCGTTAGGCAGAAATCTGCGGATAATCTCCATCGTGTTGACGGCGTGCGCCTCAAGCCCCTGGTCTTCCTCGATGCCCATCTGCACAACAGAAACCGTGTAGTCAAACTTATCATTGCCCGCGCTTATGACAGCGTTGATCTCAAATGCAGTCTTCTTCTCATCGCTAGGAGCGCCTTGCGAGGGCGCGGACACGCCTGTAACCTTTTCAGCCATACCATTGACCATGTTGAGGCCATTGTAAGATTGGCTGATAGCCGTAAGCGCCGATTGACTGCCGTTGAGCATTTGCACGTCAGTTGCTGGGTTTGAAACAATCCATCGCTCCATCGGCCCCCACTTCAGGTTCTTACGGGCTACATCGGAACCGGGCTTAACCGCAACCGGAGGCAGGATGTTAATGGTGATGGCGTCTGTTATCTGATTGAAAGTGGCGTTTATCCACGTCTGAAGTCCGCGAATATCCTCGCACATCGACCCGCCCCACATGGAGTTTGGCTTCGGGTCACAAATTATCGGGGTAAAGAACCAATTGTCACCGAATAGGGGCTTATATTCAATGCACTTCAAGATTTTTGCCGTGCCGCGTGTGTCCGAATTGTAGTAAGCGAGTATCAGGTATTCTTTTTCGCGCTTGTCTCCAGGCTTGACCCATCTGTAGATACCTTCCCAACACTCGAACTTAGCCGACCAAATGTTTTTAGCGGTCACTTCCTCTATGCCCTGCAAAGCCTGCGTCTGGGTTGTGGGATTGTCTACATTCCAGCGGTTTTCCAGATACTCTACCGCGTCCGTGTATACAGTTTTGGCCTCGACCATGCCCTGTATGTCGTCCCAGCGTAGCCACCTACGCCCAAACGCGCCCTTGGATGACTTAAAGTTTGGCGCAGTGAACGGCAAAAGCATTATATCTTCGGTGACAATATACTCAGTCGTAGGTTCTGCATCTATCTCGTGGACTTTTAGCGGTTGCCCTGGCTCCATATACTCGGGTAACTGGTTGCCTGTGCCTGCGACACCAGCCTTAAGCCAACACTGACCGGTTATCATAGCTTCACGGACGGCGATACCGACCTTCCCGGCAAGCCGCATTTCCTCATTCCAGAACTGCAGCCAGTTCTCTTCATTCTGGGCGACATCATCATACTCGGGGTCAACCGCCTCGACCTCGAAAATAGGACTGGAGCCAGTAGCAGCGCGGGCAACTTTGATTGACGCAGTGTTGACCATGGACTTGGTTGTCGGGATGTTCACATTAGACATCCACTCCATTGGCTTGGCCTTGAGCAATCCCTCGTACTGATCGCGATAGCCCGCAACATTGTCACGGAACGTTGCACTGGCGTCCTGTGAATCGTCCATCGCCATTCCAAGTTCGTTGGCAAGGGCAAGCCGTGCATCCTCGTCAATATTCAAAAGTTTTCCGACAGCATTAGCCATGTATAGCTACTCCAGTATTCCGAGAATATCTTCGATTCCTATGAACAAATAGCGGACATCTTTCATCACAACAACGATCCCAGAGTCATCTTTGCATACAACCTTGTCGCCCGGCGAAACGTCACGCACCTTGCTTCCGACCGACACGACCACGCCTTCCGTTTGGGGCTTCTGTGTGCTGCAAGAGTGTGCCGAGCCGTTATCGTCCTCGTAAATCGCATAATTCGCAAGCTCGATGCCACCCTCGGTTATAACTGGCTGATCTTCATTGAGCTTTATGCACACATATGAGGACACCGCGACAGGTTCGGCCTCCAGCACAGCGAGGACGTGCTTTGTCCTGGTTAAGCAGCACCCGTCGATTTCTTTCGACCGTCGCCTGTCGAATAGAACCCAATCACCCTCCGCGAACCCAAGCGGCTCATCTGATTCACCTATGTTGACCACGACGCCATACATTGAGCGCATATCGACTTTGCCGGGTATAACCAGCGCGGTTGTAGGCGTTTCGTCCTTTGGCTCAATAGCGCAAAAGCCGGGCATAACCCGGCTAGTTTCAAAAGCGTTTTCCATTGTCTCCCCTAATAGTAAAGTCCCGACCTATTGACATCGCGCTCGATCTTCGCCTCGTGGTCTTCAATCCATGCCTGGTCGGTGCGCGCCAGGTCGGTAAAGAACTCTGGCGTCGATTGCTGCGCCACCTGTATACCTGCATAGCTGGCTGTGTCTACCTGATCGTCATGTTTGCCAGTCGGGAACCGTAACAGTTCACCTTCGTATTCGTCCAGATAGTCGGCTCCAAGCAAGTGGTAAACCTTGCCAGTCTCATACCTCGCCGCTATTGAACGTGAGCGACTGATCTTGTCTCTGTCTGCCTTTAGTGGCATAATCGGAAGGCCTTCGTTGGCGCAATCCTGAATAATGTTCAAACCGTAGCTGACATTCTCGACGCCTTGGAACGCTGGAGCCCAACGCTGGTATTGGTCGCGCATGATTTTCTTATGCTTGGTCGTGTCCGCGTGCTCTCTAAACACATTCAGCAGCAACAAATCACGCTGCGGGGTAACCGCCCAAGTGGAGCATACAAACCAATCGTTCTGGTTTTTCTCGGTCGCTGCCGGGTCAACAGTCTGGAACTTCCAACAATCCTCGATGCAGACCGTCGTGTCCTGACCGTCTACACTTAGCACGTAGTAGTCACCCATACGCCGGAAGTAACGGAACCAAGAACGCTTGAAGATCGCGCCACCCTCTGGCTGTGGTCGCTGCTGATACAGCGCGCTCCAGAAATAAACTGACTGGTTGCCCCTGATTGCCGCTAGCGCATCCACGTCGTAACGCTCGGGCCATAGAGCCTCACCTGCCGACCTGCCGAGTATGTCAGACTCCTCTGCAATCGCAGGAAAGTCAACGCATTCCCAGGCATCTCCACCATGCGCTGTGTGAGCTAACAACTTACCCGCTAGGTCGTCCTCGTGCCATCGCGTCATAATTACCACAACGCCGCCGCCAGGCTCTAAACGACTGTAGGCTGTAGAAAGATACCAGTCCCATATCTTGGAGCGAATGGTCTCAGATGCCGCTTCCTCGGCGTTTTTTACAGGGTCGTCAATGATGAGTATGTCTGCGCCACGGCCTGTGATCGGGCCACCTGCGCCTGCTGTCACCATCCCGCCTAGCTTGCCTGCTATATCCCAGCGGTTAGAGGCCGATGATTCACGCGACACCCGAATCCCAAACACATCGTGACCATACTCTTCAAGCAAGTTCTTGACCTTGCGTCCCCACGACGCCGCATAATCTGCCTCATACGACGTGAGAATGACGCGTTTGTCTGGATTAACGCCCAAGAACCACGCCGGGAAGTATTGCGAGCACAACCAGGATTTGCCGTGTCTTGGCGGCATAGTGACCATAAGGCGGCTGATCTTGCCTGCTGCCAGGTCGGCGAGCTTGCTATTAAGCAGCTGTATGTGCGGTGGATCTAGGTATGCCCCGTCGGTCACGCGCTTGGCAAACTCCACGGGCGATTCAGGCTTTTTGAGGCAGTCTGCAGTGATCCCCTTTGCAATGCTCTGCGTGAGATAGTCCAGCGGGTTGGAATAACCCGCCAGGTCAGATGGTTTTATCATAGCTCTTGACAACCTGACATAATCATGCTAAACTGAGGTGTGAAATCTATAATACTGGTCACAATTGCATTAACACTCGTTGGCTGCGGTGGCGGTGGCGGGAACATGTCCACCAATTCTGCGCCCAAAACGGGAGAGGTGTCAACTCCGATAGTCGTGCCGTTGCCGCCTGCGCCTCCGCCAGATATGCCTGTGGTTAACTATCCACCCGAGCCGCCCGCGCCGCCGAGCTTCTAGGCAACAGGGTAGAGCACGCGTTGTGTCATTCGGCAAGTCGCTTCATGGCGCCTGCAAGCACCTGCCCGCACACCACTCGAGGGTCAATCGCATCTTCGAACAATTCTCTTGCAATTGATATGTTCACTTGTCGCCCACCGTAACAAACTCGAACATCAAACAGGTCGAGTGCAATTTTGGCCTGCTTTGCCCGGATAGCAGATTTAATCGCAGCCTCGGCGCGTAGCAGGTGATCCAGGTCGCAAATCGCGTATTTTTCCCCGCATACACACACATCCTCGCCGCATTTGTTGCATTCGTTGAAAATACTCACAGCCTATCTCCCCGACGCCGATATGCGCTCGCCTCTGATTCCTCAAGCATCCACTTCAAAAACTTGATTCTGTGGTCGTTAATAGGGCAATCCGCAGGCTCGGCATAATAGTATGCGTCCACCGCACCCTGATAGAGCGCATGCATTTTGTCTCTTTCGCAGTGTGAGGGTATCATACCGTCTGGAGCATGCATAATCGCGAGACACTTCTGCCCATCGTAGCTAAACGGACAATAATCGGGCGCATAGTTACTACCGTCATGGCATTTCATTTCTGATACCCCAACCTATACTCACGCTCATAACCTCAGAATCAATTCTAAGGCGTCTAGCGTTCGATTCTGAGCGTCTCGAACGCATGTGCTATCACTTGGCTTTAATTGCCGCAATCCGCTCTGCAATTCGCGCCCTCGTTGGCTCGTCCGATACCTCGGCGCCGATGATCGTTATCACCTGCGCTGCGAATGCTTGCAAATCTTCGATGTTGATGCTAAGCTCTGTAGACTGCGGGGCTTTGCCGTAGCCCCGATCAAGTATCTCGCGGGCAGCTGCAAGCTTGACTTGCTCACTGTCGGCTTTGTCCATCAGGCCAAGCGCAACCCTTAGAGCGTCAGGCGCTTTAGCCTGCGCCATTTCACGCAGTTCAGCAGGCATACAAGGGCGACCGCCGCCAGGATTGCCCGGTAAGAACTTACCAGTTTGGGGATCACGGCCTGTCCCGTTTGGAATCCGTTTTACGGGTGGTGGTAAATCCCGCGCTTTGCCTGCAGTTTTTCCCTTGCTCATAATTTCATCACCAGGGTTTTGTGTTAAGAGTGCTTTCGAGCAGCACATCGGAACTACGTGCGTAGCCGACTGGCGTAGCGTGTGGCGGACATCCTGCAATCGATCCATTCGCGCTGATTAAATAAAATCCACCGGGCGCAAAGTCAATTACCTCATGTCTGGCGAAATTGTCAACAGCTCCATCTAGCACGATGGAGCCGATTTCTACAGCCGTCCCGTTGCGGTCGGTGTGAACGGAAACCGGTTTGATTTCGCTGGATCTGATTTGCTGCGTGATCAAGGACAATTTAATGCCGTCAACAATCTGTTCTAGGCGCTCAACACCCGCCTCAGCGACTTTGCCAGATGCACGTCTATAAAAAGAGTTTGTTGCAGGCCGCCAAGGATTTAATTGAGCATCTTTATGCATCTCTTCGCGTGTGGCAGCGCGGTATACATCGTTCTCTAGCTGAGTCACCCTTTCTTCGATGCTCTTAACCACGCGCACTAGCTCGTCAATTCGATTGTTTCCAAACATTTTGTTTCTCCCCTTGCGATTGCAAAATCGCTAATTGCGGTACATTCCCACGGCAGACTGTTCCCAGCGGCCCAGTAGCGCATCTGCCCGTAATACTTCTGGCTAATTTCCGCCCCAATCTCTTTGAGTTCCCGCGCGACATCGTCTGCGCTAGTCTGTTTATCCATTGCGATTGGCTCCTGGTGATTGGTTTCAAAGTCACTGCCCAATTGGGCGAAAAGTGCGATTTCTGTACGAACTTAATCGTTTGTTGTACTACATGGAACTTGTTATTACATGGAACTTGTTCATGTGTAAACTATAGTTGTCACCCTCTACGCTCGGGGTGTAAACTATGGTTGTCACCCCTGGGTGTAAACTATGGTTGTCACCCTCTACATCAGTTGTCGCAGATGGATTTGCATCGGATCATGGACGTAGTAAGTGTTAGCCCGACCTGTTTTGTTGTCGGGGTCTTTACTGTAGTCGAGCAATTTTGCGTCCACCAATTCGTCGAGGAACTTGCCCACATATTGTCTCGATACGCCAGTCAGTTTAGCTAATGTTGATTGTCTTACTGTGCAATATCTGCTCTTTCCGTCCGCGAACGACAGAAATACAAAATACAGCTTGAACGCGACCGGCGACAGCTTTTTACCCTCGTTTTTTGTCCACTGATGCGGAACCCGTGTATGTGCCGCTGTTTTCGCCATTGATGTGCCTGATTTCTGCGCCTGATATGATAATCGCTCAGAGAAACGCAGGCACACGCTTGTCAGTCTGGGAGCTACCCGGACCTATCTCTGAGCGAACTGGTTAGTCAAAACAATAGCCCCGGCGGGTTAGACCGGGGCCGATAGGAGGATATGAGAAGAGTAGAGATGTGGCAGTCGATGGGACGCGCTATGCTCGGGTAGAGATGCCCTGCTGCCACTGATTAAATTCTAACACGTGATTTTATAGCCACGCTCAGTTTTATGATAAAAGCGGATAAAAATAATCGAACTATTTTTTTCTGGCTATCTTTTGCTTGCGACCACCTCGCCACATCCCACTTCGTCACCCACTCCAGACAGCTCATATATAGCCCGTGGCATCATGTCCCGCTCAACATAATACTCTGTGCAATTGCAGAGCCTGGCGCATAGTCCATTTATCAAGTCTCTGTGTCTGCGCTCGCAGGTTGCCTCACTCCATCGCATGCAACGGCAAATCTCGCCGAAATCGTAGCCACACAGGCAGCTTAGTTGAAAATACCAGCGCACGGGCAGCTTTAGTGTGCGCACAACACCTATGATCTCCCCGCGAATCTCAGCGCAATGCAATGAACTGAGCGTTTCGGTAGTTTCAAGTTCGTAAATCCAATTTTCGATATAGCGTTTGATGCGTCCGCGTGTGTAAGCCGGTTTTTGAAGCTGATCGCCCCATAGTTGGGCGACCTCAGTGTTTACGCGCGCCATCATATCAGATCGTTTTTGCATCTTTGCCATTGCCTCCCCGCACATACAGTGTCCCTATATGTAGTATCAGCCAACAACTAAAATCAACATATTGTATCACTTGATAATCACAGTGTCAAGTCGCCTTAATTTGAGCGTGTCATATGGCTTGATAGTGAATGCGGGGGAGGAATGTGCTTCAGAAAATAATTGAATTATTTTTACTTTGAGCGCGAAATAGGGGTTGACACATCCTGATATGTGGTATATACTGTGTGTAGCGTTAAGCAAACAAACGGAGGAATGAAGACATGAACGAGGCGGCAAATTGGCATTACAATACATGGAAACAATACGCTGTTGGCGATGTGTCTACAATCAAAGAGTTTTTGCAGCGTTACTACAGGCGCGAAAGGATAGATTGCCAACTCGCGCATTATCCTGATTATTTCGACACACTTCTTGCTAGTTACGAGTCTGATTTCAAAAGTTACGGGTGCTGCTGGATTAGCCGACACGATAACATTACAGGCGACGTGGTGTCATTTTATGGACAAACCAATGATTAACCAATTTTTCAACCATAGGCGATTGACCAGCGAAGAACTCGGCAAGGCGCGGCACATTGCCGTTACATCTTTATGGACGGATGCACGCGAAAATGCTCTTGATAAGATTTTCGCGCATATCGCAGCTACCGAAATACTCTTAGCGAGCACCAGAACCAACAAGAGGAGCCAACCAATGCCTAAGCAAATTCCCGGCCAAGCGCTAGACCAATTTTATCTACCAATCGACCTGCGTGACAGAGTTCGCAAGTGCGCATTCAACTTGCGCAGAAGCAAAGCCGACCTCTACCGCGAGGGGGCCGAGATGGTGCTTGAGAAGTATGCGAATGAGGGCGAGAAGAAATGAGTAAGCATACAACAAGCCTCTACGTTGCGATTCTGGCACTGCGACGTGTAAATACCTTTGCGTAATGGTAGAGGTGTGCTGTGGCGCGGGAGAGGGGGCAATTCTGGCATTATCTGAGCAGTAATAATGCCATTTGCAATGCCAAGACGCAGAAAAGGCAGGCTCCAATCACTGGAAACCTGCCTTTTTGAGCGTAAAATTGGCGGAGGGGCAGGGATTCGAACCCTGGGTGACTTGCGCCACGACGGTTTTCAAGACCGTTCCCCACCAATTTTCAACCTATATAATATGGGACATTAAGCACGAAACAGTGCTGCGATTGGCATTCGTTAGGCATTATTCGGGACTATTAATAATGCCATTTATAATGCCAGAGAGATATCCATCCGAAACATGCGTATACCTTGCAGTGGTGTTCACCACTGAATGGCCGAGCAAATCCTGCAATGCTCGCAGATTAACGCCCTGGTGCAGTTTGTGCGTTGCGTATGTGTGCCTCAGCGCATGCATTCCTAATTGCCGGACGCCAGAATCCTTGATGAGCTTTATAATCATACTCGATGCCGTCGAGGGATTGCGCAGGCGGCCTAAATCATCAGGGCATATCAATGTGCCGTCACCCTGCCATGCCTCTCCCAGTCGCGCTATCTTTCCCCTTAGTTCTCTACGCCAGGGCGCGAGCCGCCTAAACAGCATCGGGTGAACCGGTATAGTCCGCCTGCTCTTCTTAGTCTTCGGCTCTTTCAGTTTTAAGCCCCCGGTGGTGGTATGGTCAATCACTTGTTGCACACTTACAGTTTTGCGAGCGACGCTTATATCCTGCCAACGTAGAGCCAAAACCTCGCTGAGTCGCAAACCTGTATAGGCAGCGATCAGAATTGGTATGTCATACCGCCCGTGTTCCTTGCCCTGCTTGCGTTCCCTGCAATACGCCAACAGCTTCTTCAACTCAGCCTCAGTAAATGCATCGCGTTCCTGTTCGGGCGCGCGAGGTGGCGTCACCTTGAGCATCGGATTGCGCACAATCTTGTCATGGTAAACTGCGAGTCTAAAAATCCTGCTTAGTAGTGCGTGATGATGACATACGGTAACCGGCGATAGCCCGCCTTCTTTTCCGTCCACGCGCCCTCCGTCGGCAAGCTTGTCAGTATAATACTTTTGGATATGCGAGGCTTGCACATCACACAGATTGAGATTCTCGAATGCAGTATAAAGGTGTTTTTCGGCAATCTCGTTATACCCTTGCAAGGTTCGCTCGCTCACTGTCCCGACTATGTAGTCACTCAGGCATAAGCGTATCCATTCGCCTGTTTTTATCTTCGCAGGCTCAACGTGTGTCCCCCGTTGCAAATCGGCAAGGATCTGATTCAGGGCCGTCTGCGCCTGTTTCTTCGTGCCTTTGATGGTCTTGTTGTGGTATTTTGCCTTCCCCTGCTCGTTTTTGCCACAATACCACTGTATGCGATACGAGCCTGGGGAACGCTGTGTTATGCTGCCTCTCATCAGAAATTTTTGCTGCGCAGTGTGCCGACAAGATTTATCAGCACCCCGCCATCCATCGTGCGTGACGTTATCTTAACCGGCATTCCTAAATCGGGAACAAACCAGTCGTCGCCGGCATAACCATCTGTGCTTGATCCGTGGACTTTGTAAGACTGATAACCTGCAACATTTTCTACATCAACAACATTGTAATAGTGTGTGTAAGTTTCACCGTTTGAATACGTTCCTGTATACGAGAACGCCTGCCCTGTTGCTGTTGGACTTGGATACATCACCGGTGGACTGGTTGAACTAACGAGCGATTCTCCGACTATGCCCAAGTCGTACATTGTTCCGTCGGAAGCCTGCTCTATCAGCCCGGTATTTGTGTACATCACAGGCATGCCATTGTATGTCGCGTTCACTTCGGTAACAATCTCTAGTGCGCGATTGCCGTAGATAGGCGTGCGGCTATTTGAATGCACAGTCATTGTGATTGTGCCGCTTATCTGCGATGTATTGGTTCCGTCTGTTGCTATTCCGGTGGCACTATAGATAACTTGATCGCCTATGGACAGTTGCCTTATGGTAGCGCTGGTGGGCGTTATCGTTGCGGTTCCGCCGCCTCCACCACCACAACCGGCAACAAGCGCAACCATAGCAAGCAAAGCAATTACAATTACGGCAAACCTTTTCATTCTTTCGTTCTCCTTTTTTTTGTTTGGAGAATCTAAAACTGCTCGATCCTCTGTGTTTTATGTTAAGGGCGGAGATGGACTCCGCCCGTTGTTTAATTTACGTCGATCCACTCAAGCGCACGTGTCAAGACACATGCGGAAATATGTATCGGCGATAGCGCCAGCAACTGCAAATGCGTGTCGATAGCCAGGTCGACTACAGTACGCTCGGCAGCGCTTAACGCCGAGTCAATAGTGATTGTTGGGCGAATAGAAACCCATACAATCAAGGCCGCAAAGCTGCGACCCAAGTAACAGATAGCAATGCGATTAACATCAGAGTCTATCATTAACGGTTTCCCAGTAATGCAAGATGGTCTTTCTGTGTTACGCCTTGCGCTCTTCGCTTCGCGAATGTTCTCGCTCCGCTATTTCGCGAGCACGGGCCACCAGGATGTCAACGTCGTCATCTGGAAAACGCCCACGCGTCGCGAATTCTATAAGGGTTGGTACATCTGGCTGGTCTGGCATGAAACCCGCCGCCATGAGGAGATCGTCGTGCTCGGCAGGAGTGGCTTTAAGTGCCTCAACAATTTCAGCAATACCAACACGGGTCGCATTGCGCTGGCCGCTTTCGTATTGCGCGATCTTCGAGGGTGTCTTCCCTAACTTTATCGCCAACTGGAACTGCGACAGCCCGTATCTCGCCCTCAACGCTTTTAACGCTTGAGGAAATGAACTTTGCTGCTCAGTATTATTCATCGTTGTAAGTATTATACAATCCGAAACAGTCATTTTTAGTGCCTTTCACACAAAAAGCCTAACGCAAATTGTGTTCATCATTTCTTGAATATATTATTGTTTCGTCATTGCATTTAGCGGAAATGATGGTATACTCTTATTGTGAGCTACACAAATTGTATAGATCACAAGGAGAGTTCTGATGCAAATTACAACCGGAAACGAAATAAAGGCAGCCCGATTGCTGCGCGATATAGCAAGGCAGAATCTAGCAAACCGAATAGGCATGCCTTTGGACGATCTTCGCGTTATCGAGAATCGAAAACTGCCTGTCTCTCAAGAGATTGCAAAAGATGTGCAGGCTGTATTTGACGAGTTCGACGCGAAACACCAAGAGGCCGCAGCCTAGACGCACAAACACGCTCTTTGACAATTGAATATTGGTAGGCCCTGGTTGCGTAAATGACCTGCGTATCTGAACAGGCAACCCGGATTAACGGGCCCTGAAAAATGATAGCCGATGTTTTGGGTCATCTTTTGGGGTGGTCATTGCTGAGTCCCATCAGGGTAGCCGACATTGGCGCGTTTCCTAATCCAGAAGGCAAGCTACTTAAATAGCTTTGTGACTACTACAACAATCACAACAGCCCAAATTACTACTTTGGGATGAATATGAATGGTCATAGAGCATCACCCTTTCTGGTTTAGATTCCAGGGCCTACCAATATTCAATTCGGTTCCAGACGCGCAAAAGCTCGGCAAGCCTGTATTGCGCTTCCGAGCTTTGATACCAATCCGTTGTTACCGAAGCCAGTTTAGCACAGAAAATGGGGGTTTAGCCCCTGTAAAAATTACCGGTATTTTCGAGGAGGAAGTCATGAAGCAGATTGAGATGATAAAGCCCTTGCTCTATAGCTATAAGACGTTGGCAATGGCAATCGGCAGAACCGAATCAGCCACACGCAAAATCGTTAAGCGCAACGGTTGGCCTAAGCACTATGACGGCGGCACAGTGTTTTTTGTGCCTGGTGAGATTCACCCCTATGTCGAGCAGTATGTGCAGGGGCTTCTTGAACAGGCAGCATAGCTTTACTTCCATACTCCTCCTTCTGCCCTGCCTCGGGGCGACTCGGGGCAGGGAACTTTTTGGAGGGGTGTCGAAACCGAATTCCCGCATCGTCGGGAAAATAACAGCGGCCTCGGCTGTGACAGAGGCGTCGATTAGTGCTTAATACACGCGGGGGTGGGGTCACCTGCCCCCACAAACTCGGAGGAGCGAGGGAAAATGGCTGGAAAGAAAAAGATTTCGATCCATCAATGGACAGATAGCGAAGGACGCGTATTGCTCGTTAAGTGCGTCAATCGTGATGGCACCGCACACGGCGGCTTCGTGTGGCCGAAGTCTGGCCCGGTGAAACCTGCCAAATGGAGCCGCACTCCTGACTGTGATAGCGGTGGCTTGTTTGGTTGGCCGTGGGGTATGTGCGTGGGTTCGGGGCGTAAACCTGATGCTTGCGCCCCGTGGATTGTCTTCGCTGCAAAACCCGAAAATGTAATCGGAAACATTGGGGGTGACGGCAAAGCCAAGGCTGTGCCTGGAGACGATGGAGAATTGCCAGAAGTGCTTTACTACGGCACGCAGGCCGGTGCTATGTTGTTCACTCAGCGAGGCAGACTCGAGTGGATCGAAGCCAACAGCCTAAAAAAGGCGTCCAGTTCAGGCAACTACAGCTCGGCGTCCAGTTCAGGCGACTACAGCTCGGCGTCCAGTTCAGGCAACTACAGCTCGGCGTCCAGTTCAGGCAACTACAGCTCGGCGTCCAGTTCAGGCGACTACAGCTCGGCGTCCAGTTCAGGATACTCCATCTCGGCGTCCAGTTCAGGA
>Ga0265297_10007015_pt1 | contig 15891 bp, 15 predicted proteins | sample Munlanlwell13791_FD_192502 | JGI IMG/M metagenome (GOLD analysis project Ga0265297, IMG submission 192502) | Leachate microbial communities from a municipal landfill in Southern Ontario, Canada - Leachate well 137-91 | ecosystem: Engineered > Solid waste > Landfill > Unclassified | place... | reverse complement strand
TCGTGGCATTGTATTCGGAAAGCATTTTTTCCAGCCGACCGACTACTTCTTTGGGGTTAGGAGCGATATGGCTGCCAACGCGCACAAATTCATTATCTTTTCTAAATCTTCCGGCAATATCATCACGGATATTTAAAATCAACATTTTATGAAGTGACAAAATTATTTCCAGGGTAAGCTCCTGTTCTTTGGCTCTTTGGTCAATATATGTTACTACTCGCGCTAAATTTTTTGCCTCAAACATTTCTCGTTCAGAGATGTATCGATCCAAATCTATCTGTAAAAGTATTTTTTCGGTTTCTTCCAATGTGAGTGTGCTGTTTTCGATAGCATTAGAGTTGTATACTTGCTCGGCTACTTCGGCTTCGCTGATTAACTTTAAAAGCGCCTGTTTACCAACAGCCACGGTATAGAAGCGTTCTCTTAATTTGGAGATTGTGTTAAAAATATGTAGTATTTTAGGCATATCTATTGTTAATAGTGAATAGTAATTCTACTATACACTATTTTCACTCTTTTGTCAAGATAACCGTGAAAAACTGTAAGAAATAAGTAATTTTTACGGTTATGGTGTGCTGTATGGCTCTATATCACTCAACCGATATAGTAATGTCAAGTGGTTAAGGCAACAGGTGTGCATTAGATAGATTTAATTTAGGATAACTCGTCTCGTCCGAGAATACGATGGGGTATTATACTTCCTCCCAATTTACTCAATCACATTCGCCCCCCCCTTCGTCAATCACCAATCACAAAAAAATAAAAAGTATAAAAATTTTATTTTGCATAACGTTCCAGCGTATGCGATGTTTTTGCGACCAACGGGAGCAAAAATATGGGAGAAGAAAATGGCGATGCCATTGAAAATAATATTTATCGCTATTTTCTGAACCGCATATACCGTGTTAGGCGTTGTAAAATTTTTACACTTTTTGTTTTTTTCGTTCGTCGTTCAATTGTGGGGGGGGGCGAATCCGTTCACTCAATATGGCGAAGGGGCAGAGGGGGTAGGGGTGAATGCCACGTAGCCATATCGCTCACACTATATCAACAAGAAATAATCCAACGGGACTTTTACAATATTAGCATCTTCTAACAATGTCAGTTCATTATTACATATCACGATACCATACTTGGCTGAATGTACTTTTTTCATTGTATTTCTCACTTGTGTACCGAGTTTATCACCCATACCAACTTCAATTGGAATTATACTTTTTTCCGCGATGGTTAGAATAAAGTCAGCGCCGCCTTTTGAACCGTCATGATTGAGAGCGCCGCGACTGCTGGCGACAAATTCCCGGTGTAATGTCATAGCCACGATATCTTCCATCAGGCGGCCTTTTTGACCGATGAAAATTTGTTCATTACCGGCGACAGAAAGAAACGCCGACCGCATCGCCGATGACATAAATTGATAACGGGATGGTTTTCTAACTTTTTTGGAATTTGAGCCGTACGGCATAATGCGGATAAGCAACTCCGCCTGCTCCAGTACTTCAAGAATATTAGCGATAGTGTGCACGGTTGTCTCAAGTGTCACGGAAAGTTTTTGTACGCTTACCACATCGGATTCGGCTAATAAAAATAACACTCTTTTGATATAACCGAGTGTTTTATTATCAAAACGGCCCAAATTCTGAACATCTTGGTTAATTACTTTGTCTAAGAGCAAGGAAATTGTTTGGTAAACCCGCACTTCATCTTTCATGCGAATTGCGAATGGTAATGTGCCAATTTTTAAATATTCATCAACATAATGACGATCAATAGATGACCACGCGCTCATTACGCTTTGTTCATATTTTTTTAATTTTTCGTAGGCGTCTTTAGCAGAATCGGCACTAAATAAAGCTTCTTTTAAATTTCTCTTAAGATCTTTAACGGGAAATTTACCATCGCGAATCATTAAAAATTCAGTGAAACTGGTTGGAAAAAGTTTTTGGAAAATTGAACGACGAATTACATCGGGATTTGTTTGTAAAGAGACAGCCGACGAACCACTACAGACAACAAAAACTTTGTTTGATCGGTCGTAAACAGTTTTTAATACTGACGCCCACTTTGGATCGTACTGCGCTTCATCAATAAATATAAATATCGGTTTGGTAAGTTTTTCAAAACTTTCACCTATTATTTTTTCGTAAGCTGTTAAAACATCTTTGAGAGATGAACCTAAAACATTTACCACTTCATCAAGTGAAATGTAAAGCATTCTTTGTTGGTCAACTTCTTGATAATGATTTAGAAAAAGTTGAGCCAATATAGTGGTTTTGCCAACGCCACGAAGACCTGGAATAATAATCCACCGATCGTGGGCTTCTGGGTTATGCAAAAAATCTCTCAAGTATTTATCTATTTTAATATAGATATTTCTTTGGGGATATTTTTTGCCCTGTTCATCTTGTACATATGTTCGCAAGCGAAAGGGGATTTGGACTAACTGATTTTGTAGATATTTAAGGATTTCCTCCATATATTTGTATGTTAGTTAAGTGATATAGTAATAGCACTTACTATACTACTATACTGATATAGTAATGTCAAGGGGTAGTTTTTTTGGTTAAAATATGGGGTTTTGTGACTATTTACTAAATTGAGTAAAGAATAAGTGTCGCTTGATTAGTGATAAATTTGTTTCGGTGGTAAACAGCTGAGAATTTTTTTGGACAGATTTTTTGTGTTTTCAACATAATGTCTTTCTATCCCCGACTGGATGTCATCATTATTCTCTTATTAATAAAAAATCAGAAATCGATATCGGAAAAAACTATTTTTCCGTCTCTATATGAAAACTCCAAAGAAATTGTCATGTCGTTAACTGATTTATTTTTGCTTTTTGTTATTATATTTATAATGGTTTCTATTTTTTCTCGATATAGATTTAAAAAATTATAAATTTCTCTAATCTCTTCTTCTTTTATTAAAGAATCTTTGTCTAACTTCTTGGTTGGTTTTAAAAATTCACCAGTTTTTTTAATGAATGTCTGAAAATTTGGATCATTAACATTAACATTGTTCAATATACCGGTACTTCTTGCGCCTTTATATATATCGAGTACTTCTTGTGTGGGCAACATCTCACCTTTTTCAAATGAAATTCTTCCTGATATTTTATCTTTTGTTTTTTCGGCAGGAGTTGCTTCTTGTAATATTAAGTACTTAACACTTGAATCGCTTTCAAATAAGGTATGAATTTTTTCAACTATTTTATTTATTTCTTCATCGTTCATCTCTTTTTCTAAATAGAAAAAAGGCATAGAAAGTTTATCTGGCATACAGGCAAACCTAACAACTAGCGGGGAATCGTGTGCTTGTAATTCTTCAAATATCTTACCTTCTAACAGTTTAATTTCTGTTTTTTCAAAATAATCTGTTTTGGGGATTGGTAGTCCAACAGTTTCCAACAATTTAGTTTTTTTTATTTTATATGGAATTTCAGGATCATTAAATCTTTCAATCATTTTATCAACCACTAATTCTTTTGGATCACCCTGTTCATTCATTGTATATTTTTCTTGTCTCATAACATTATTTACAAAAAATTTATTTTAACTTTTTGTATAGCTTATATTTATTAATAGAATTTTTATATCCCTCTCGCATGTTTAAATTTTCAACATCATCTAAAGATACCCATGCATATTCTGTTTGTTCATCATTTAAATTATTTAATTTTATTATTGTGTCACCCATAAAGCATTCAAAGACAAGAATAATAAAATGATAATCTGTATTATTAGCCGTTACTTCAAAAGACCAAGAGTCGATTATATCACCAATCTCAATATTTTTTAAACCTAATTCCTCCTCACATTCACGCTTTAACGCATTTTTTGGCGTCTCACTAAACTCAATACGACCGCCTGGTAGTTCCCACTTTCCCTTATGATCTTTAACAAAAAGTATTTTTTTATCACGATAGAATATCCCCTTGGTTGTCACTCTCTGAATTTGATTGTTCATATTTTTATATATTATTTAGTAAAATTTTATACATTGCCCAATTGTAGATATATAGACTGTAATCTTCCTTTTTTAATTTATCTGTTTTGGTTAAAATCTCTGATAACAATGTTCTCCTTTGTGTAAGATGATCCACAATTACAGAGGAGCCTTTCTCGGAGACTTTTTTTAAATCATGAAATAGACGCTTAATATCTTTATGTTGTACTGAATTATGCCAACATATCCAATCTAAAACATTTGATAAATAAATAAAATTGAAGGATTCTTTTTTAAAAATATCAGAAAGAGATTCTTTACAAAATGGATTTAAGTTAAAAATAAAAAATTTTATTAGTTGAATATTTTTTTTAACTTTTTTGTAATTTTCTTTATCGGAAAAAAAAGAACATTCTGAATTATTTTTTAATATTAAGTCTCTTTTTGTTAATTCGTGATTACGAGGAACGAATGGACGTAAAATATTTGGAATTTTTGTGATTATTTTTCTTCTCATTAATTTTACCCACTCTGTTCTTATGCCATTTTTATTATAACCAAAGAAAATCAAAAATTCTTCATATTCTAAATTAATTATAGAATTTTTAACAAGATAATTGTAAGCTACTTGTTTTGGTGAATAATCAAAGCCGAGTATAAACTTGGGAATGCCGTTGCTTTCGTTCAACAAACTAAATAGTGGTATCCCGCTGCCAGAGGTGGCGAGTATTCTTTTATTATGCATATCGCCAATAAAGTCTTTTAATCTCCTAATATTTCTATTTGTCATTCTGTATTTAAAGCGTCTTTTTAGACCTTTATTAGAAAATCCAAAACATTGGTGTGTAAGGTTTATAAAATCTTCGTCGCTGTATTCTAAATAATCATTGGTACAAACTTTATTTTCCATATGTTTTTATTTTAATCATTGGTGGTAATTTTTTATCCGCAATTTTTTGTTTTTTTGAAATAAAATCAGTTCCATTTTCCGATATAAAATTTATTAATGTATCTGGTAATTTATTTGTATCTATTTTTAACCTCTTATTATCGTTAGCTATTCTTAAAAGTGTATGCAAAATATTAGAACTCATTTTGCCTAGCGAGATAACGCTTTGTAGCGCGTGGATTCTTTTTCCTAAATAAACCTGGGCAATCTCTGAACTTTTTAACTTAAAAACAGATTGGAGCAATACCGCCATTTCAACGCTATATCCTGAATAAAAATCAATCTTTTCTAAATATTTTTTTCTTCCACCATATTCACCAGACAACGGCTGGATAAAATCAATTAATTCAGGGAATATTAAATTAATAAATGGCCTAACCATTATTTCCGTAACTCTGGCATCATTTTTGGGGCGATGATAATATCCTTTAACAAAATTAATCTTGTTGTCCATAATCATCGGACCAACAACACCAGTTATAAATTGCTCGCCGACGTTCTGTATGTCTGTATCTATCCAAAAAATAATATCAGTATTTAAGTAGTATAAACTTGCCCACAAATTCCATCCTTTACCGCTTTGTAAAGAAACATTTATTTCTTTTGCTGATTGCTTGTCGGTAATTGTGTTAATGTTGAATTTTTTGCAAATTTCTATACTACCGTCAGACGACCCACTATCAATGGCAATAATCTCGTCTATTAAATTGTCGCATCTTTTAACGACCTGAATTGTTTTTGCTATTGTTGCTGCTTCGTTATAAATAGGCAAACACAAACCAACTGACAATTTGTTCTTTTCTTTATACGTAATTAAATCTTTTAAATTGTATTGTTTATAACTAAAATATTTCATAATCATTCGTTTAATAATGAAATTCCATTTTTTAATTTAGGTAAATTGAAATTGGAACAAATAGTTTGTCCTACGTCCGCAAAGGTATTTCTGATTCCTAAATCCTTGCCCGTATTCAACGATTTAGAATATAAGAGTATAGGAACAAATTCTCTAGTATGTCCTCTTAAATTTATTGTAGGATCACAACCATGATCCGCAGCTATGATCAACAAATCTTTTTTATCCAAAAACTTTATAGTTGACGGTAGTTTTTTATCAAATTCAATTAACTTTTTAGCATAACCGCCAGTATCTTTTTTGTGGCCAAACATGTCAAAATCTTGTAAGCAAAACAATAAGACACTTTTGTGATTATACTCCTTTAATGATTTAATAATAATTTTTGTTAAGTCATTGTTATTAAAATTGCCTTTTATATAATCAGTATAAGTAGAGCCACCTAAAATATTATTAAGATGCTCAGTTGTCAGGAATTTTATTTTATTTTGTCTTAACCGATTTAGTATTGAATTATTATCCAAATCTTTTATGGCTAAAAAATCTTTTCTATTGCCAGTTCGCACGAAATTTAAAGGCGACCCAATAAATGGCCTGCTGATAACTCTGGAAATATTTTGATCTTTTAAAATATCCGCAATTCGTTCGCTCATTTGGTTGAGACGGTTTGGTTTAATAATATTTTCATGTGCTGCTAGCAACACAACACCGTCATCGGCTAAGTATAAAATCGGGCTTACTTTTTTAATGTGTTCAACATAATATTTGTCCAGAGCTTTAAATCCAGAGATATATTCATTCCCTACAATACTTATGTCTAAATTAGAATTAATTTCATCTATAATTTTTTGTGAAAATCCTTTTTTTTCACTCCTGAATCTTTTATTAAAAATAATTCCAAACATCTCCCAAACTCCAGCAAAAGTGTCATTTCCTTTACCTTTTTCCATCATTTTTCCTGCTATAGAATTATTATTTTTAACATCAAATAATATTTTATTTAGCCCCATCCTTTCTAGATTGGGCAAGTGAAAATTGTTTTGATTCTTATATATGTTTCCCAGTGTATTACAGTTTTCGTGATGATATTTTTTATAATCTGGTTGAACACCACAACCAACGCTATCTAATATTAAAATTATAATCCTATTAAATTTCATATTTGTTTAATCTTAATCACCCTCTTTTTAGCAATTGATTCATAAACTGAATTGATTAGTTGCTGTGTCCTCGTAAAATTATTAGGGATGATCGCTTTTTGCTTTCCGATTGAATCAATAAAATAATGCAACATGTTTTCAGTACTTTCAAATAATAACCCTTTGCTATTATCAATATTATTTTTTTTACTTAATTGTTCTATGCCTTTCGGTAAGTAAATATTTTCTCTTATCGACCTATTCCATTCATCTTTATCTTGTGTGTATTTTTTTATTTCTAACGTCCTTTCAATATTTGTTTCTTTGTATTCCGCCGTTGCCTTACTGCCATATACCAACAATTGATTATTTCTTCCGGAAGAATCTTGCCATGATGTTTCTATTTCTCCCAAAATACCCGTTTTAAATTTCATAGTAATAATCGCGTTATCCTCGACGTCTTTTTTAAATGATAGATTATTACTAAAAGCATGAATCTCTTCAATATTACCTAATAAGTATTCAAATAGGTTTAAATAATGTGAAGCATTATCTATTATGGTGCCACCACCACTTTTTGATTTGTTTAACAACCATCCAAATGGTTTAAGTCCACCCCAATCATGTGCTTGTCTAGCTCTAATCATTAAAATTTTTCCTAATTCGTTAGAATTAATAATTGATTTAAATTTACTTATTAAACCGTCAAACTTTAAATGGTAGCCAACCTGTAAAGTCAATTTGTTTTTTTGCGCCACATATGACAGCTCTTGTGCTTGTTTTATGGTTAAAGTTATTGGTTTTTCGCATAAGACATGAATTCCTTTTCTTAGACAATATAAAGCAATCGGATAATGTTCGTTTGTTGGTGTACAGATGCTTATCGCGTCAATTTTTTCCGAATCAATCATTTTTTTAAAATCTTGATAGTATTTTATATTACGGTCCAAAATAATATTATTATCAACATCACAAATTGCAACAACTTTGGCACCGTTTATTTTTGAATAATTCCGCAAATGTGTTTTTCCTCTTTTTCCATAACCTATAATGGCTATTTTGATTTCCTTAGTCATATAATTTACCAGTAAATTATTTTTTATCATTCAGATAATTTAAAACTTTTTTTACGGCCTCGCAGGTTAATTTTATATAATTATCTGTTACGCCTGGGTTAGTATAAAAATTAAACAACCTCGTGGTAATATTGGAGGCATTAGGACATTGATTTTTCTTGCCAAAGGAAGAGAACAGTTTAGCCTCATGCAATGGCTTTGGGTATATTTTATTAATTTCAACACCTTCGGTTCTTGCCGCATCCACAAACCAGTCTCTTTTATTTTTAAATTTTTCTGGTAGTAGTGCGGTTAAGGCGTAATATACATGATCAATGTTTTTATTGTCATCTTGGAATATAAGTCCTGTATCTTTTAATATTTTTTTATACTTATTTGCATTATTCGCTCTTTGTTTATTCATCCTTTTTAATTTTTTAAGTTGTTCAATCCCAATAGCGGCTTGTATTTCAGTCATGTGATAATTATATCCCAATCTATCATAATCATAGCCCTGGAGATTGCCGTCAATTAGACCATGATCAACAATAGAAGAACAGGATTTAAATAATTTTTCATTATTCGTAAGCACCATTCCACCCTCCCCACAAGTTAGGTTTTTAGTTTGGTAAAAACTAAAACAGGCTATATCACCAAAGGTTCCAACATACTGTCCTTTATATTTAGCTCCGTGAGATTGAGCGCAATCCTCTATAATTTTCAAATTATGTTTTTTTGCTATTTTAATTATTGTATTTATTTCTACGGGATGACCATAAAGATGTACCACAATAATTGCTTTAGTTTTTTCTGTTATTTTTTTCTCCATGTCTGCTGTATCAATACAAAATGTGGTGGTATCAATATCTACGAAAATTGGCGTTGCTTGCTGTTGTAGGAAAACAGAGGCAGAAGAAACAAACGTTAAATCAGGTACTAAAATCTCGTCTCCCTTTTTAATATTTAAGGCACAGATTGCCGTATGTAGCGCGGTGGTGCCAGAAGTAGTGGTAATCGCATATTTTAAATTGTGAAATTGTGCAAATTCTCTTTCAAAAGTTTTTACATTTTCACCGCGACCTGCTTTTGATAAAATACCCTTATTTAGAACTCTCATTACAGCATTGATTTCAGGTTTTCCAATTGGGCTTGGTTTTACCAATTTTTTAACTGAAATTGGCTTACCTCCCAAAATTGCTAGTTTATTTGTCATATTGTTGTATTTTTTAATATAAATCGTTTTCGTAGCGAAGCGGAGAAAATACCATATACCCCTTTATAATAAATAAAAAACAAATTTATTCCCCTTTAAAAAAGCCTGCCAAAATTCCTTATTAAAAGAAAAATATTTTTTGAATTGCGTATAACGTTTCGGCATATCTGATGTTTTGTGGAGCGTAGCGTAACAAAATATGGGTGGAGGCTTTTGTATAAAAGCCGTAACCAGATATGCCGTGTTAGCTGATGTATTCCTTTTCTTTTGTTTTCTGATAAGAAAACTTGTTTTAAAAAATTTTAAAATTTCTTTTTCCGTTTTGGATTTTGGGCAGAGGGGTTAGGGGTGAATGCCCAAAATCCAAAACACAATATTTCTTTTTCGTTTGAGGGAGGGGCAAGAGGGGAACTAAAGGGGTGAATTGCCCCGACCGAAAACATTTCTTTATGGATTTTTTATTATTTTAATCAATTCATCAATTGATTTTTTTAATTCAATATCTGTGAAACTATCACTTTGCATGGTTGTATTTTCAGGATGATGAACTTTATTTCTAATAAATGTCGGTAAGGTGACATCCTCTTCGTTTTTAGCTACTCCGCCAAATTCTGGTGTCCATTTTTTTGTTGCGGTTAGTTTTGTTTGTAGATAATTTTTTTCAAAAATAGTTTGTTTTCCTCTATTGTCGGCATCTGTTTGATCGCCTGCCTTTCCTATATATGCTTCATGTATAAATCCATATAGTTCATCATGAAATTCGACAGTAGGCATATCATAAGCAAAAAAGTTGACTTCGCCCCATGATGGACTCCATGGAAACAAGCCCCAACCCTTATCTCTTGCGTCCGTAATTATTATTTTTTTATTCTCATCTCTGGTAAAAAGCAAAAGCGTGGCATTTTCAGAAATTGCACCTCGAAACAAATAGGGTGAATGGGTAGAAATAATAACTTGTTTATCTTTTGCTTCTTCAAGTAGTAAATCAAGTAATTTGGCTTGTGCTTTGGGATGAAGATGTAATTCTGGTTCGTCAATTAAATAAACAATGCTTCCTTTAGAAGCTCCGGCAATATTTTTAAGAATTAAAAGAGTTAATATTATTTCAACACCTGATCCCAAGTCTCTAACATTTATTTGAGATAGTGCATTTTCATTTCGTATAGCAAAAAATGAATTAGAGAAAGGATGAAGAATATTTAGAAGTTCAATTTTAATTTTCTCAAATTCATCATTTTCAAAAAAATCTTTTAAGTCTTTTGCTGTTTTCTTTCCTACATTCTTTTTTGTGATATCTTCAATACTTTTAAAATATTCCCCAGCTATATTTTGAACGATTTTTTCTATATTTTCATCTGTAAGGTTTTTTACAAAATTCCAATTAAGATCGTCGCAAATTTTTTCAAATGTCGTTTTATAATTTCCAGTCGCTATTTGGCGTGTTCTATTTTTATCAAAAAAGAAAATATTTACCTCTTCATCGCCATCAATTCTTGATTTTGAGAATATTTTATCTCTGCCGTCAATTTCTTTTCCCTGTGTTCCGTCTTTCTTTGTATATTTTTCTTGCGAAAGGAAATAATTATTTATTTGAAAAGGGCTCGACAGCAGGTTGCCTCTTTCCTTAGTATCTCTGCTTTTTGCTTTGAAACAAATGCCATTTGATTTAAAACTCCAATCTTTATAAAAATCAATTGATGAATTACATCCAAAATCATCTGTTTCTCCTCGAATTAAAATATCTTTTTTGAAATCAAAAAAATCGTTTATATTCAATTTGTTTTCAGCGGAGAAACTATTTAGAGTGAGGTAGTTAACTGCTTCAAGTATAGATGTTTTTCCATTTCCATTTTCACCAATCAAGATATTTAATCCACTTCCACGACTTCCATTAGGAACGCTAAGGGTAATAGGCTCATTTTCAAAGCATTTATAATTTTGGATTGTTAATTTTTTGATAAAAATAGCCATATCTATTTTTTAGAATATTGTCTATTGTAAGCCGCGACAATTTTTTCTATCAATTCTTTTGGTTTAGCCTCGTATTTCACAAATTCTTTTATGTTATCCTGTTTTACGTGTAGCTGACCCTCGCCGGTATTTCCTCTGTGTTGGCCTTTTGAATAGTATTTGTTCTTTTCAACTTCTTTTGAAGCGAGTACCCAATATTTGATTGCATCTCGCCAAACCCCGACCCAAACAAAAACATCACAACATTTTGGCTTTACCTGCTGAAAATTCATATCAAAAGGCAATTTTGATTCCCACGCGAGAGCTTTTACGTATAGAGGTTCTTGGCTTTTGAAATCAACCGCTCGGGAAGCCTTGACTTCAATTTTTATCATTTTTCCGTTCGGTAGCGGATATAAAAAGTCGTATTCGCCAGAATAATTTTCTTCTAACTTTTTCGTGGGTTTTATTAGTTCTGGTGCAAGTTCCATAAGATGACCTTGCGCCCATTGTTCGCCAAATCCACGAGGAGCGGAGATTTCAAAAATATAGAGATACATATTTCGGGCGATGTATTCATCGCGAATTTCCAAATAATCATCAAAACTTATTTTCCCCAGTCCGAGTAAGCCCGAAATAATATATTCGTATTCGTTAAAAGGATATACCGAGATTAAATTCTCAAGTCGAGTTTTTATTTTATCCTCATTGTCTGCCGACAGGGAGGCAAGAAGCTTTCCCAGTTTATTTTTTAGAATTTCCATAAATTATTTAGAATTAAATTTTTTAATATAAATTATCTCTTCTGGCGAAAGATTATAGATTTTCATAATGTAATCATCTAATATTTCAAATTTTTCGTTATTTTTTATCGTTTCATCTACTAATTTTATAATATTGTCAAAAATTTCTTTATTCCAAAGTGGTATTGGCATTTGCTCAATATGACTTCGCAAAACTTTTATGCTTGAAAACTTTTTTTGAAAGATAAGTTGATAGAGAGAAGAATTTAGCAGAGAGGCAATAACTTTAATTGGATAGTTCGGAATTTTAGGAATTACGATATTTGCACTATTCAGCGTTAATTTTTGCTTGTTATCATACGCAAAAACTAAATATTTAGAAATGAATCGATAAATAAGTTTTTCCTTTGCACGATATTTTTCTATTGGTGCGACCTGTTGAAATTTTTCTGGCGTGAAATGTATGTAGTTTGAAGGATTACTTAATGCTAATTTTTCAACATCCTTGCCTTTATAAATTTCTTCAAAATCCTTTTGTTTATCGCTCGCAATATATGCTTTATTATTTCCAGTAACTATACCTAACGCCCAATCAGCTTGTCCTGCTAATGTGGTATGTTTAACACTATAAATTTTATCAATTATATCTGTATCAACGCCATTAGCGTGTATATCAAAAATAAAATCTTGATTGTTTTTCCATTTTGATTGTTCGGCGGTGTATGTTTCCTTATCCTTGCATATTTCTATTTTCATGTTTTCTTTTTTGCTTTTTTTCAGGTCAAGTCTAATCACAGGAGTAAAAACATTTTTAAATACTCTATTAAGATAAGAAACCTTTTGGATATAAGTATTTTTTAAGATAATTTCGCGTATATCCTTATGTGTTTTTACGTTAAGAATTGACTCGGGCAAAATAAATGAAAGTGTTCCGTCATCACGCAATAAATCAATGCTTTTTTTCAAAAAATAAGAAAAGGATTCCAAAGATGTTATTTCTGAAAAGGATGTTTTTAGTCGGTCTATATCTGATTTTGAGAAATGAACCCCCCAAGGTGGATTTGTTGCAATTACATCGAAGTCGCGAATGTTTTCGTCATTCAAACTAAATAAGTCATAATTGCCAATTTCAAAAAGAGTATTTTTACAAACTATGTTCGGTGCGAAATTCTGGTTTTTATATTTTATCAATATATTTAATCTCGCAATTCTGACTGCTATTTCATCAATGTCAACGCCATAAATATTTTTTGGATTTTCAATTACATCCGCAAACGCCAACAAAAATTGACCTGTTCCGCAACAGGGATCAAGAATTTTTGAATCTTTTTTTGTGTAGTCCTTGATTATCTCGTTTACAATAACTTCGGGCGTGTAGTATGAACCGTTTTGAGATTTTTTCCCTTCAAGTAATAACGATTGATAAAGAAAGCCCAAAGTGTCGCGTTGTTTCGGAATCGTGCAATTTAGTAAAAAAGCGTATTCGGATTTTATGTCGCTATTTTTGATTTCAGACAACCACGCTTTTATTTCTTCGCCGATTTGCTTATTTGTGAAAATAATATTTTTGCTAATTAAATCTTGAATTGTAATGTTTGTAACTACCTTTTCTTTTTGAAGTGAATTTAAACTTAGCAACAAAAGGGCAAACGAGGTGGAGATATTATTTTCTGATACAAAATTTATAATTTTAGTTATATCATCAACACTAACTCCGTCTTGTAGATATTCGTCTGGTATAAAAGTTCTTTCGGCCTTAGATTTATTGGCTCTTCCGTTGAGTTTGTTAAGGTCGCCATTTTTGATATTGGCTTTGACGTTTTCTATTTCTGCGATGTGAAAATATCTTTTGTCTGTTGTGTGTGCCTGCAAATAACCGCATTTAACCCAGTTCCTTACAGTAGCGGTTGAAATGCCTAAAAATGAGGCCGTTTTTTCAAGGTCTATAACATTTTTTGCGTTGATTGAAGCGGTTAATTCTTGCATGTTTATACTTTGATATTATGTCTTCATTATATCCGTTTTCCCCTTATAAATAAATCGTTTTCGTAGCGGAGCGGAGAAAACACCTTATTCCCCTCTATAATTAAAGAAAAAGAAATTTGAAAATTTTTTAAAACAATTGGGCGATAGCCCAAAAAAGAAAAGGAATATTTCAGCTAACTATTGATAAACGAACTCTTGACGATATTGGCGAATTGATGCTAAAATTTTATCATTAACTTTAATTCATAGGTGGCTTATGGAACCAAAACATTGTTATCCTAGCCATGATCCAATCGTCAAATTAAAACAAGAGATGAAATTGCGCGGTTTTAGTCAAAAAACCGTCAAAAGTTATTTACATTATATCATTGACATACTGGATAAGACAAGAAAATTAAATTTTATCTATGACAAAGCCAATATATAATAACCAGTTATTATTTGTCATTCCCGCGAAAGAGGGAATCCAGTCGTTCAAATAAACGACCAGACAATTGTAGATTCCCGCCTGCCTGCCGGTAGGCATGGCTTTCGCGAGAATGACAATGAGGGAAACCCTACGTGAGTCAATATATGATTCAAAAGATTTTAGATATTCATATCCATTCAAAATATTCGCGCGCGTGCAGTAAGGATTTGGAGTTGCCTAAAATCGCGACCGCGTGTTTGATAAAAGGCATAGATATTGTTGCGACAGGAGATTTTACACATCCTGCGTGGTTTGAACATATTAAGGAGAGTTTGATTGAAGATAGCGAGGGGATATATGTTTTGAAATCCCAAGCCCTAAATTCCAATGACCAAATAAATCCCAAATTCCTTGCCCTGCCATCAGGTAGGCAAATCCCAAAAACTAAGTTTATTTTAAGCGCTGAAATTTCTTGTATTTACAAACATAAAGACAAGACGAGGCGATTGCATTTGGTGATACTCGCGCCAAACATTGAAGCGGTGGAAAAATTCAACGCTGAATTGGACAAACGAAAAATCAACCGCCATTCCGACGGAAGACCGATAATGGGTTTGCCGGCCAAGGAAATTTTGCGGATACTTTTGGAAATTGACGAAAGATTTTTATTGATTCCGGCGCACGCGTGGACGCCATGGTTTTCCATTTTCGGTTCCAAATCAGGTTATGATTCAATTGAAGAATGTTTTGAAGAACTCGCGTCTCATATCAAAGCCATAGAAACAGGTCTTTCCAGCGATCCGCCGATGAATCGGCGCTGGTCAAAGTTGGACAATATTGTTTTGGTTTCCAATTCCGACGCGCACAGTTTAAATAATTTGGGGCGCGAAGCGAATGTGTTCACTTTTGAAAATGAAAACCATATAAATTTTAAAGAAATTGCGCGCATTATTAAAACAGGCGACAGAAAAAAATTTTTATACACGATAGAATTTTATCCGGAAGAAGGAAAATATCATTATGACGGACACGCGGATTGCAAAATTTGTTTCGCTCCGGCGGAAACGAAAAAGCATCATAATATCTGTCCGAAATGCAAAAAGGAATTGACAGTCGGAGTTTTAAATCGCGCGGATAAATTGGCCGACAGAAACGAAAAGGATATTCCGAAAAATAAATTCATCCCGCATAAATATATCGTGCCTTTGCGCGAAATTATTTCCGGAGTTTTTGAAGTCGGTGTCGCAAGTAAAAGAGTAAAAAAAGAATATGACGCGATGATAAAAAATATAGGAAATGAATTTTATATTTTATTGCAAGCGACTGACGAAGAAATTTTGAAAAATATCTCGGATAAAAATATTTTTTCCGCCATAAAAAATACCCGTTCCGGACGGGTTAAAATAAACCCAGGGTATGACGGAGTATTTGGAAAAGTTGATACTTTGCCGAAAAAATTAAAACAGTCAGGACAGAGAGCTTTGCTGTAAAAAAAGCCAAAAAAACTCAAACCCCCTCTATTTACGAGGGGGTTTTTAAGTTCTGTTCACACTATCTTTTAGCTTTTTTGTGAGCTTTCTTCTTGGCCACTTTCTTTTTGGCGACTTTCTTTTTAGCTTTCTTTTTTGCCATACAAAGTCACCTCC
>Ga0265297_10007014_pt1 | contig 15896 bp, 19 predicted proteins | sample Munlanlwell13791_FD_192502 | JGI IMG/M metagenome (GOLD analysis project Ga0265297, IMG submission 192502) | Leachate microbial communities from a municipal landfill in Southern Ontario, Canada - Leachate well 137-91 | ecosystem: Engineered > Solid waste > Landfill > Unclassified | place... | reverse complement strand
TTAAGGGGAACATCTTATGGTTCTATAGGCTTCAATGTCTCAATATATTTAAAAAGATCAGCCAATCGTTCAGAATTTGCGGCATTAATCATTATATGCAATTTAAGTTCTGACACTCCAGGGCCCTTTAAGCCGCTGAAGAACCCTTCAATGACTGCCTCCGCATGAAAAATACCATCCCGGCGAGTCACATAAAATACTACGGGACTTTTCCCTACATTGATTTTTGTCGCTGTGGCATCCGCTCCCACACTATCTTGTGGATTATGGCCGACGTATATTGTGATAGAATCAACACCTATATCAGGCGTCAGATGATGAATATCAAAATCCGGACCCTTGTTGGTCTTCTGATTCCAATCGCCCTTTACCGTCAAAGCGATTTCTGGCGCTCCATTGCCCCACGATGGAAAGATAATTTCTTTGCCGGCATTTAATGAATCCAGGAATGCATTAAAATCTTTAAAACGGCCCGCGGCCTCATGCCATAACAGCTTAGCACTATCTCCTTCTTTAAACTTAGCAAGGAGAATATGGTAACTATGCCCTCTCCCTCCGGCTTCATAATGCACTACGTAAAACTCGCCGTTCACAGCCGCCCATATCAACCTTCTGTCGGCAAAGCTCTCATCTATAATTATATCCGTAACCTGCCAATTTTGACCGGGATCTGCAAGCCTGCCTTTATGATCGGCGCAAAGCACTACTATTGATGCCGGCAAATCAGCAGCCTTATAAAGCTGCCGGAAACCAGAAGCATCCCGGAGAATTTTACGATGCTCCGCAGAAAGATCAGTTACCTCTGCATAGCAAGGAGCCTGGAACGCCAAAGCAATCAACAAATAAAGAATTGATTTCATGCTTTACTCTTTTTAACGATAATTGCAAAAACTAAGAGGCAAAACGAAATCCAGCCCCTTTAAATTCACAATAACTGCCTGTAAGTCATCTTTTTTTGCGGAACTCACCTTGATCTTTTCTCCCTCGATCTGCGCCTGTACTTTTAAGCCCAGGTTCTTTATGATGCCCACCAGCTCTTTTGCTTTCTCTTTATCAATGCCCATGCGTATTTCTACCATTTGGCGAAGATAACCCTCAAATGCCTTTTCCGGGTCGTTAAACTTAAGGGATTTAAGAGAGATCCCCCTCTTAGCCATGCGGGTAACCAGTACATCGGTCAGGGCGCGCAGCTTAAAATCATTATCCGCCACTAAAGTGATCTTCTTTTCTTTGCGGTCATATGCAATGGATGCTTTACTGTCCTTAAAATCGTAACGCTGGGACAGCTCTTTATTCGCCTGATTTACGGCGTTATCCATCTCCTGCAGGTCAACCTCTGAAACAATATCAAATGAGAAATTCGCCATCGTTCATGCCTCCATGATCCCTAATATCCTATTTTTCTTAAAACCTTTTGGGCAGTTTCTGTCATGGACTTTAACTCTGCCATCAAAGAATCAAGATTATTGCTCAAGTCCCAGCCATTGGTAAATATTACGTAAGCAACATCCTGCTCTGGGTAATAAAGCATGGTTGTCAGATATCCTGCGTGGGCCCCGCTATGGCCGTAACCCATCTCTTTAGAATACCCGATACCCAGGCCATAGGTCCCTGCGGTCCCATCTCCTTTGGCCATTCCTGATTTCATCATTTCAACGGTTTCTTTTGACAAGCCGGCATTTCCGGTGAATAATTTCCGGCACCAATTAGCCAGATCAACAAAGGTTGCGGTCAAGTTGCCCTCTGCAACATGCGGCGACATATTGGATTCCGTGACTTCCTGGGCCTCTGCGTTTATCCAGACATAGCCTTTTATAAAGGGAGGCGGCAATGTTTGCTCGGAACCCTTCCATGGAGAACTGATCCCAGACAAGCCATTTGGCACCAACAATTCATCCCTGATAAAGTCGGAATAAGATTTACCCGATACCCTTTCGATGATCTTGCCAAGTATCGAATATCCCGTATCAGAATAGTGATAAGACGTGCCCGGCACAAAAAAAGACAATTTATTTTGGGCGACAACACCCGCCAGCTCATCAAATGTAAAAGTGTGCTTTTTGTCTTTATTCTCCATATAATCAAGATAGCTCTGGCCGACATAAGGCTTACCGTGAGAAAACTCATTGTCAGGGATATCGTTATTGGAAACATCAAATATTCCCGCGCGGTGCATAAGGAGCATCCTGATGGTAATATCATTTTTATAAGGTATATCATAATCGGCGGTATCAGGCACATAAGGAATGTTTGTCCCCGGGATATTGTCTGTTATCTTATCATCGATACTAAGCAGCCTCTTTTGATTGAGCAGCATGATCCCGGCAGCAGTAAATGTTTTGGTGATACTGGCTATGCGGAAATGATGCGCGGCAGTAACATCGCCCATACCTGTTGAAATAAAATAATCCCCCTTAGGCGAAAGTATCTGCATGGCAAGCCCGCCGGTGAAATTGGGCCTGGTGCTTTTATATTGCTGCCAATCAGCCTCTAAGATAGCCGAAAGATCAGTTGCCGTTAAGAGATCCGGCTTGGTCAAACAAGATGTCCTGCTATTACACCCGGCCAGGAAAAAAACCGCGACAATCGCCCCTGCGGCCAAACCTAAAAGAGCCATTCTTTTCATCTTACCTCGCTTTTCGCTATTCTCTAATTTTCTGCGCCGAAATATTATTTTTTAGCTGCTCAAGTTTCTGCCGTATAGCAAGAAAATGTTCCTCTTGCACACAATTACCGCCTGTTTTGTGATTTTTACCCTCAAAATTGATTTCGAGATATTCATCTGCCCCATCAAAACAAAGCGTGGTCAAATCCTGCGGCAATGTGAAAAATTTGTTATCCTTAACAGCAAACTCGGCCAGCTCATCAAGCTGTGCGTCAGAAAGAAAACCGACAGCAGTTTCTATGCCCTGCCCGGTTTTCATGTCTATTCTTTTATACGTGTATTTACCTTCCGGAGTAATGGTAATTTGTGTTCCGCGTTCCTTCCAGGCGATAGAAGATTCATATCTTATCAAGATATCTGCGGCACAGGCAGGGCTTATGTTCAAACAAAACAGCATTGCAGCCATACAAAGAAAACATTTCCTGCCTCTCTTCATAGTCAATATATGCAGTGATGTCTCGCTTGCCCAAGGCGCACTTTCCAGATCAGCCCGAAAAGCGTCTGGTTAGGTGGCACCTGCAAGGACGCCCCTTTATTCTTGATATTTTTGCTTAAGCGCAACTCCCATATCAGCGCTCGCCATAATCTTTTCTAATGCATTAGCTTTTTCGGTATCAAATTTCTTTAATCTCTCCAATGCCTGTTGCGCTGATGCGGTATCTTTTTTGAATAAATATGCGGCTATGAGTGGCTCATATCCCGCATTTTTATTTGGATTGATTTTTAGGCTCTTCTCTGATTCATCGATAGCCGCATTGAAATTTCCTCTTCTAAGATATATACGCGCGAGCAAGGCGTGCGGATCGCCTCGCGCATAGATATCCCAGAAAAAAGGTCCTGCGTAAGAAGGATCTCTCTCAATCGCAAGTTGACACTCACCCACTGCCTTATCATACTCTTTATGCCGATAGAGAAATTCCGCATAGAGATGATGTAATAAAGCGTTCGTTTCTTTGTCCATTGGATCTTGAAGCGCTTTCTTGTAAATCTGTTCAGCCGTCTTAAAATCCCCCGATGCTTCATACACCTCTGCTAAATCATTGTACGCGCCATGGTAATACGGGTCACGATTATCAACCCTTCGGTATAACTCTAAAGCCTGATGCAAAGCAATTTTTGCTTCAGCAAAACGCTTAAGCCTCAAATATACTACCCCTAAGTTATGATACGCCGTAGCCTGATCGTATATCTGGCGATTCAATGGGATCGAACTCTGTAGCGCCTCTTCCGCCGCAAGTAAACCGCATGTATCACAGTTCATATATACCCACCCTAAGGAAAGAAGCGCATTCCCATTTTTTGGATCAATAGAAAGGATGCGCTTTAAATGATACAGGGATTCACCATACTTGCCTTTTTCCTGTAATGCCCTTGCCTCACTGCACAAATTAGAAATCATCGCTTTTTGTTTAAGTACGGCCCGTTCATGCACCATATAGCCGACTATGCCAAGAAGAATCAATAAAAGTATAATATCAAAAGCCCGCCTCATTTTACTGACTTCGCGAAATTTTTTCATGTATTCCCCTTTTCCCTTTTTTCAACCCTTCGCGTATATTATTTTAGAACGGTATTGGGAGTCCCAAAAAGGCCTGCTTGCCGGCAGGCAGGGCCACCCTATTAAGAAAGCCGTTTCACAACTTCAATAATTTCACAAAACTACAACGCATCAGGGTGATGCCTGAAAAACATCGCTATTAACTCAGCTTTATCCTTCTTTTTTCAATATATTAATCCTGCTGAGGATAAAACGAATAATAAAAGAAACTCCGTAATAGATGATAAATGGACCCCTGAAAAGAAAATCTTTTAAAGAATGGTAGGGTTTCACATTAACATGGGCTAAAGCAACACAAACTAATATGATAACCGCCTCTTTAACTATGGTTTTGTTAATAATCACATTCTTACCCTCGGTTTCTCGTTATTGAGGACGCCCTTTAAAAGTCCTGGGAGCGCCCCTGGTTTCTTTAGATTTTTCCTTTTTCTTTTCCCATGGTTTCGCTTTTCTTTTCCAGCGCAGTGGATTTTCTTTGTTCTTTCTCTTTGGGATATAGGGCTTGGTAATCCCCGCTTCAGCACGTTTCTTCAAAAATGTCAGCGTGCGCCTGCCCTTCCTGTATTCGCCGGTTCTTTCAAAAGGCTGAGCAGGCTCTCTTGCCATATCTGCCTTCTTCACAACCCTCTTCTGTATTTTCCTCTCGCCCTTCCCCGCTTCCGGCTTTGGCCGCGCCTGCTCCACATTAAGCGGCCTGCCCATAAATTCTTTACCATGGAGGGCTGCGATCGCGGCAAGCGCCTGTTGCTCATCAGGCATTTCAAGGAACCCAAACCCCCGTGATTTATCGCCTTTTTTCTCCATTACGATAGATATTTTTGTCACGCTCCCAAACGGCATAAAAAGCCCATACAGATCATCATTGCCCGCTTCAAACGATAAATTGCCTACAAAGATATTCATGTAATTGATCTCCTAAAGAATGGTGTTGAGGACATCCCCCTATCCTGTTTAATGTTATAATTATACCCCCATAAACCAAAAATCCCAAACCATTTTCTGATTTGGGTCTCAAAGATTTAGTATACTGTTATGCTCTGTCTATTTATAAGGTGGTTCAGTAAGATCATTTATGATCGTACCTTCATCGTCAAGCACCCATGTTACGCTTGGCGGCGTAGGATCAGGATAACGGGGCAGTTTACCGCCGTCATCGCTTGCGCTGGAGCCGCAACGGGTTGCCATAAGAGTTAAATCACCGTCAGTGAAAGTAGCCCAATATCTGAAATAATTACTGCTTCTGCAGCGTAAAGGTATTTGGTCTGTTCCTTCTCCTATGCCGAATACCTTCTGAAGTTCATCCAGATCTGAAGGGAAGCTGCCCCCCTGTTGCATATGATAGCCTATGGCTGTTGAACGCATTTGCCCCAGCACCTGCTTAGCCTCAGCTCCACGGAATTTCTCTATCGTACTTGAATAAGCCGCGTAACCTAAAGTAGCTAAAACACCTACGATGATGATAACTATGATCAATTCCAGTAATGTAAAAGCCTGCTTCTTCATCATTACAACAACCTCTCCACATTGTCCTCATGCATCAGGGCGGTACCTACGAGGACGTCCCCCTAGCGCACCATTCACATTATACCCTTTAATCTTCTTTAGTACAGCCTTTCTCCAGGCTAAGAGTGATATAAAACCGGCTATCCCCACAATAATCATCCCTTGCGTTGGATCATTATTTAAGCCTTTAAGGAACTCATGAAAAGGCGCAAGCAATATCCAGAATAATAGAGAGCCGGAGGTTAAAGCTATAATATGGCGTTGCGTGGCATTCTTATGATAAACCTGAAAAATAATAAAAAGCAGTGCCAATATTATTATGGCTGATTGGACAATGAGCGTAACCAAAGCCGGCACATTAGCTTTTGCTAGCCCTCCTGGCAAGGTCAAATTTATTAACTGGAAAAGAAAACCCGAAAGTCCGAATAGAAAAGGCATAAGGACAAAAGGAGCGCTTGTTGAAATTCTGCTATTTCTGAACCGATAAGCGAGCCAGATCAATAGAAATACCGTCAAAAAAGCAGCCGGCAGCAAAAATGGACCGGGAAAATAAGGAACCATTTTATTGTTTTCCATCGTTCCCAAAAAAGCCATCCCCCCTATCATTACCAGCCCCAAACCGGAAAAAGCCAAGATTATTCCTTTTTTGCCTAACATAGGTATGTCTTTGTACTCTGGCCAAAGCTCGTCAATTATTACAATAGGCACCAGCGTGCTTATTGTGGCATGGTAAGCTATTAAACCAATGGTCCAAACCCACTGTACGCCAAAATACATAGCATAGCCGGATAAAACCCCCATATCTACCCAGCGGGGGTTAAAAAAAGACTTTACTGTTATCCCCTCTTCAATAATGCCATATGCCATGGCAAGGAAAATTATGCTCCACTGTAGCTTCCACCTCGCCTTTGCCTCTCTGATCAAAAGTGTCCCGCAGCCGTATAAAAGTACCAGGATCGATATTGTAAACGGATTAAAAAATAGAAGCGGAGGCGAAGAGCCGGAAACAAGCTCTCCAATCGCGGGGGGAAGTAATAACAAAGCTAGTATTACCTTGTTCAAATCTTTCCTCTTACAGAAATTCTGGAAATTCTGGGGACATATTACATAATTCTCTAATTAAGTATCGTGTCCCCGGAATGCCCCCCTTTCCTGATCAGCTCGGAAAGCATCTGGTTATGGCTGTCTATTTATATGGCGGTTCAGTAAGATCATTTATGATCGTACCTTCATCATCAAGCACCCATGTTACGCTTGGCGGTGAGGCGCTAGGATAACCGGGAGGTTTACCGCCGCCATCACTTTCACTGATACCGCAACGGATTGCCCTAAGAGTTAAATTGCCGCTAAAAATAGTAGCCCAATATCTGAAATAATTACTGCTTCTGCAGGTCAAAGGTATCTGGTCTGTTCCATCTCCTAGGCCGAATATCTGCTGAAGCTCAACCAGATCTGAAGGAAAGCTAGTCCCTTGTTGCATATGATAGCCTATGGCTGTTGAACGCATTTGCCCCAGCACCTGCCTAGCCTCAGCTCCACGGAATTTCTCTATCGTACTTGAATATGCCGCGTAACCTAAAGTAGCTAAAACACCTACGAGGATGATAACTATGATCAATTCCAGCAATGTAAAAGCTGCCTGCCTTATCATCTTTTCATTCCCTGTTTTTCCATAAATTAATTATACCTCTATAAACCAAAAATCCCAAACCCTTTTCGGGATTGGGATTCAAAGATTTAGTACACTATCCAGCTTGACTAAGGTACACTTTCCAGATCAGCTCGGAAAGCGTCTGGTTATTGGGACTGAAAAATAGAATCGTCCCCTTTGTTCCTTTTGTTAGCTACCCCGAAGACTCTTTTTCGTTATGGACTTTATTTTGCCGTCCGGTAAATAAAAGGCTGAAAAGTCACTACTAAAAAACATTTGCATAGAAACGACGCGTACCTCGTCACATTCTTGTACCAGGTCCCAATTATCGGTTATGAATTTATTATATTGGAAATCCGCTATTTCTTTGGAATCTTTAATTTTTTCTATGCCTCCTTCCTTTCCATATATAGATACAAAACATTTGTCCGGTCTAGGTATCAATTGAAGACATTGCTTAGACTTGTCGCTTTTGCGGAAGGTGATAAAAATGAAGGGCGAGGTTTGAGGCATTAACTCACTAATCAACCCTCCTACTTTTAGTGATTTGCGCATTTTTTCTGCCTTAGAATTAACGTTTATCGCCATTGCTATATTCAAGATTATGCCTAAAACCAGAGGCGCTGCTATTAGTATGGCAATGACCTTTATATAGAAACCTAGCGCCGCTGTCTTCAACTTCTTCCCACAGGCCTTGCAGTAACGCCACTCACTTCCGATTTCTACCGAGCAATAAGGGCATTTTTTCATTTCATCTCCCAGTTGGTATTGAAATAATACAATGTGGGGGGACGGGACGAGGACGTCCCCTTATTGTCTTAGGCTTTCTGATTTAATATCTGCTCAATGATATCCTCTAACTGCCTGTTGAATTCATCAGGAGCTTCAACCATCAAGAAATGCCCTACGCCCGGCATTATCTTCAAGTGATAATCTTTTAAGTACTTACTATTTATCTCAGGGCTGCTCGGCCACAAGTCGGCATTTAGGCACCACAAAGGAACATTTACATCCGCCAAAAGCGGGATAACCGGCGTATCTATATAGCATTCAATAGTGCTGATGGCGATTGCCGGGTCAGATCGGGAGACATTCTTGACCACCCGCTTAACCAAATCAGGATCAGCATTCTTAGTAAACATACTGCTAATGAAAATACCGGAATTCTTCACAAAATCTTTTTTCATAGGCTCAATATATGCTCTCTTCTCTTCGGGCGTAATCATACGCTCAAAATTCTCCAGAGTATCAATAGCAACAAGCCCGGTTACTTTGCCTTTAAGTAACCGATTTGCCTCCAGTATAACTGTGCCTGACATGGAATGCCCTATAAGAATAACCTTATCTGCTTCTGAGGCGTTGACTACCGCAGCTACATCCTGACCAAAAGCTTCTTGAGTATAGACTTTTCTTTGACAGCCGGAAGCGCCATGTCCTCCTAAATCAAGGGCAATCACTCTGTATTTCTTGGCAAAATACGGCAACTGATTGCACCAAACGCCTCTGCTTCCGCACCATCCGTGCACAAATACCAATGCCGGTTCTCCCTTGCCGTATACGGAATAAATTATCTTTACCCCGTCCTTTGAAACAGCAACTTTATTCCTTGCCCCAAACTGCAGCCAAAGAAAACAAGCTGCTATTACAACAAGGCTAAGAATCCCTATCCTGCGAAATGTCTTTTTCATATACTCCTTTATTTCCTACTATTATAACCCTTCAAACAAAAACTCCCAAGCTCTTTTAGGGCTTGGGATTCAAAGATTTAGTACACTATCCAGCTTCCCCAAGGTACACCTTCCCGATCAGCTCGGAAAGCGTCTAGTTATGTCAAGAATTAAGTACTGTGTCCCCGGAATTCCCCGGAATTCCCGCAATTATCAGGGTGGCACCCACGAGGACGTCCCCTTATCATAGAATTACTTTCATTCTTTTTTTTAATCAAAAATAGCGTATTTACAAATTAAATCGTAGACTTTAATATTGTACAATTTAGTACCTTCTTTAGTTTTATCTCTTCTTGCTCCTTCGGAAGAATACATAGTTAAAGAAGGGTATCCCGGAAGAGCTAAACATTTACGAATATAATCAATTTTTTCTTCATTAATCTCATGGCAAGTTGCGACTATATTCCTTTTTTTAATTTCATTTAATTTTAATCTCGTTAAATTAGTAGGATGAAAACCAAAACCTAAGATATATATTTTCTCGGCTTGCTTAAGAAGATCAATAGCTTTCTGAAAATTTGTGTTAACTTTCTCTGTAACATTTTCGAATATAATATTAATGTTGTCTTTATACCTTTTCAATTGCTTTAAAGTAATGGGATTACCATAGGGGCGCCCTTCCGCATCTTGCCAGGGCAACAAATCTAACTGCCCATAAATATGGATTATCGGTATCTGATTTATAATTTCTTTTACACGCTCTTCCGTAATTTTTTCATCAGAGTGAGTCAAGGTAATATATAAAAAATGCTCCAGAGATCGATCGTAGTTGAAGGTGATAAAAGAAACTTTATTTTTCGAAAATGTTTCTATATTTGTACCTTCGCTCATCCTGTCATAAATTTTTCTATACCAGTTATCAGATTCAAAAAGCAAATCGTGGTTTTCGTATCTCGTTAATACTAAAGCGATAGCTAATTTTCCAATCGATAAATATGTTTTTTGGTATCTTTCAAGAAAATCGTCTATAGAATAACGTACGCTATGCTTTAATTTATAAGCGAATTCATTTATAGGCTTAATGTACTCTTTAAAATCTTCTGGCCAATTTCCAGTTAATACCTTAGCTATACTCTCTGTTTCTTGAGAATTTCCAATAAATGTATTAATCACTTCTTGTCTTAGTCTTTCTCCTAAAGGAAAACCAAATTCAGAACTAGCACCTGCACCCAAAATAAAAACAGTATTTTTATTAATCATTTATTTATTGCTTAAATTGGCGAGTACATCCTTGGTTAAAGAAATATTTTCTTTTTTAACCAGCTACCATCTAATATAAATCTTAGTTTGACGCTGTTCAAGAATCTTCGAGAAATCGCATCCCTTAATGGGTCTATAGTTTGCGAAAAACTATTAAATATCTTTTCCTTAGATTCTGACCATGTTTCCTTCTTTGTATTCCATAAAATTCGGGCAACCTTCAATAATTCTCCCTGAAGTGTATTCATCTCCAGAACTGCTTCTCCTTCTCCAAACGAAAATGCTACCATTAAAGATAGCCTAGAAGAAAGCAGCATTACTTTTACTTCTCTACTTATAATTCTATATTCTTCAGCACTTAAAGGCGGCTCTTCACCGTTGTAGACTTTTTCTTTTTGTAACTGCATCATCTGTAGACGCTCATAAACATCATCTGTCCATTTAACGATCTCCATTATAACTTGTTCTTTACGACGCTCCTGGCCAGAAATATTATGATAAATAATAGATATAATGGTACCTATAATCGCGCCAACTAAACCAGATAATAATATCAACATAATTTCCATCCTTAAGTTTCGATCTTGTTTCTATTTTACCTTATTTAGAGAGAGGCTCCTACTGTCTCAATAAAGATTATCTGGAATTCTGGGGACATAATACATATTTCATAGAATTAAGTGCTGTGTCCCCGGAATTCCCATAATTATTTAATTAAGTATCGTGTCCCCGGAATTCCAGCGTGTGATAAAAAATAAAGCCGTCCCTTTTATTCCTTTATTCCCTTTGGAAAAGAATCAACTAGTAAACCATCTAAATATAATTTCTTTTCTCTATCTTTCCAAGTTACAGCTATCACATGCTGACGGGATTCTTTATCTTCCTTGACCTTCTCTAAATCACCATATTGCAAAATGACTTTTGGGTGATTCATATTAGCGATTTCACATTTAAAAATGTTATCCTTATCTCGAAAAATCTTCAGAGAGAAATCTTCTTTTCTGATGTATGGTATGAAATCAATAATGAAATTGTTTCTTTCTAACCAGTAAGAATCATCGGTTGAAAACATTAACGTTCCCTCGTCAGGTGTAATTCCTTGAATCATTTCCTGAATCAATCGCCATTTCTTTAAATCAATATCTTCCATGATTTTTCTAAATCGCGGCTCAAATACAACAGAAACTTTTTCTTTAAAAAGACTTCCTGAAACTAAATAATTATAATAACCTGAACATGTGATTCTTTTTGCATGAGTTCGTTTTTCCATAATTGGTGAATATGCTTTTACGCGACAAAAACATCCGGGTTTCAATTCATCTTCTTCGATAAAAAGATCATTTGAATATTCCAACTGTTTTTGAGGCCCAAATAAGAATGTGGTTTTATTTCCTTCCTTTACAGTAAAATTCTTAGTTCCTACTGAATTGATTATAGTATATTTTTCTATTGGTGTAGGAAAAGAAAAGCAAAGAAATACTGTTTCTATCATGCTTGGTTCAGATATGGGTCGTTCTAGCAATATATCATACTCGATTATGCCTTTGCTATTTGCAATTGTATCATTCACTATATTATGAGTTGCATGAATTCCTAAATAAGGCTTTTTTGACATAACTAAGCTCTTTTCTTTACAAAATTTAAAAAAATAAATAAATACTATTACTAAAAATATTATTATTAATATAATTAAACATTTCACCGGGAATGGTAACCATTGATAAAATAAATAAAAGAATTGAGCATTTTTAAAAATTTCAATTTTTTTCATAAAAAGTTGAACTATTGGCGTGTTACCATTTTAATTTAGCTCTTTTAAAGACCGAATTAATGTAATTAAACTTATTTGTACATCATCATAAGAATAAAATTCTAAATCTCCAAAATCTGTCCATTTTAAATAATTAAGATATTTTTTGGGATACATCAAATCTCTTCCGGCAATAACAATTCCTCTAATTTTAGTAATGTCATCTGATTTCAGATCTAAACAATCAATGCATGCCTCATAATGCTTTGAGAAAATGCGCAGCCACGAACGTACTTGATCCATAGCATGTTGTAGCTCAGAAGCTATTCCTCCGTCTTTTTTTAAAAGTAATGTCGATGGCTTCTCTAACTCAATCAACAAAAGTTCTTTCTTGTTGTTAAGTATAACTATATCGGAAAGAAAAAGACTCGGGGAATTCTGGGGACATAATACTTATTTCATAGAATTAAGTAATGTGTCACCGGAATTAGTCACTCCGGAATTCAAAGAATTTATTTTCATAATAGAAAGTCCTAGCGAGTATCTCTCTATTCCACTTTTTTGGTTTTCTATCAAAATTAAACACTTCACACCAAAAATTGCATTTATCCTCGGTTATGTTTAGAGGACATATGCGTCTTTTTGAACCAAGACCGCATAAATAATAAATAATTTCATCAACTGTTGAAATATATTCTTCAGTAAAGCTGACTGGATGCCCACCAAATTGTTTCTGTGGATATCTTGCACGCTCAGAAACCAATTGTTCATCAAATTCTCGTTTCAGAAAATCGGCTTTCCGCTTTTCAAGAAAAATATTGCTTTTTGGATATTTTTTTCTGCAAGCTTCCCATAAATTAAGTAATTTGTGACCAAAATTCTTCTTAAAGTATGTCTCAATAGCATCGACATCTTGAAAATTGCGCGTTGATTTTTTCAAAGCCCAAGCTTTTAAATACTTCTCAAGAGATTGCTGAAAGAAATATTTAGCTTCAAAAGTAAAATAAAAACCATAATGAAGCAATCTTGCCAGGCAATAATCTATATCACCTTGCTCTCTTAAGCTTCTCAAATATCTTGATTTATTTAAATCACTCATATACTTTTGATCTCTCAATTGCTCCATTTTCTTAATTAAGTGCGCCATGTCATATCTCCATAAAGAACAACACTAAGAAGAATTCAATAATTTCTACCTACCTATTTTCAGAATCCTGAAATCCTTCAGAATCCTGTGTAATTCTGGGAATTCAATCAAATAAACCCCTAACTGGAAAAAAATTCTCTATCAACTTTGCAGTAACCGGTAAGAGCAATGTTGCTAAAATGAAAAATAAATATATTTTCTTCATATTTTAGTGATTTCTCTCCATTAAATAATAAGGACGGTTTCTTTTCTAGAAACCGTCCCTCAATTTATTGCGACGCTGCAAGCACCTATGTTGAATATCCTCTTTATTGTACTCTTCTGAATATGCTTGTCAATTAAGAAAATGTCAGATATTTCTGTCTTTTGCTGAAGGCGCATTAGAAAATTTTTGGCAAAAGTGCGCAAGGATTTACGAGGAGCGAAAGACGTCTTTGTAGATGGCGCTAAGCTGAAGCGACGAAGTAAACCGTAGCGCACGGCAAAAATTTTCAGCGCCGGAAGCAAAAGACGAAAAGATTGTTATTGTTTGAGCCGATTTGGCGCTTGCTGTGCCAGACCCCGCGACTTCAGCGAACAATTTGCGGAGGCATCACTTCTTCCCAAACCCCTCCACTACCCTCCTGTCTTCGGTCCGAGGCGGCTCAAGAAGAGCCTTGATTGCTGTAAAGATAACGGCAAACTGCTTATCATACTTCTTTTCCAGAATTCCAACCTTTCGCCTCAAATCACCATTAGTCAAAGCCAGTTTGCGTAATTGGACAAAAGCCCGCATAATGTGAATGTTTACCATAATTGCGCGTTCGCTGTTTAATACGCTTGAAAGCATAGCAACGCCTTCTTGTGTAAATACGTAAGGAAGATACCTTCTGCCGCCGCGTTTTGAGGTCGCAAAATGCGGCCTCAAAGAAGCAGCTTCTTTTTCTGTTAATTGAAACATAAAATCTTCCGGAAACCTTTCTCTGTTTCTTGCAACTTGCTCATTGAGCCGCTTTGTCTTCACTTCATAAAGTGTAGCCAAATCAGAATCTAATATCACCTTCTTGCCTCTAATAATTAAGATTTTTGAAGCGATTAGCTCAATAGCAACCAAATTAGACATTTTCATCTCCCCTTAGCAATAATGGACGCGGAAATCGGTAAAATCTAACAAACAAAAAAGCCAGCTATGATGAATAGCTGGCTTTAAAAACGAGATCAGCGGATATTTTATGTGATACTAATACCCACCCATTGAAGGCGTTATTCCCGGCGCCCCTTGCTTGATAGATCTAATACCCTCTACGGAAAATCCTACTTCGATATCGGGTTTATCTTTGAGCTCATCCATAATTGCCTGCGGATCCCACAGGCTGTGTTTGGGAAAATGTAATATCAGCAGCTTTGCGTCGGGATTAGGCCTCTCAAAGTTTACCTTAACTTCCGACTTCTCTCCGGGATTAATAATGCCGGGGGCATTTTGAGCATCCACCTGGGACACGCTCACACTGCGGTATGTCCTGCCCACCTCATCGATCAAGGTCAAACTCCCCTGGCCTACAACAGGCAGATAACGGACAGCATTACCGCCATAATTCTTTATTCGGATGGTCAGGGCCAAATAGGTATCCGGCGCCTTCTTTATGACTTCCGGAGAGCCGTAAACAGTAGGCTCAACGCTGACTATCGCCGCGTCAAGGACCGCGACCCCGACTTTATTAAAGACCACTTCTTCGGAATTAAAAGCAAAACATGCCACAGGCGCAAATAACAAAATATAAAGACACAAAAACATAAACTTTTTCATGCATACTCCTTTCACTTTTAAAGTACTCATATCTTATATCACAGAAAAAGATGTGTCAAATCAAAAAAAGAAGGATATCTTTGATCCAAGTCTAAATAAAAAAAGAGCCAGCTATTGAATAGCCGGCTCTTTTTTAATTCTAAGGGAGCATCTACCTACTCTCGCATGTCCTTACGAACACACTACCATCGGCCTTGAAGGGCTTAACTTCCGTATTCGGAATGGGAACGGGTGTTTCCCCCTCAGTATGAACACTCCCAATAACCTCGACAACTTTCATCAAATAACAGGCAATTTAACCTTGAAGAAAACTACAATATAACTTAAGAATCGCGTGTTTGCCGTGTTCGCTAAAGCGAACCCGACGTAAATTTCCCCATAGAAATAGCAGGGAAATTAAAAGGTCAAGCCGATTGGCTGATTAGTACGCTTTCGCTGAAATCCTTACGGATCTTACACTTAGCGCCTATCAAGGTCGTAGTCTACGACCAGCCTACAGTATCTTGCGATACAGGGATACCTATTCTTGAGGTGGGTTTTGCACTTAGATGCTTTCAGCGCTTATCCCTTCCCGACATAGCTACCCGGCCTTTGCCCTTGGCAGGACAACCGGAACACCAGAGGTCAGTCTTTCTAGGTCCTCTCGTACTGAAGAAAGACCCTCTTCAAGTATCCTAACGCACACATCAGATAGAGACCGAACTGTCTCACGACGTTCTGAACCCAGCTCGCGTACCCTTTTAACCGGCGAACAGCCGGACCCTTGGGACCTTATACAGCCCCAGGATAGGATGAGCCGACATCGAGGTGCCAAACTGGACTGTCGATATGAACTCTCGAGTCCAATAAGCCTGTTATCCCCAGAGTACCTATTATCCGTTGAGCGATGGCAATTCCACATTCAACCAC
>Ga0265297_10007013_pt1 | contig 15896 bp, 28 predicted proteins | sample Munlanlwell13791_FD_192502 | JGI IMG/M metagenome (GOLD analysis project Ga0265297, IMG submission 192502) | Leachate microbial communities from a municipal landfill in Southern Ontario, Canada - Leachate well 137-91 | ecosystem: Engineered > Solid waste > Landfill > Unclassified | place... | reverse complement strand
TGTTGCACATAGGCGCGGTCGAATGTTTCGCCGTCGCCCTCTACCGGCTGTGCTGCTGCCGTCGTTGGCGATTCTGTCGCCTCCGTTGTGACCTCCGGGGTCGTTGGTTCCGTCATGATTCCGGTAACTCCTGTATTGATTAGCCCCCTGGGCTGATAGCGGCCTGTTTTTTGGCCTGCCTATTCACAAATGATTCTCGTTGCACCGTCGTCCAGGTGCGCCTGAGCTCCAACTCTTTGAACGTGGCCACTCTTGGCGAATCGCCCCATGTGTCCGAGTGCGCCGTTTTGCGTAGGTCGGATAGCCCAAACTTGTGGCCCTTCCAGCCGTTGAATAGCTGCTCACCCATCATGTTCTGCTGCTGCTCTTCGGGCAGGCTCTTGAACCAGTCCTGGCCATTCTCCCATTGCACTTGCGGGCCGATGGCCAATATGGGAATTACTGTGCACCTTCCGTTTGGATGATCGGATAGCTCCTGCGCGCTATCGAACACCTCCCCGTCGCTCATGAGGCATGCAAGACACGTCCGCGTGTCGTGGGTTGCCAAGCGCTTGAAGCCCTTTACGATGCCCGACTCCCTGTACTGCGCCGTGCTCGCCATGCGGAACGCCCGCAGTTGCTCCGTGCGTGCGATGGTCAGCGCCCTGTCCAGCCCCATGTCCATGCCGCGCGCCATGTTGTAAGCCGTTTGGCGCGGGTTGATGCCCAAGGCGGTAGACTGGATGAGCTGCTTGATAATGCCGTCCATCGCGTCAGGGTACGCCTTGGCTAGCAGCGCCCTGAGCGGCGATCCATCGCCGGCCAGGCCCACCATGTTTTCGATGGCCTCTACGGGCAGCCGATTCCAGCCCAGATTGATGCCGCCCGCCCCCGTCTGCGCCATGAGTGAGTCCCACGCGCCGCGTATGCCCATCTCGCCATAATATTGCTGCTCGGCTTCGATGAAGGGCAGCGCGTACTGGTTGGTGTAGTTGTCTAGCTCGCGCTCAACTTGGAGGTGTAGCGCCTTGTACCTGTCCATGCGGTACAGCGCGCCCTCGCTGATAGTCTGCCCCGCTGCCTTGCGCGCGGCCATGTCGTTGGCTAGCAGTTGCATACTATCGGTCAGACGCATTTCGATTTGCGCGTACTGCCGCGCCATGTCGGCCATCTGCCGGGCCTCGCGCAAGCGCAAAGCCTCCTTGTACTGGCGCAGAATGGTCACGACGAGCGGGTCAGGCATTGGGTGCCTCTCCCATCATGTCCTGTGCCGCTGGGTTCTGCCCTTGGTCAAACTGCGTGCGCGCTTGGTCAAGCAGCGCCGTCGCCATGGATGTGCGCTCCGCATCGGCCTTCTTTTTGTCCTTCTCCAGTTGCGCTATCTCGGCCTCTGTCCAGCCCAGACGCCGCGCCGCGGTGACGAGGGGGATACCCGCTTCCACGTACTGCTTGAGCGCCAAGCCCATCGCCGTTTCGTCGGCTACAGGGTCGGTGGGCAGTTGCGCGGCGTGCCACTGGGTAGACACGGGCACGTCCTCGATAGCCCCCGCGCCGTAGAGGTTGTAGAGCTTAGCCGATAGGCCGATGATGTTCTCCCAGACGTTGCCCCAAACGTCCTGGCGCCGCTCGCACTTGAACACCAGGCCGATCTCTTGCTGCTTGAGCGACTCACCCGAGGGCTGGTCCGCGCCCATGGGGTGAAATAGGTACTGCGGCGTGCGGGTGATGGCCGCGGCGGTCTCAATCCAGTATTTGGATGAGCTAATCATGGCTACCGGGTCGGCGGCTTCCAGGGCCCCCAGCTTGGCCGCGGGGTCCGTGAAGCGCAGCAGCCGCGCGGGCGATAACTTGATGGCTGTCTCCTCACCCGTGCTGCCCACGACAGGCGGCACGCCCGAAGCGTAGACGATGCGAAAACCGCTGCTATCCGTTGCGGCGATCAGGTCAATGTCGGCCTTGTTGAGCATGTCCTGAATGGGCAGCAGTTGGCTAATCTCCGAGCCGCCGGGGTTGGCAAACTCGAATACGGCCAGGCCCAGCGGTTGGCCGTCCCTGTCCAGCCACGGGATAGGCCAGGGCTCTGTCGGCGCGTCGGTGTAGGTCTCCCATTGCGTGCCGCCGATGCCCTCGTTGCTGTCCTTGGTTGAGATGTACTTCTCTACCCTATCGGGAAAGTACAGCGTCATGCGCGTGCGGCCGTTGTTCTCCGTGTTGTAGGGGTCGTAGACTTGCCACTTTTTGACGGCGAAGATCGCCTGCCCCGTGTCTGGGTCAGCCTGGAACTTGACGCCTGCGCTACCGTCCCATGCGGTGTTGATCGACCACTGTGGCTTCTTCTCCTTATCGTCCCAATGGACAATGAGGTAAGAGGCCCCATCCCTGAGCGACGCGCCGTATACGTCGTCCTGCCCGGCGTCCATGCGGTTTGCTTCCCACCACGTCATGGCCCAGGCCGATGGATCGGCGTCCTCCGCTAGCTCTACCTCGTCGGCCAGCGCGAATTGCTCCACACTCAGGCGCTCCGTTACGGCGTCGATGACCAACTGGCACATATTATGGGCATAGAGGTAATCGGCGTCCTTGGCCTTGAGGCCGACGAACTCCTTTTGCCTATCGGTGAGGTACGTCGGCTGCTCGCCCTTGGCGTAGTCGCGGCAAGTGCGCACGAACTCGGCCTCGGAGGCGTCCTCCTGGTCGATCCATTTTAGGTATTGAATCCTGGCCTGTAGGTTGTAATCAACTGGCATAGATGCCTTTCACCAACACCACCACTAACAGCACCAACAGCAGCACCCTCATACACCCCAGGCTCATGCTGCCGCCCGGTAGACGCGCGCGGCGCTCTAGCTCGTTCACGCTAGGCCGTCACTGGCGAATATCCCGCGTAGGCGTTCCACAAGCTCGACAGCACGAACTTCATCGCCCCGTCGTCGGCCAGTGGGTCGCTTGTGCCTGTGTTACAGTTCGGGTTAATGAGCACCCCGCGCAGCATCATCTCGCCATAGCGCGCCGGATTCAGCAGCACCGATACGGCCAGCGCCGCCCGTTCTGCATGGCCCGCCGTGGCTCCCGCCTCGGCCAGAACGTCGATAGCCACGTCAATCGCTGCCTGTGCGGCCCGCGTCGCTCATAATCTCAGTTTGATCTATGTAAAGCATCGTGCCCCCTAAGCTGGCTGAATCAGTATGTCATCCCACGAGTTGTCGGTCGCAACGAACACCTGCAAGCCGAAGAGCGTGTTGGTGTTAAAGCTGGCCGTCGCCGTGGTGAAGGCGTTGGTCCAGATCGCTGCTCCAGCCTTCATGTGCTGCACGGTGTAGTTGTTGCCCTGCACCAGAACGCGCACCTTGTCCGTTCCGCCTGGTGTCCAGTCCACGTCGGCAGTCTGCACTGTGGCCCGCACTCCCGCCGTAACCGTCTCCAGGGTAGTGTCATTCCCCGCCGTGTTCGGCAACAACAGCAGCCGCACATAATTCAGCGCGTCCGTCACACGTAGCAGGACGGCCCGTGGTGTCACCAGCGCGGCGGGCGAGATCATGCTGGCCGTAATCATAGCGTTCGGCGTGTAGAGGTTGCCGTAGGCGATGGTTGACTGGAGATACATAGCAACCTTGTCATGGTATGTAATATCCGTAGCGGTAGCCCCCCATGTAGCGACAGCTACGTTGGGGGTCGCTATGGGTGTTATGCCCGTAATGGTCAATGCCCTCCAAGCGTCTTCGGCAGTTACGGCCACAGTGCTCCCGCCATCAACAGCCCGTAGCCTCGCCGCATTGACCACCACATTTGCGCTAGGAGCGTAGGCTATGCACATAGATTGATAGGTGGCCCCGATAATGCCACCCGTTGTACTGTAAATCCCCTTCCCGTCTGTTCCAGCGGTATTAGTGACCTTGAGACACCAATCATCTGCCGCGCTCGCTGTAGTGCTGGCGACGCCAGGATCAACCGCTGAATCAACGCGAGCGATAGTGCTGCCAGAACCACCGCCCCACCCAATAGTGTCGGTAGTAAATTCGGGGTTAAGTACCATGTTGTATGTGTCGCTCGCAATCGCGTTAGCCCTCAGCGCCCCCGCGTTGGTAGCCATCGTGCCCAAGAGCGTCGTCCACCAATTTGCCGGAGCCGCGCCGCTGAAATCGTCATATAGGCCGCCCGATAGCGCCGCCACGTTGGGCCACCACCGCTGCCCGCCGATCATGATTCGGCCCATGCTACACCGCCCGGTAAGCGTACATCATCTGAATCACCATATCGTCCGCCGCCGCCTGCACCGCCGCCGAGTCGTAGACCCGGATTTTGTACCCCGCAGGCAACACCCACGGCACTAATGGCGTCATCAGGTACAGGGTGTTGCGAAAGCCCAGCAGGTCCGAGACGCCCACGGCAAAGAGGTAGTTGCGTGTCAACGATGCCGCTTGCGTCGTGCCCGCGTCGATGCGCGCCAGCACGTCGTCCGCCGCGTCGGTAATGACCACGCTGATCTGCCGGTTGCCCACGTCGGCGGTCGTGACTAGCTCCACCCAAATCGACTGTAGCTGCCACTCTTGGCTAGCCGTGACGGTGAACGTGATGTCCGAGTCGTTGGCCGTCTCGCTGGAGGTCAGCGCAGAGCGCCATGCGTCGTCCACTTTCATCCCGCCACCCGAACCCAGCGCCGTTGGTAACTGCGCCGCCGCCTCGATAACTACCGCTCGTCCTTGTGTCATTGGTTAATACTCCAGGCTAGAAGCTGCATACATGCCCTGTGCTATGCGGTGCAGGGCATAGACAAAAGCGTCTACTTGGTCGTCGTGCGCTCCCGTTGGGAAGCGAATAAGCTCGTCTAGTAAATCGTCGGCCCAAGGCGTTTGTGGGAACACCACGCGCCCGGCCTCACAGAATGCTGTCACTTGGTTGGCCCGCTCTATCTTGGTGCGCCCGTGCGTTGACTCTGCGATAATGGGCAAGCTCGTCTGCGCTATGAGCGTTTGCACCGCCGATGTGCCTGAGCCCTTGTCCTCTACCAGAATCACGTCGGGCCGCCATTGCGCGGCCTTTTGTTGCATCCGCCGTATGAGGTCGGGGTAGGCTACCGTATCGCGCCATGCGTCCAGCACGTAGATGCCCGTGCTGTGTGCTGCCAGCGTAACGCAAGCGCTGCGGTCGTTGTCTTGGCCCTCTTTGAATGCGGTGTCCCACGCCTGAATGACCAGCGTTGCATTTTGGCGCTCAATCGGGTTGCGGCGGGCAAACCATGCCGTCTGAAACGTCGTGCCGCTGGGCGGCTGTGGCCTCTGCTGGTACAGGGCATAGAATGAGCTTTTGAGCACGCTCTGTATGTCGGCCAGCGCTTTCACGTCGTAGCGATCCGGGCATAGCGCCTCGCCCACCTCGCGCCCAAGCGGGTCGTTCTCCTCTGCCAGCGCCGGGAGCGATACGACTGTCCAGTCCTTGGCGTTGTCGCTATTCAGGATGCGCCCGGCCAGGTCGTCTTCGTGCCAGCGCGTCTGGATGAGGATGATCTGCCCACCCGGCTCTAGTCGCGTGTACAGGTCATCTCTGTACCAGTCCCATACCCGCTCACGGTAAGCGTCGCTCTCTGCCTCTTCCCTGCTCTTTACCGGGTCGTCGATGACAATGAGGTTCCCACCCTGCCCAGTGATGCCCGCGCCCACGCCGATAGCGCGCAAGCCGCCGCCTTGCGTTGTCTCCCAGTCCTCTACCGCTTGGCGATCCGGCGCCAGTGCGAAACGGCTCTCTGCGATGCGCCGCGCCTTGCGGCTGAATTTGTTGCTGAGGATCTGGTTGTAGCCGCCGATGATGACCCGCAGCGCCGGGTTCTGCTCCAGACGCCACACGGGATAGCGCACCGTGACCATCTCGCTCTTGCCGTGACGAGGCGGGATGAACAGCATGAGGCGGTTGATTTCACCGCTTGTTATCTTGTCAAGGTGCTGCTGGATGTAGCGCAGATAGGGCCAATCCCAATGAAAAAGGGGCGTCACCTGTGGGAGCCACGCTGAGAAATCAGCGAGTTCCGCCGTGCGCCCTGCCTGCTGGTTTGCGGTTTTCTGTGCCGCCCGTTTCTGCGCCTTCCATAGCGCCAAGGAGGGCGGCAAGGTCCAGCTTTGCTCCATCCGTCTCCGACTGTGCGAACTTGAGCCAGTCCAGCGCGTCGCGGTCCGTCTTGATTTCGCCGTCACGCACCTTCTGGCGTACTACCTGCATGGCAATGCGTAGCCGCTCCGCCCGACTGGCGATGCCTACCATGAGAGATAGGCGATCCACCTCAACGGAGAACTCCAGGTCAGCAGCCCATCGCTCAATTGTGCGTTGTCCCGCGCCTACTTGCGCCGCTGCCTCTGCCTGGGTGTATCCCTGTGCTAGAATCATCGCGGCCTTCTGGCGCTTGGGTGTCCAGTGAAAATCCGCCATTTTCCCGCCATCCGCCGCGCTTTGCGCCCCCGCTCCCTTTATCGCGCCCCCTGGCTGCTGCGTAGCCCGCAGAACGGCCAGCACCGAGGGCAACAAAAAAGCTGTGCCCTTCAGAGCACAGCTTAGCACGCGGGTTTGTTCAAACCTTGCAATTCTTACGGGCCTTGGCGTATATCCTTCACAGCCCACATGCCAGAGCCCACCATCATCAACACAAAGCCGGGCTCTAGCGGCTCCAGTTGAAGATCAACAACATCGCAGTACACCGTGCGCCAGTGGCATTCCATGTCTAGCGCCAGTTCCTTGATGCGCGCGGGCTTGGCCTTGAGCCTGAGCCACGTCTTGGCTAGGCGCATAGCGCGCTTGGTGATGAGCGGTCCAGCGCCGCTGCCGCCCATTGCTATGTACTGCGATGTTGCTGCCATGCGTTACTCCTATGCCCCAGAATCTAGTGTGCCATCCGCACGAATGCCAGCCAGTAGAACGCACACATGCAAAGCTGGCACAGCACCATGCAGGCCAGGATCAGCAACACCCGGCCAGCGTCACTCATCTTGCCGTCACGCTCGACAGCGCCAAGTCAAAGCCCGCAGCCAACTGCGCCTCGATGTTATCACATGGCCCCTCACCTAGGTCGCACACGTAATTGTCGCAGTTGCTAACACAGTAGCCCACCCACCAATGTGCAAACCTCTGCCCTGGCGTCAAGGCCCAATCATCGCGCCATACGCCCGAATCCCAGTCCCATGGTCTGAATGTGTATTCTCTGCCCATGGTCCAATCGACATAGCTATCCCACTGTGGCCCACGATTCCAGCCCAGCACGTAATGAGCGTTTAGCGTCTGCTGAACGTAGACCTGCTCGATTTCCGTTTTGAGCGGCGGGATAGAACCGAAGCCGGAAAAGCGCCCGCCCGTTCCTTGGGCCACGGGCATGTAGGCGTTGTCGGCCTGGGCCACACCGACGAACGCCAAGAGGAACGCAACCGCCAAGATCAACCTTACTCGTACCATGGATCTCCTTCCGTCTGAAAATGGACGAACTTGTCAATCACGACGAACACCACCAGCAGGGCCAGCGCTGTGGCGCAGCCGCACAGGGCTTTGAGCCAGGATACTAGCGCTTTCATCTCCCCTCCTTCGGCGGCACTTGTAGCCGCCGCTCATCCGGCTTGGTGATGAACGTCTGCAACGTGGCGCAGACTAGCCACACGACCAAGACCGCGCAAACGCCGAGCGCCGCGGCCAACCATTGCCACCATGTCATGGCGTCACCTCCGCCGTCCGTTCCTCTATCGGCCCCAGTAGCAGCAGGTTCGGCACCGTGGCCCAGTATCTCGGCGCCTTGTGGTGCTTGGCCATGTAGTGAACGAGCGCCGCGGCTAGGTCCATGCCCTGGTAGCCCTGCCACTTGCCTTCCAGCGTTCGCTTCGTGTCGGATAGCTGTTCCATTGGTTATTCCCCCTCCCGTGGCAATCGCCACTTGGTCACCCTCTTTAGCGTGAAGCCGTTATCTCGCCATTGGTCGTCGCACTCATAGAAAAGCCCGTCCCTGGTGCGAAACGCCCTAGATACGGTACTGCCATTGCGCACAACGCAGCGCTGGCCCACTTCTGGCCACTGGAATCCGCGGCTGATATACAAATTCCAGTCGGCGCCATTATCATCATCCAGATACGTTGCCATGTGTCTCTCCCTTCATTTTGCCCGGCGGCGCTGTGCGTTGCTCTGGCCGAGTACTCCACTGACGCGGCCCCTACGCTTTCACCGCCGCCGGGCGCGGGTTGCTGCCCGCTTGCGCCCTCCTGGGCGATGGGCTACGTAGTGATAGTTATGTCCCTCAGCACAGTACATCCGATGTTGTGATAAGGCATCGTTGCGCCACATTGCGGGCATACGCTGGGCCCCGGATAGTATATCGCGTACTGCGGCGCCGCTTCGTCCTTCATGGCCGCCCGCAGCTCCCTGGCCGCGTCAAGGATAAAGTTATACTTGCCACGGTGCATGACCATGACGGACCTTGAGGCTTCACGGTCAAAGTCCTCGATAGCGGCTAGTAGGTCGCGGATAAGGTTGTCGCGTTTCATCCTATTGCTCTCCTCTCTGAATTCATCGCTTCCTCGCTCCGTTTCGGCTCAATTCTCCGTTGCTCCCGCGTCGCCTTGGCGTTGTTGCGCCGCCGCGCCGCGTCGTACCGCTGATAGTCGGCCAGGCGATCGGGCGTGGCCGCATCGCCGCAGCCATCGCCGTCACAGCGCGCCGCGCAGTACATGCGCCCCGTGCGCGTGTGGCAGATGGTGCATTGCGCGTCGGCCCATTCGGCGGGCAGCCTGTTGCGTTGGCGCTCCGCCGTCTTGGCGATGTGCTCGGCTGTGGCCTCGGGATCCACGACGCGCTGTACCTGGTGGATGGTGGTACCCAGGGCCCTGGCGGCGCCGCGGATGCTGCCGTGCTCCCGGTAGGCGCGCATGATTTCGGCGTCGAGTTTGATGCCGGCGGCGATGGCGGCAAGGTTCACGCTCTCACCCTCGCCCTTTCATCGTCGCGCCAGGGGTGCCGCTGGCTGCCCCGTTTCCCGGCAAAGACGCGCTTGGCGTGCTCGCGTAGCTTGGCCATGCGCTCCGGCGGGAACATCTGCACACCGCGTAACTCTTCGGGCACAGCCTTGTAGATGGTGTGCTTGCACAGCCCCAGGTGCGCGCCGATCATCTCGTAGGTCCATTGCTTGGCGCGCAGCTCGCGTATGGCGTCTTCGAGGTCTTTGTAGCCCTTGGCCTGTGCCACCACGTCGCGCTTGCGCGGCCCCATCAACTCAACGTCTACCTTGTGGTCTCGCACATTCAGCGGCAGACCCAGCAGCCCGCGCCACGTAATCAGGTTGCGCTCAGTGGTGCCCAACGCTCCTGCGATGGTCTTCCACAGGTACCCGTCGCCACGCATCCCCAGGATGATGTCGCGTATGGGCTCGCCGTACTCCTCTTCGATGGCCGCCCAACGCTTGGCGATGATGACGCCGGAGTAGGAATAGTCGGTCATAGCAGCACCCCCAGCCGTGTCGCCAATGTGCGCCAATAGTCCGCCGCGTAACACTCGCCCCGTGGATAGGCGCGTTCGATGTAGGCGTCCATGTGCTGTAGCTGATCCTCCGTGATATATTCGCCTACCCTGGCGCGGTATTGCGTCGCTTTGGCTTGCGCCCACGCACGGCTGCGCGCTAACCTATTGAGCACCTCGTTCTGCATCCCCTCAAGCTCAGCCCGTACTCGCTCCGCTGTCGGCGGTGGCGCAAACTGGTCTAGCACCGCGGGGACTGTGGCAAACAGAGGCAATTCCTCGTGGCGCCGCTGCTCTAGCCGCTTGACGCGCTTGGCAACGTGGCTGTCTGATATGCCAAGTTCGCCGCTACTCACAGCCACCCCCCATTGCTTCCATAGCACCACGCGACAAGCAGCGCCGCGGCGGCTAGGATAGTCAACGCGCAGCCGAGAGATTTCATAGCACCCCATCCTGCCCGCTGGCCGTCCAGCCGTCGCGCTCTAAGTCGATGTTCTCCGCCTTGCGCTGCGCCAGGTCCACGATGCGATTCATGCTATCCAGCGAGATCCAGCGCGTTGTCACCGGGCAGTTGTTCCACCAGCGCACATGCCGCGTCTCGCCGTGGCGGGCGTCGTTGCGACTGATGACGACACAGCCGGAGCCGTAACATTCGATGGTCCACATTATCGCTCCTCCACTCTGAATGTATAGTGCGGGTACCGCGCCTGCGCGAGACGCCATTTCAGCCGCCAAAGCGGGGTCTGCGTCGCTTTGCCGCCCTTGATGTCCAAAATGACGCGCGCCATATCGGGCAGCTCGACATACTCAAAATCGGCCTCGTAGGCCATGGCCGCGCCGTTCTGGTCCTTGTCCACGATGCAGAACCGCGGATGCACGCGCAGGCCCTTGATCTGCCCGGCCTGCTCTAGCATTCGCAATTCGCCGTAGCGCTCCGCTTCCGCCTTGCTGTCGAAACGAATGCCGTCAACCACCGTCGGGCAGTTGTGGTACTTGTTCGGCCTATGCCCCTCGCCTATGCCAAGCCGCTTGATGATCGCGGCGTCCTCCCCGTGGGTGATGCGCTTGCTGTAGGTGGTCATGCGGCTTTCCTCCTAAAGTCTGCGCATGGCATCGTCAGCAGCCGCGTCCAGCCGTCTTGTTGGTTGGCACCCTCTAGCAGCCTTGACGCCATGCGGGCGTCCATCTGGCGCGCATCCTCTAGCTTTAGGTTAGTCGTCACCACTAGCGGCAGGCGCTTGGCGTAGCGATGGTTGATGACTTGAAACAGCGCTTGCGCCGCCCATTCTGTGGAGCGCTCCGTGCCCAGGTCATCCAGCACCAGCAGGCCCACGTTGCACAGGTCGTCCATCCTGGCATCGTAGCTATCGTCGTTGTAGCCCTTGCGTAACTCGTCCAGCAGGTCCGGCGTGGTGTGGGCGTAGACGCTATGTCCTTGCGCTAGCACCTGGCCGGCGATGGCGTAGGCTAGGTGCGTCTTGCCCGTGCCCACGCCGCCTTGCAGGATGAGCCAGCCGCGCGGGTCGTCGGCGTAGGCTTGGCACTCGTCAAAGATGACGCGCATGGCCTTGTAGGTGTCCGTCCTGCTAGCGCCATTGGCCCGGCTCGCCATGGGATCGAACGACTGAAACGTCCATCTGTCCAGCTCGACGGCGCCCAGGCCACTGGCAGCGCGCAGCCGCTCGGCGTTGGCCTTGGCAATGTTGTCTCGTCGGCACACGCACGGGATAGCGGCGCCAAAGAGCTTGCTGGATACGGGAAAGTCCACCCGGACGTAGCCATAGCCGCCACAGCCGCAGGTGCGGATATGCTCGACGCTCCAGGCCAGGGCCATAGCGGCCACAGGGTTCGGCGTGGCTTTCTGCGTGTTGTTGCTATACATGGCGCTCCTTTATGGCGTTCGACTCGATAATGGCGGCTACGTCCGCGTTGGCCCAGGCGTCATTGGCTTGCGGGGATGCGCGCGGCGGGCCGTGGCCGTTGCCATTGGGTCGTGTCCTGGCCTTGACGCGCTCAATCTCGCTCCGTATCTGGTCGATGCGCGGCGGGATCTTCATGCCTTGCGAATCAATACCCGGATAGCCCCAGTACCACTTGCCATCCTCCCCGAATAGGGCACGTATGTCCTCCGGTGTATACTCAGCCTTCCCTAGCACCCGTGCCGCCGTGAATATCTGCCCGAACTGGTTCTGGGTGAGCAAGTCGGGCTTCATTAGGCACACCTCGGCAATCGCATGCCCGATAGGCCCCAGCTCCTTCTTGGGCTTGTCGGCCTTGGGCTTGTCGGCCTTTTGTTCGGGCGCATCAGGCGCTTGCGCCTGCGCTTGCGTAGTATTTTCAGGAACAGGAATAGGAACAGATATAGGTATAGGAACATGTCCGGAAAGCTGATCGTTCACCTGATCGTTCACCTGAACTGGCACCCAGCCCACATGAGCCTCGGCGTTGTGGTCCTTACCTAGCCAGTCCTGCTCAAAGTATTTGTTGTTCTGCCTGGTCCTTACGTGGTCCATCCATCCGCTAGGCGCGGGCCACTTTGACGCGCTGGCCCATTGCGGTTGCTGATACTCCCACCAGTTGATGATCTGGGCCAGGTGTTTGCCATCAGCCTCGTAGCGATAGATGCGTCCGGCGTCTGCGAACCGCTGAATAGCCGCGCTCACGTCATCTATGGGCACGTCTTTGTAGAGGAACACAGCCGCCCGTATGACGATGGGGTTGTCCAGCAAGCGGCCCTGATCGTCAGCGCAATTAGAGAACAGGCCAATCCATAGAACTTGGTCGAAGTAGTCGAGTGGTCCGAACCAATCATCTTGCCAGATTGCCGACGATATGAGCCTGCTGTTAGCCATGTCAGTTCCTGCCTATCCCAATTTCAGGCCGACGCTGCGTCGGCATATAATGCGTGTGTGCCTGGTGGCTAGTCTGCGCCTTCGGGTCTCTGGCTAGCATTACGGCTAAACGCCCTCCCAGGCACGTTTTCGTTGCAATAAACAGCAACGCGCCGCCATCGTTGTCTGGGTTGTCGGGGTAGACTGAATGCACTAACGAGGAGTTAGCACATCCCCCAGGAACAATAGCAGCGCGTTGCCGTCTAATGGTATACGTTTTCATTAAAAAAGAAAACTCCTACGTTACCGCGCATTCAGTCCCCCGACTTGATTCCATTGTATCACGTCTCACGTTAGATGTCAAGGACTTTGAGCGAAACGTTATCTCTTGCGTTACGTCTCAAGGCGCCGCCGCGCGATGAGCGCGGGTGGTCCTCCCCGGCGCTGGGTGTCATCGCTGCTTGTGCCACGGAGTAGGCCCGTTGCGCCGCGCGTCGATCTTGGCTTGCGCGATGGCCTTGCTTACCCGGCAGTCTGTCGTATGGGCGATGCTGGATGGCTCATGCCCCACGCGGTAGCAGTAGCGACATGAATACTTGCCTAGCAGCACTAGATCGTCCTCGTCTCTGAATAAGCACCAGTCGGGTATAGCGCTCATGCCCCCACCTCGATAACTTGCGGGTGCGCCATGTCCCACTCGCGCTGTTTCACCCACTCGGCAAACTCAGCCACTAGGCCCGGCGATGTTAGCGCCGACGAATGGCAGCCGATGTCCAGATAGGAGCAGCCGCATTCGCCGCCCTTGCAGAACTCATCCCCGAACACGCCGCTATCCGCCCACTCGGGTAGCCGACAGTGATAGTCCAGCAGGTCGGCCAGCGTCAGCCCGCCGCGCGCCAGGATGGCCGTCTCTTCGTCGGATAGGGTGTGCGTCATGGTTGTCGTCCTTCGGCCAGGGCGATAGCAGCTTCTAGCGTTTCCATGACTCCCGGACGATCCTCTACCCACTGGTCGCGGACGTAAGCCAGCGCCGCCTTGAGCGCGGCCAGCATGTCCGGCGCGGCGGCGATAAGTGCCCCGTTTGCACGTGATTGTTCGATGGTACCGAACAACTCGCATATAGCGAGACCAGACTGTTGGCGTACCCAGTAGTGGGCATTTTGTCTCCATGGCCCCGGAGTGTGTGTCACATCGCACCGCCCTTCACGCCCATCTGCGCCCAGGCGGTGTTGGTGTCCACCGCGTACTTGGCGTTGGCCTGCTCAAGCGTCAAGTGCTCGCGCATGTAGGCCATCGCATCGCAGTAGACAAAGCGCATACAATCGCGCTCGCGCGTCGCCCTGTCTAGCCGCTCTTGCAGGTGTGCATAATTCAGCAGCTCCACTGTGGCGCCCGTGTCGATAGCCACGGCGCAGCCGATTATCGAATAGGCCGAGAACTTTACGCTATCCATGTCACATCCTCCAGGCGAACTCAAGTGCCCAGGTGAGCACAATCAGAATGAACACCACGATCCCCGCTGGCCCAGTCAAGCAGCCGCCTTCACCTTTGCCGGCCATCTTACCTGTCATCGTCGCTCATCTCCTTGAAAGTGAGCCCCGCCGCGGGCGCGGGGCCGTGTGCGCTACATCGTCAACTGCTCTGGCTCCGGCTCGTTGCTATCGGCCACGTTCAGGGCGATCCATGCGGCGATGTCCTCTTTGGCCTCGGCCTTAGTGCCGATGAACTCGGACATATCCTCCACCTTGCACGCTTGCAGAATCTCCGCCGAACTCAGCGAGGTGCTAGCCATGGCCGCTTCCATGAACGCCCTGATAGCGCGTGGATCTTCTACCCACGGCTGGCGCGTCCTGGTCTCATAGCCGTTACCAGGCGTTACCACCGTTACCGTGGCCTTGGGTGCGGCGCCCTGCTCGACTTTGGCCGCGGGCTCCGGCTTGCGCTCCTCTTGCGCGGGCTTCTCTGGTACGGGGGCTCCGTCCGATAGCCACCGCAACAGTGGGGCGGCTAGCTCGCGGCCCGGCTTCTCGATCTTCATGTCTACGATAGCAGAGCATCGCGTCTTGCCCACGGTGGCGATATGTGCCCAGTCGATGTCTATCACCACGTCGAACTCGTATTCCATGCCCGCCCGTTGCACCGGAGCCATGCCGATCCTGCGCACCACCGTGTTCCCGCGCTCGTCCTTTTCTTGCACCGTCTCCATGCGGCTGCGCATCGTGGTGATGACGTGCGCAGGCGATTGCAGGATAGCGTCGATCATGCGGTTATGGATTGGCGTCACTTGGCGCCATGCGGCCCAACTGTTCCCGCCCACTCGGTCTTTGATATCCAGGGCGCCGCCTACCCCTTCCCATGCGTGGCTCATACTGTCGATGATGAGCACCGCGTAGCCCTGCCGTCCTGCCTCTTGCACCAGGCCGGTATATTCCTCGGGGCTGTACGTAGATAGCTCTACCACGTCAAAGGCCCAGGGGATGCCGTCGGGCGCCTCGCCCACGTACTTGGACGCGCTACCGCGTTCCGTGTCGATTACCGCGATAGTGCCCCCGTTCGCAATCAGATGGGCCAGGCGCAGCGCCGTGTAGGTCTTGCCAGAACCCGCAGGTCCGTCGATTGTGAGGCGAAGCCTGCTTTGCTGCTTGGTCGCTTTACGAAATGATGTAGCCATTGCTATTTCTCCCCTCATCTGCTATACTGGGAGTGTACCAGTCAGTCGATACGCTCCATTTCCCACGAGGCCCTAGCGTCCTACCGCCGGGGCCTCAACCGTTACCGTCTCCGTCTTGCATGTCACGTACCACTCGCCGGGCTGGTATACGGTATACCCGCCGCGATTCACCCACGGCTTGGCCGGGCTCGTGTGCAGCTCGCCGTGGCCCGCGGGCATCGTGCGTTTGCAATCTCGGCAGTAGCAGGGCCGATTGTTCTTCATGCTAGCACCACCGCGTTAGCATTGAACAACACCGCATCCCACTCCGGCTTGGGCGCCGGGGTGCTGATGATGTCCAGGCAATCGTTCTCAAAGCAAGCCCAGGCGATAGCCACCTCGCGCGCCGTTTGCGTGCGATTCAGGTGCATGATGCCATCGCAGAACGCTGCCGCCCCTGACTCGCTCCATCCAAGCAGAATCAGCCTGGAGTAGAGCCTGCTGGTTGCCGTGTAGATGTCCATGTCCGATTCGTGTTCCATCGCCGTCTCCTCTCGTCCATCTGTCCCAAAGCGGGATAATCACCATCGCTGCTATGCCTGCTAGCAGCACGTCCATTAGGCGGATACCTGCTCGTGCTGGGCCTCGTACTTGGCGGCCTTGCGTCGCAGATACTCCCGACGAATCAACACACGGATCATGTCGCCGTAGCTGGGGCGCATATCCTCTTGGGCCAACTCGGCCAGCATAGTGCGTTCCTCCGCCCCCAGGATAATGGTAAATCGCCACTGTCCGGGCACATCATTCAGCGTTGTATATTCCGCAAGATCTGCATCGACGATAGCCTGGTTCCATGCTAGGGCGCCTTGCTCCGGGGATAGAAAAGCCCCCAGATATTTTTGCTTGCCATTGATGAAACAAGAGGCTTGCCAGCACTTCCCTGTCCAGTAAACCCCTCGGTACCC
>Ga0265297_10007011_pt1 | contig 15899 bp, 15 predicted proteins | sample Munlanlwell13791_FD_192502 | JGI IMG/M metagenome (GOLD analysis project Ga0265297, IMG submission 192502) | Leachate microbial communities from a municipal landfill in Southern Ontario, Canada - Leachate well 137-91 | ecosystem: Engineered > Solid waste > Landfill > Unclassified | place... | reverse complement strand
CTTATCATTGATGTATTGTCAGGGATTTTTAAAAAAACTTAGGATGCTTTGGCCGTATTTTCTTTGCTCCGTTAAAAAAGGAAAATCTTGCGCGTGTGTTTCTTTGCCATGCTCAAGAATAAAAATACCCCCCGGATTCAGGAGATTGTTCTCGAAAATTTGTTCATGCAGCTTTTGATGAAAAGCAAATTCATAAGGCGGATCGGCAAAAATCAGGTCAAAGGTCAGAGACAGGCGGGGGACAATTTTTAATGCATCCGCTTTAAAACACTGCGCATTTCTAAAGTTCAGTTGCTTAAACTGTGTACTAATAAAATGGCAGCATTTGGCGTTATTGTCAACGGCTAATACTGTTTTTACACCTCTCGATAAAAATTCATAGCTGATGCTTCCCGTTCCGGCAAATAATTCCAAAACAGTTGCTTCATTGAAATTCACCTGGTTAGTGAGGATGTTGAAAAGGCTTTCTTTACAAAAATCAGTAGTCGGCCTGACGGGCAAGTTTGCCGGAGCTTTGATAGAAAGTCCTTTATATGTGCCGGATATTATGCGCATGATAGTAAGGATAAGAGACGGAAAAACGAATAACTTCTGACTTCCTTTTCATCGGGATGGGGATGTATTTCATAAGGCATCGGCACAGGGAAAGCGTATTTGATATACTTTTTTAACAGCGTAAACAAAGCCTGGTCATTGGAATGTTTTCCATAAACGGTATAATTGGATTTGCCCGGTTCAAAGCCAAGAAGGTGAGAGGCATTCAGAATGGTATATAAAACATCTTCGTCTTCCTGGTACGGATACGTGTTTTGCAGCAGTAACTTTTTCTCCTTAAAAGCAGTCAGAGTGATCCTGTTGGTGTCAATACCGATATATAAATCATCGTTTTTGGGATATTGGTCATTAATTAAAATCTGCCTGATGATGCTGAAGGATATGTGAAAGATATCTTTTGCACCGGAATGGGTAAAAAAGGAATATACTTTTTCGCTCATGCTGAAAATGACATACAAATGGAGGAGATCCAGGTAGTTATTGAAAAATTTCTGTTTTTCAGGCACTTTGTGACCAAATGACAGCATTAATTCGACAAGCTCTTCCTGGAAAAGTTCTTCAGGAACAAGTGAAAAGATACTTCCTGAATAGCCGAAGATCTTTCGAAACGGATTATTAAAAAGCTTAGGGGAGGAGACATTGAGGGCAGTTTCAGGCTCATTTGAAAATAACTTTTCATTGTCAATATGGGTATATGCAAGTATTTTGTTTTTTTGAGGAACAACAAGCACAGATTCCAAAGTATGATCTGTTAGGTCAATCAGTTGAATGATGTCTTCGGGAGGGTAAATCTTTATTAAATCCTCGACACGGATATTGGAAAAGGGCATTCTATTTCCAGTTTCCGGAAGTATTGGCTTCCGACATGGAACCAAGGATCAGCGGGCGGTCCGGATCAAATGGTTTGGTGTCGGTAACCTGGAATACATGAACGTCAACACCGCGTTGATTGATTTTGCCCGCCTGCAGTTCAAAAATACCTCCCTTTGTAAACGGAATATATTTCAAAGAATCAATGGGGAAATTAGGTGGAAAAATGGAGTCGCTGATGTGTTTGTAAATGATATAGGTTTCATGTACTACCGTAGTATCATCCGGGTCTCCTATACTTTTAATGATGCGGAAGGAATCACCCTTTACCGTATTGATCAGACTGTCCCAGTTGTCGGTATAACTCCCTTTAATGGATTTGTAAGCAAATTGAGCCAGACGGACATATTCCAGCCTTTTAATGATTTCATTTTTCTTGACCTCATTTAATTCCCTGGTTCTGATCGGTTCAATAAGGATAATGACCAGGTAAACGCCCAAAGCGATTGCAATCAGTGTTAAAAGTATATTCCAAAACAGTTTCATAAACTTATTTTTTTACGGCAAAGATAACAATTGTGTAAATTATTAGTATTTATCAATTAAAAATGTTGCTGATGCCGGAAATTATCGGGCAAAACGTATAGCCTTATCAACAACAGCTTTAATGTCTTGATAAACAACGTCTTCGGCATTTGCTCCGTTGATGGTTGTAAATTTGCCCTGTTTCTGATAATAGTTGGCAACAGGGGAAGTAATGGTTTCAAATTCATCCATTCTTTGAATGATCATGTCTGTTGTGGTATCATAATTACGTGCAGTAGATGTTTTGGATCTAGCCGACAATCGTTTAATAGCTTCAAGTGTTGGAATATCAAAATGGATGACATGATTTACAGAGGAATTTTGTTTTCGGAGTAAGCCATCCAGTATGTAAGCCTGAACCAATGTTCTGGGGAAACCTTTGTAAATAAAACCACGTGTTTTCGTACTGGTTTTTATCTTGAACTCAATCAGTTTTATGGCAATTTCATCGGGAACAATCAATCCTTTTTCCATGAAAGGTTGTACTTTTTGTCCGATTTCCGTTTTTTTTGCTATTTCCTGTCTGAGCATATCTCCGGTAGAAATATAGACCATATTGTACTCCTCGGCCAGTCGTTTTGCCTGCGTTCCTTTGCCAGCCCCCGGATAGCCAAACAGCACCAGATTGAACCATTTTTTCTCCAGCATTCGTTCAATGGTAAGATCAATACGTGCAAAAACGTCCTCCACCTTTCCTATACCGTCAAGGGGGAAGTAGATTTTTTTATCTTTATAGAATTCAGCGACAGGAGCAGTTTTATTGTCGTATTCCTCTAGTCGGGTTTTAATCACTTCGGGACTGTCGTCTGCCCTGTCGGAAGTCTTGGAACGCTCTGAAAGCCGGGTTATCAGCACATTCTTCGGCACTTCGAGACTAATCATGCAGGTCAGCGAAGTATGGAACTTCAGCAGCAATCCTTCCAGAATATAGGCTTGTACGAAAGTCCTTGGAAAACCGTCAAAAAGGAATCCGTTGTACTGGTAATTGGATTCAATATATTTCTCAATGATCTGAACGATCAATTCATCCGAAACCAATCCGCCTTTTTCAATAATGTCTTTGGCTGCTTTCCCGATCTTTGTTCCTTCTGCAATTTCCTTCCTTAAGATATCCCCGGTGGCTATATATGCGAGATTGTATTTTTCAAGCAACATTTTGGATTGGGTTCCTTTTCCGGCTCCCGGAGGACCAAATAATGCAATATTTAACATAACTGAAATAATTTGAATGTCGTGCAAAGATAGGGTATATAGACTCAATCTAAATAAAACTTTATCGTAATCTTGTCAAAAGGGATTAATGCTAAAAGGATTTATGAGATAGTCCAACTTTATTGTTGGAAATTATCTATAAAACATCAACCTGTTTTCTGGAAGATTTTCAAGTTGGGGACTTCGGTAACAAGGTAAAACACAGAGCCCAAAAACCAGCCCTCAAGCCGGGCAGACTTTTATTTTCTTTTTGCTTGAACAAAAAGAATCAAAAATTCAAGGCTTTGAACAATTACTGGCTTTTCTAATCTTCGGATTGTCCACGAAACGCAAGCCACTCGGAGGCTGAAGGTATTACAAAGATCCTGAGTTTTGTAGTTCCTCGTTCGTGCATTTCTTACTACAAAGCCCACCGCTCAAATCCTCAGAAAGAAAAGCAGGCGTAATTCTTCAATGCCACGCTTCTGCCTGAGAGTTGTACAAAAGCTTCAGGGAAGTGGCTTTTACAAAGATTTTAAGGGTAAACGTATTAACAATCCTGAGACGTAGCAGCGTGGGGAAGTCGGAAAGGCGGGCCAAGGGAGGGGTTAGGAACAAATGCGTGAAAATTCGTCAAAGGCGATTTCGTTTGATGTTTGCATTGAAAAAATTTGAAGGCAGAAGAAAGTTATTACTAAAGTCGGCAATAGCAATTGAATGATACTGCTCATAGCAAAGATCACCTACTTTGACTGAATTTTCCGCATTTGTTCCTAACAGGGTGGAAGTATCTTTCCGACAAGGGTTTTTTCTTTGTTTCGTTTCTTTTTTGGCCGCAAAAAAGAAATGAAAAACCCTCTTAGAAAAAAATACAAAGGTTCCGTCATTAAAGCCGGAGAAAGCGCAAAACCAAAAAAATGCTCATTGCAATTAAAGATAAGAGGTTTTATATACCACAATTCCAATTTTATCCTTCCACCTGTATTCCATTACTGAACTATCCCATAATGAACTAATTATCATATCACATTGGTATGATATCCTTTTACTGCCCTTTGTTATTTCTTTTCGCCTTGTTTATATTTGTTTTTATCATCCACCTGCATCTTGTTAATCTCAAATTCCGAGACTGCCGTATATTTTTCTCCATCTGCAACCACTATCGCCATCACCGCATATTTTGATCCGGTATAAATGGTGAAAGGTTTAAAGGTCACATTTAATTTTACGGTTTGTCCCGGTTTTAAAACCAATTCGTTTACTTTCATCCATCTGTTTTTTGTAAAAACACGAAATGCCGCTCTTTCAAGTGGATCCTGATATTTCCCGCGAAGCAGCATGGCCGCCTGAAATTTAACGGTCACTTCCTCCTTGCTTTTATTTTTCAGCGTAAAAGCCGCTTTATCAATCTGCCGATTATTCGTATAGGTGATGTTTGTATGGATTCCTTCAAAGCTGATCTTACTGTTTTCCTGTGACTCCTTTTGAGCATAAACAGATGTGGATAATAACAGGACAATTAAAAAACCCAATTGCACTTCCCATTTTATTGAAACAACTTTCATTACTGATTCACTGTGTATTTATGTTAACACTGTTTTGCAGTTTAACCGGAACATTGACACTGACTCTGACCACCTGTCCATTTTTATATCCTACTTCCCATTTGGGCATTTTCTTCATGATCTCCATTACGGTCTCATCGGCCGAAGGACAAACCTTTCGGATAAATCTGAAATTGCTCAGGCTACCATCTTTTTCCACAATAAAATTAATCATGACCACACCCGGACAAGTTTCAAAGCTTCTTTTCGATAGTTCTGAGCTGATATACTCATTTAATTTTGCACTTCCTCCTGGATAATCGGGAAGGCTGTCCACATCAAAAATGCTGTAAATGGGATCTGCTTGCTGTATGTTTTGTGCTCCTGTTTTCACACATGAAATACTGAAGATCAATATAATGAGAAAATAATTTATCATTTTAATACCCATATTTTTCTTTCCAAAGTTTTTGTAAACGCAATCTCATTTCCTCTTCCCGTGGATTCTTCCCGGGTTCAAAGAACTTCATCCCTTTGATGGACTCGGGTAAAAATTCCATTTCTGCAAAATTATCCGTAAAAGAATGCGCATATTTATAGTCTTTACCATAACCTATCTTTTTCATCAAGGCGGTTGGCGCATTTCTTAAGGCCAGAGGTACCGGCAGATTACCGCTTTTACTTGTTTCGTCCAAAGCGTTTGAAATGGCCATATATCCACTATTGCTTTTTACGCTGCAAGCCAAATAAATGGCTGTTTGTGACAAAATAATCCTTGCTTCAGGCATACCAATCACATCAATGGCAGAAAAGCAGGAGGTAGCCAGTAAAAGCGCATTGGGATTTGCATTACCAATATCTTCCGAAGACAGAATGATCATACGTCTGGCGATGAATTTCGGATCCTCTCCCCCATCCAGCATACGCGCAAGGTAATATACGGCAGCATTGGGATCACTCCCTCTAATGGATTTGATAAATGCTGAAATAAGGTCATAGTGCATCTCTCCGCTTTTATCGTACAAGGCAATATTCGCCTGAACCACCTGAACCACCTTCTCATTTGTAAAAACGACCTTATCCCCTTTGCTCTGTAAAACGATCAGTTCAATAATATTCAGCAATCTGCGGGCATCACCACCCGACAAACGCAATAAAGCTTCCCATTCCTTGAAACTTATGTTTTTCTCCATAAGAAAAGGATCTTTTTTAATGACCTGTTCTGCAAGAGCTTTCAGGTTTTCTTCACTGAACTCTTTGAGAATATACACCTGACAACGGCTCAGAAGTGCCGGATTGACTTCAAAGGAAGGATTTTCGGTAGTGGCGCCAATGAAGGTGATCAATCCCTTTTCGATAGCCCCCAGCAAGGCATCCTGCTGTCCCTTGTTAAAACGGTGAATTTCATCCAGAAACAGAATGACCCTGCCTGTTCTTTTTGCAATATCAATGACTTCACGTACTTCTTTAACACCCACCTGTATGGCACTCAGGTTGAAAAAGCGCACTTCCAGCTTTTTACTGATGATATGAGCCAGAGTGGTTTTACCCACACCTGGAGGACCCCAGAAAATCATGGAGGGAATATTGCCGCTTTCAATTGCTTGTCTCAGGATGGCATTTTTACCTGCAAGATGTTCCTGCCCGATGAAATCATCCAGCGTTTCAGGTCGTGCCCTTTCAGCTAAAGGTTTATCAGCCATTATTATTCAGTCTCCTCCAAAATACTTTTAAAAAACTCCGTTGCCCTTACATAATCTTTCACTTCCTGTTCGTTGATATTATGCTCAAACAAATAATTCGGACTTACTTTGATGTCAACATCAATCAAACGAAGATAATAAATCCGGCTTTCGGTACTGTGATGGCCATCATAAGAATTATAATAAATGGAAGACAAAGCCCTTTCAAACATAATCTTGAGTTCCACGGGACCATATATATCTTTCAGGAGCGATATTGCCTGCTCCATTAAAGGTTTGTAATATTGTGAGGGAAAGGCAGCCGCCTCAAGTGTAAAAGGCAACAGTACCCGCAACGCTGAATCCTTGTTCCCAAAAGCGAGATAGTATTTTGATGACAGTGAAGCCAATCGCATGTCCTCATCATAGTCTCCAGTACCGCATCCATACCATAAACGATAGCGGTCAGAAGCTTCCTGAAGGTAATAGGCAGCCTGCCCCCAATTCTTTTCATCCAGTTTTTGTTCAAAGAGAAGGATGGCAGCTTCATGTTGCATACTGACCAACATATTGGGAATTAATAGGTTCCGGCAATTTTCTGCGATCAATTGACAATCAAAAAAGTTAATCCCAAATGAATCGCTTTCATTATAATTATCCCGTTTCAAAAATTCCTGAAACAGTTCAACCGCCACTTTTTTATTCCCTGATAAATAACAGGAATAGGCTTTCATAAACATCGCTTCTTCCTCCAAAGGATGAGAAGGATATTTTTCAATAAAATCGTTTAAAGGCCTGATGACCTTTTTATACTTCTGAGCGCAATAGGCATCAGTAGCTTTATGCAGGTAAAAGCAGGCATCTTTTGTTTGTGCATTTACTGCAACTGAAAAGATCAGACTTGCGAAAAGGATTTGAATGTTCTTCATCGTTCAAAGTTAACAATTTGTATCAAAATTTAAGTTCCGGATAATCTGCCTTTATTTCATGCAAAATTTCTGCAAATTCACTAATGATCATGGCTGTTGCACCCCATACGAAATGCCCGTCAATATCGTAGCAAGGTGTTTCAATGATGGTATCATCAACCATTTTAAAAGGGTGTACTTTCTTTTTTCCGGGATCACAAAAATTGACAAGTGGTGTTTCAAAAAATGACTCTACTTCCTTTTCATCCCTGAAAAAATCCTGTTTTTCGCGTAAAAAACCTATGAAAGGGTGAATGATAAAATTACTGGGAGGGACATACAGATCTGTCAGTTTTCCAATGTATTCCACATTATCCGGGTAAATTCCCAACTCCTCTTTAGCTTCCCGTACTGCTGTTTCGTAATGATCTTTATCTCTCACATCCATCTTTCCTCCCGGGAAGGCAATTTGCCGGGAATGCACCCCGTTGGAATGAGTCCGATGTATTAATACGGTGGTAACTTTTTGGTGATGTTTGTATAAGGGAATGAGAATACTGCTATCCTTAGGCGTAATTCCGCTTTTAATTCGTTCCTCCATCTGCTTTATACGCACTGCAGGAACCATTTTGTTTTGTGCATCTGCACCCGGAAGTGTCATTCTGCATCTGTTTCTCAATATTTCGCAAAAATATTCAAACATGGCCATCTCAAAAAGCATAATTCAGACCAGTATTTAACGAGTACATCATTGAAGGTATGCTTTCAGGGGGACGGCTGTCATAACTTGATTCCAGAATGATCTTTAAAGAAAGTTTTTGATACAGTTTAACTTTAAGATAACTTTCCATAGCAATCCTGTAATTATTAAATGCAATAATATGAGGCTGATAATAGGTGATTATCGAAAATGAAAGTTGCTCACTAAGATCAAAGGTGAAAGCGAGATAAACACTCATCCTGATCTTTTGGCTTGGACTATCTTCACCCGAAATCAACTCGTTTTCGTACATTATCAAAGGTCCCGTATGTAAGCGAATCCTGCTGGTATCCACCAATGACAAGCGTGGCCCCAGCCCTGCCAAAAACCGTCTTTGAATTTTTCGGATACTGTTATACTGATACTGTATAAAGGTCTCAGCAGTAAGCCAGTTAAAGTTATTAAAGGAATAATTGTACCTCAGATGCTGAAAACCTTCATTAAGATAGTCTGTCCCGCCAACCTTCACCATACTGATATCATTTAAAAAAAGAATAAGCGATTGCCCCCGGTAATATTGAAGTTTTATGCTGTTTTTTGCCTGAAGGATATTGCTGACATTTTTTGTAAAACTTATGGAAAGATCAATATCGCCCTGCAAACCATCATTTAACCCTTTGCGTTTCTTTTCAATATTCACCACTTGTCCGCATAACGAGAAAAGGCTAATAAAATATAACGATAAAGAGATTATAAAAATGCGCATTTCACTGGACACTTATTTCAACACATCCCTGATCTTCTTCTTTGCCTCTTCTTCAAGTTGCTTTTTCTTTTTTTCAGCTTCAATACGGGCTTTGTCTTCGGCTTCCTTCTTTTTACGTGCTGCTTCTGCCTTTATCCTTTCCGCCTCCGTTTTAGCTTGCTGCTCCAAAATGGCTTTCTGCTTATTTGCTTCCTCCTTCAGTTTTTGTACAGCTTCCTGCTTTTTCTTGTCCGCTTCCTGCACAACTCTTTCTTTACCGGCTTCCACCACCGATTTGGCGGATTTTCCCAAACTTGTGGTAACCTTAGGCTTTTCAATAGTTCCGGTAAGATAAACGTATAAGGGTATTGTTTCTCCCACAGGCAGTTCTTCAAGCTTTGTCCCCATTTTACTCAACCAGCTTACCGATTGCTTGCGAATGTCTTCCGAGGGAACATCCATTTTTATCTCATAATTCAATTGTTTATCGAGGCTGTTGACCCCTTTAACCTGAAAGACCGTTTTGTTTATTTTAAACGTAACAGGGCGCAATTCAAACCGGCCATTTTCTATCTTATACGAGGGTTTTATATTATTAATAGTAAGATTCTTGTATTGCTTCATCTGGATAGCTTCTGCCATACTGTTTAAAGGAGGAAAATCCATGACCTTCAATTCCTTGATGGAGAGAACCCCTTTGCTGAATAATTGTGCAAATAAAGGCATCATATTTTTTTCAAGAGGTGACGACATCTCAATGGACCCATTAATGACACCTTCAGCAAACTGTGCAATAGCCATGAACTTGCTCACAAAACCAAAAGTACGGTATGCTTCCTTGATATTGACGTTTGTCACATTCAAGGTAAAAGAAGCATTTGGTTTTTCCGGATTAATTGTTTCATAAAAACCACCGGCAACAATACTCCCTTTAAACAGATTGGCTCGTAGCTCTTCAACAGTTAATCTCCTGTCCTTCAAATGAAGTTTACAGGCGACCTCCTTCATGTCCATCCGATCATAGATCAGTTGCTTAACCTTACCCGACATTTGAAAATCAACATTTCCCGGTAATTCAAATACGGTCAATGAGGTGGACTCTTCCTGATTCGATTTTTCATCTTTTACATTTGTCGGCTCTTCTGAAGTTAAAAAGTCGTTTAAGTTCAGATAGTTGGAAGAAATATCCATCGTTCCCTTCAATGTTCCTTTACCAAAAAAGTAGGGAATAAAGTGTTGCAGTTTCCCCTTTAGGAGCAGGTCATTTTTATCAATCTTCACCTGCATTTCCTGCAAATCAACATACTGAGGACTGAATTCCATTTTCAGCAAAGGGACATGCAGATTTTTTTTAAAATCATCAGAATAATAGCGGAGGTCTTTTAACAACAGCAAACCTTTCGCTCCAAATTTTTCATATTCTTCTTTTTCAAGATACGACAATTTGCCTTCTATTTCAAGATCTGCTTGCATCAGGCCGGATATGTCCAATTTCTGGTCGAGTTTGATGTAATCTTTTACATGTTCAAGGTTAATTTTCCCTTTGATCTTTGATTTGACGTAAGGATCCGAAAGAGGAGTTTTCAGTAGCAGAAGAATATCAAAAGGTTCTTTGCCAAATACCGCATGCATCCGGCTGATATTGACAACGGTATGATCCAGGTTACCATCCGGATTATCCACATTCATTGTGATATTGACATCCCTGACCTCATCCGGCAAATCCGGATATTTGAATGATCCCTGTTTTACTGCAAGATCCACATTGAAAGCCGGGAAAGAAGTATCCCCATATTTCCCATCCACATTTCCACTGAATGACATGGTTCCGGATGCCTTTATATCTTCAAAATCGTTGCTGTAAATAGCCGGAACAAGTGAAAGAAGATATTTAAAGTCCGTTTCCGGTGAACGAAAGTCCACCTTCATTTCAATATCATCCTCCGGCATGGCAATATATCCGTCAAAGTTCAATGGAAAATCATTTAATTTCATTTGGCTTTTCGCAAAACTGTAAACATCGTTTACAAGGTCAATTTTGACGAGGGCATCCAGTGCCATTCTGGCTTTACTGATCCAGGCAATTCCGTCATAGATAAAGGTGCTTTGTTCAACACTGGTTTCCGTGACCAGATCAAAAAGATCAAGGCTGAAATCACCCTTACCTGAATGGTTCAGTTCAGTAAATTCAATAAAAAAGTCATTACGCTCATCCTTCCATGTAAAATGACTGTTCGTGATTTTATAATCTTTCACAGGAATTGTGATGACCGGACTTTCTGTTGTATCCTCTGAAGGTAAAAAAATATCCCAGTTTGCAAGATATTCCGAAGTATCGCTTAACACATGAATAAAAACATCTGCTTGGTCAATGCTCATTTTAAGTACCTCCAGCTTTCCTTTAATGACACTTTTCATATCCAGGCTGACTTTCAGGGTACCGATCTTCGCAAGCGTATCTCCTGAAAAAGGCTCTTTGTTTGCCACCACCAGATCACTCACCTTAACGTGTAATTTCGGGAAATCACTGACGATATTGATACGAATATGTTCATCAAAATCAATAAATGCCAGCAGGCTTTTATTGGCTTCTTCCTTCGCAATTTTGATAATCTTGCTCTTAAAAAACAAGGGTACGGCAATAATGGCAGCAACCAGAAGAATAATCAATGATATGGTAATAAGTACTATTTTCTTTTTCATAACGGGGGTTTAATTATTATTCAAAAATACAGGAAATCATGTTTATCATCATTCAGGGTGTCATTATAAAGTGAGAGATTCAGTATCCTCTGTCGCTGAAGGGAATGCTTTCTGAGTATTATTCAATTGAAAACAAATGTATTTTATACTTTCACCCTTTTCTCTGAAAATATGTTCAAACCAGGTTGGTATGGAATTATATTCATTTTGTATGGCAGAATTATACAAGTCATCTGTATGCATCACTATGTCATGATCTTCTTTGTTTATAGTATCCAATGCAAAATGATACAAGGCCAGATTATCCGTTTTGAAATGAATCATTCCCTCTTTTTTTAACACTTGCTTGTATTTGTTCAAATACCAGGAGGAAATAAGGCGTTTTTTCCATTTGCTTGGTTTTGGATAGGGATCCGGAAAAGGTATCCAGATTTCATCCACTTCTTCACGGTCAAAATGGTCGGTTAACTTATCAATATTGATCTGAAGAAAGGCCACATTTGACAATTGAATATTTTGAGATGCTTTTGCTGCAGCCCAAAGTCGCGCCCCTTTCAGGTCAATGCCTGTAAAATTTCTATCAGGGAAAACATGTGCAAGATGATTGGTGTATTCTCCTTTACCACATCCCAATTCCAGAACAAGAGGATTTTCGTTCCTGAAATAATGGACATTCCACTTACCTTTCATGGGGACCTCTCCATTGAGATAATTTGTAAAAGTTGCCAGTTCCGAGAATTTCTTAATCTTACTCCTTGACATTTGTTTTTCTTTTTGACCTGATTTTATAGAATGCCAGCGCATCTGCTACCACAAAAGCGCTTCCTGTAATTAAAATGAAGTCTTTCTTAGCGACATGTTCCTGAGCTGCCCTAATTGCACTTTCGACACTGGGGAAATAGTTTCCAAACAATTGATAATTTGCAGTCATTTGCTGCAGTTTTTCTGCCTCCAGGCCTCGTTCTACTGAGGGCTTGCAGAAATAATAGCGTGCAGTTTGAGGGAATTGCGGTAAAATAGCTTCAAAATTTTTATCACTGCTGAAACCCAGAACGATATGAAGTTTATCGTATTTGTAAAAAGCCAATTGCTCAAGCATGGAACGAATAGCCCCCGGATTATGAGCAATATCACAATACCGGGGAGGTTTTGTTGCCAGTTGTTCCCATCGTCCCCGTAAAGATGTATTCTTCCTGACCTTTGACAATCCTTTTCTTACCGCTTTATCGCTTATTGCCAGACCTGAACTCCTCAATAATTCAACAGCCTGAAAAACTGTGGCCAGATTTTCGGATTGATACGATGCTTTCTGATCGCATAAAACTGATTGACGATGCGCATTTCTTTTATCAGTCACCTCAAATAAAGCCCCGTTTTTTAATAATTGACTTCTTTTAACATGATAATTTTGATCAGCAAATTCTATTGCAGCATTGTTTCGCTCTGCGGATGATCTGAAAACATGCACAATTTCTTTCTGCATTTTACCTATGATTACAGCTACGTTATTTTTGATGATCCCTGCTTTTTCGGCTGCTATCTTTTCGATTGTGTCTCCAAGAAGGTCTTCATGCTCCATCGAAATATTGGTAATAACCGATAATACAGGGGTAATTATGTTGGTTGAATCAAGCCTCCCGCCCAGACCGGTTTCGATCAAGGCAATATCTGCATGCTCATTGGCAAAAAAATCAAAAGCCATGGCAACGGTAATTTCGAAAAAGGAAGGATTAATACGTTCAATTGCCGGTTTGATCTTTTTTGTAAATTGAATCACCTGCTTTTTTGAAATCGCTTTGCCTTGTATTTGAATACGTTCCCGGAAATCCAGCAAATGAGGAGAAGTATAAAGACCGGTTTTATATCCTGCTTCCATTAAAATGGATGCTAAAAAATGGCTGACCGATCCTTTCCCGTTTGTTCCTGCTACGTGGATTGATCTGAAGTTTTTATGAGGATGATTCAGTATTGCATCAAGCTCCAGCGTGTTATTCAGGTCGGCTTTGTACGCAGCTTTCCCTATCCGCTGATACATGGGCAATCGTGAAAATAAATAAGAAAGAACTTCTTTGTACTTCATTTGTTTGAAAATATGCTTATAAAACCGTAATCCCTTTTCATTTACCCTGCAAAATTAAGTTCTTGTGCCCGAAACAAATCTACCTGTTATTTTTCTTTTTTTTTAATACCTAATATTTCTTTCATTAAATAAAAATGTATATTTGATGTAACTTTTTTCCATGTTCAACGTATTATAAAATGTAAATAATAGAGCTTATGAAAAAATTATTACTTTCACTGGCAGGAACTTTCTTTTTTATATGGATTGTGTCTGCCCAGGTTAATCCGGACTTAATTGAATTTCAGAAACCGGTTATTTTAAAGGCAAATAAAATCAAACAAATCAGTGCCTATCTTCATTATCCCGAAAGTACTGATGATGAACTTCAGTTTATCGAGTTGTATAATGCCAACGGACTTATTGCTTCAAAATGGTTTACTTCAGGTAGCTATTTACAGGAAGATTCCGGTTATATTTACTTTTATACATTCAACGAAACTGATAATTTGATTGGTATCAGTACAGCAGGAATGGATGAAGTTCCCTATGACATGGAGTATTTCTTTGATAAAAAAGGAAAACTGAAAAGTGCCGATTACAGATCTCCTGAACCTCGCAACTATAAATACTTGCACAACAAATCGGGGCAGATTATTGAAGCTCAGGCTTTTCGTATTCCGATTCTGGAAGGTGAAGGAGACAAAGAATTTCTCATAGAAAAGAATTTTTACACATACGATGAAGCAGGAAACCTGATTAAAAATGTTTATCATTACAACCCCAGTGGTGACGAAAAATTCGATAATGAAACTGTATATCGTACTGAAGAATACAGATACGATCCTGCCGGAAAAATCGTTAAAGGGAACATAACGTATTCAGGTAATAACAAGGAAGAAGAAATTTATGAATACAATGAGAATAAATTGCTTGTAAAAAAGACCATTAAAACTTCTGAAGGCGTGGAAAAACAAATTCTTTACTATTATCAAACCTACTAATTAATAATCCACCAATGGAAAACACGATCGAATTAAATGTTACAAACAACAGAGCACTTGCTCCATTTATTATCGCCACCTCATTGGTTTCTGTCGCCATTCCTGCACTTTATTTGATCTTTTCGGAGCCGAAAACCTCCAATCAGGTTGGAGGAATTCTGATCTTTTGGCTTGCTATTGTGATCATCTTTGTTCTTTTTATGGCCCGGAAAGTATTACGTCCGAAATGCAGATTTGAGTTTTTTCCTTCCTGTTTTAACCAAGTTTTTTTAAGAAGCGGCAAGATTATTCAACACAATTATGCCGAAATCCGAAGTTTTGAAGAATTTGAAATAACCGTAAAACTTCAGCAAACCACCTATTTTCTGATTCGTTTCAATACGAAAAAGCCCAACATCGTTATCACAAAGGACCCGCTTTCGGAAGCAGGAAAACAAGCTTATTTGGACTTTTTATCCATGTTTCGATCATTTTATGATGCATTTCAAAAGGTGAAAGAAACAAATCAAAGTGAAGAATGAAAAACAGTTTTTGTTGTTTTATTATGATTTTTTTTATCCTGATTTTTCTTTCACTATTTTCGCAAAAAAATTTTACAGGAATCCATTTTTATTAAATCGTTAAATATAAAAAACATGACAAAGAGATTTTTTACATTGATGTTATTTGTCTTTACAATCAACATCCTGATGGCCATACCGGATGAAGGTATGTGGCTTCCCTTGTATATCCAAAAGCTGAATGAAAAAAGAATGATGGAGTTGGGTTACAAACTTACTGCAGAAGACATTTATGACATAAACAATGCATCCTTTAAAGATGCTGTTGTTCGTCTTGGAGAAGGATTTTGCACAGGTGAAATTGTTTCTGATCAAGGACTGGTATTTACCAATCACCATTGCGGATATGATGCCATTGCCACACTTTCCAGTGTTGACAATGATTTTCTGACCAATGGCTTTTGGGCTAAAAGCATGACTGAAGAAATTCCTATTCCTGATTTTACTGTTTCACGACTTGTGTATATGAAAGACATCAGCGATTATATGAATTACCTGACTAAAGGCATGACTGATCCCGGTGAAAAGCAGGATGCCCTTGCTGAAGTCATTGATTCTTTCGAAACTGCCACCATTGAAGGAACCCATTATGAAGCAGAAGTTAAATCCTTTTTTGGTGAAACCGAATATTACCTTCTTGTATATGAAACCTTCACAGATGTCCGTTTTGTCGGTTCACCTCCATCATCCATTGGAAAATTCGGAGGAGATATTGATAACTGGATGTGGCCACGCCATACCGGTGATTTCTCCATCCTTCGCATTTATACCGGCAAGGATGGAAAACCTGCCACCTACGATCCCGAAAATATTCCATATAAACCCCTTAAATACTTCAGCATCTCATTAAAAG
>Ga0265297_10007010_pt1 | contig 15905 bp, 5 predicted proteins | sample Munlanlwell13791_FD_192502 | JGI IMG/M metagenome (GOLD analysis project Ga0265297, IMG submission 192502) | Leachate microbial communities from a municipal landfill in Southern Ontario, Canada - Leachate well 137-91 | ecosystem: Engineered > Solid waste > Landfill > Unclassified | place... | reverse complement strand
CACTGGCGGACGCGGCTGCGGTCGCAGCGGCCGGGCGCTGTAAAAGCCGAGGCCGTCCTTGCCCACTGCGATGATCTCTGCCATGCGCGTGCCAGCGTAGTCGCGCACCATCAACGTGCCGCGGCGCGAGACGAGGAAGAGCTTGTCGTCGAGCGGGAACGGACTTTCGTAAGGGCCGCGCACGTCGTTGCCGCTGCCCTTGTCCGTCGAACCGATTCGCAGCCAGGGCGTGATGTTCTCGATGGCGGATTGCGAGTTGACGCCGCGGCTGCGGTCAATGATACCGAGCGCGCCACGGCATGGACCGTTGTGGCTGGTCAGAACGCAGAGCACCTTGTCGCCGCCGGGAATGGCGCGCGCCTCCATGAACGTCGCCGGGCTGAGGACACGGTTGCCGAAGTAGCCGGCCAGCGCGGTGCCGTCGGGATGGATCGTCCAAAGGCTTTGAACCGGGATGGCGGGCTTGTCCACGTATTCCCAACGCGAGTAGATGATGCGGCCGTCGGGCAGGACGCTCGGAGTGAAGTCGTTGACGATGTTGGCACTGAGCCGCTGCACGCGCGAGCCGTCGCGCTCCATGCGATGCAGCACGCCGACCGGGGAAACCCAGCAGTAGGCGAAGCGGCTTTCGCGCGTCGAGAGGAACGCGATGCCGCCGTCGGGCAGCCAGCAGGCATTGTAGTCGTGCCACGGCCCGTCGGTGAGTTGGCGCAGGCTGCTGCCGTCGGTGTTGATGACGAAGAGGTGGTAGCCTTTCGCCCTCTTCTCGCGCAAACTGAAAAGAATCTCCCTGCCGTCGCAGGAAAGGTCACAGTCGAGAATCTGGCCTTCGGGCGAGGCAACCAGTTCTTTTGTTTCGCCGGAACGCACGTCGAGGATGCAAAGCGCTCCGCCCGCCGCGAAACCTTCGACGTGGTAGGTATAGACGTGGCTCGGGTTCAACTCGCGCCGCTTGATGAGCAGGAGCTTCTCGAAACCAAGCCGGCCGGCTTTGACATCAGCGGCAAGCTCCGGGGAGGCTTTGACGCGCTCGCTTTCGTCAACGACGGGTTTCGTTGCGCCGCGCTGAAGTTTGACGAACTTCGGCATCGCGCCGTCAGGCGGGCTGACGGCGAACACCTGAATCTCCGACGCGCCGGGATTGAGACCGCCGTAGCTGCTGAGGAACTTCAGTGTGACACTGCGCGCGTTCACCGGCGCAGCGAGCTTGATCCGCTGCGGGCCGTGGCCCATCTGGAAGCTGCCTTTGGCGACCGGCTGTGTCACACCGTCGAGGCGGACTTCGTAGTCCTTCCAGCATTCTTCGGCGAACCATCCCGTGCGGCCATAGTAAACGATCTCAGCGATCGTCACCTCATCCGGCCATTCCAACTTGAGCATCGCGCCGTTGCGATGAATGTGGCCTTTCACACACCAGGCTTTGCCAGGATCGGCGTGGCTACCAACGGCGGGGATCTGGCCGTCCACGACGAACCGTGCGAGGTATTGGGCGCTGTGTTCGGAATCGGCGGAGGCGCGGGCCTTCAGCGCGAGATTTTCCGGCAGCGACGACGATGCGGCAGTGGCGATGGCGACGAGCGTAAGTTGACTGAGCCAAGCCGCGCTGCGTTTCGTCCAAAGTCCGCTTGCCGGTCGCATTCGCCTCCCAGCCGCGCGGTGCGGCGCGTCACAACGACAACAGGTACGCGGCGAGATCGTCGATTTGCTGCGGCGACAGGTGCTTGGTCTTGCCGTGTTTGTCGTTCGGGTTGCGTGTGGTCAACACGTCACGCATCGTGACCGCCGAGCCGTCGTGCAGGTAGGGCCCGGTGCGCCATTCCTCGATCAGGGATGGCGTGTCGAAAATCTCATCGGGTTTGTCAAACTGGCCGCGCGTGCCGACATCGGAGGATTTCAGATTGGTGTAGACCGACGACGAATGGCACACGGCGCAACCCACGGCCTTGTCGGAGAAGATCTTCTTGCCACGCTGCGCGGCGGCGGAGAGTTTGCCTTTCTCCAGATAAGGGCTGGGAATCGGCTGGAGCGACTTCAAATACTGATCGATGGCCACCGCGTCCTCTTCCGGGCGCACGGCGAAGAGAATGTTCTTAATGCCAGATCGAACGGCGGTTTCGGCGGTGTCGCGCACCCCCATGCTCATGGCGGGCGGAGTCTTATGTGACAAAAGCATGGTCTTGCTGTTCTTGGGATTGCCGATGCCGTCGTTGAGCAGGTCCCAATTCAAACCGTCCACACGCGCGTCGGAGGAATGGCAGCTCGCACAACTCTGCCAGCCTTGAAAACACATCGTGGCGTCGTTCCAAAGCAGCTCGCCTTTGCGGACGGCGGTCATCGTGCGCTTCGATCCGAGCGGGATGGAGCTGGCGGTGACGTTTGGCGCCGCTTGATCAATGACGCTGAGCGAATCGGAGAAGTAATTGGCTGTGTAGATCTTCTTGCCGATGAGCGCAATGGCGCGCGGGCCGTTGTCGGGCAGCTTGATGCGATTGCGCACGCCGACGAGGAACGAAAGGTCGTTCGGGACATCAGCGGCCACGCGAGACGCGGCGTTGTAGTCAATCTTCGCGTTGGGATCGATCGCTGCCGGCATCTTCGCCAGCTTCTCCAGCAGCGCTGGCGCGTCAATCACACTGACCTCGTGTGTGCCCGCGTGCGTGACGCAGATCTGCTTGCCGTCGGCGCTCCAGGCGGCGGCCCACGGGTTGGCCGCGCCGCTGTCCACGTTGTCGAGGAGCACCGTATTGAACAGCGCGCACTTGGTGAGATCGATGATGCTCATTGCGTTGGTGTTCATCCAACCGCGTTCCAGCTGCGTCGTTGGCAGGTGAAACCGTGCCAGCACGTGCGTGACGCAGGCGTATTTCCCATCGGGCGACACGCGCACGTCCCGCAGCAAGCCGCTGCCGTTGGGCAACGCGATGTCCTTGATCGCCCTGCCGCTGGCGGTGTCGATGATGGTGACCACCGCAGCCACCACGTCGGCGTCAGCGCGGCCGGTGTGCAGATGGTTGGCGACCAGCAACTGCTTGCCGTCAGGTGTCACCGCGACGGCCACGGGTTCGCGGGGAACCGCGACGCGCTTGACTTCCTTGCGCTGCGCCAGATCAATCGCCGCGACGCAGTTGTTGAAGCGATTACAGACATAGAGTGTCTTGCCATCAGGGCTGAGCGCCGGTCCCATCGTGGTGTGGCCGGTCGGGATGGTGGTAACGATCTTGTTCGAGCCGGTGTCCACGATGCACACGCTGCTCGACGGGGCGGCGCAGGTGACAAAGAGCTGTTTGCCGTCGGCGGAGAGAGCCAGACCCAGTGGCGAAGCAGGCATCTCGACGGTCTTCGAAACCTTGGCGGAGGCAACGTCGAAAACCGCGACCTGGTTGGCAGTGGCGTAAGCGATGAACATCGTCTTGCCGTCGGCTGTCGCCACCAACGCCGTGGGCGAAAGCCATCCGCTCTTGGATCGCGAACTGGAAGGCGCGGCCGTGGTCGCCGGCGTGCCAATGAAGCAGGTTGATGTGAGGATCAATGCTGCGCTGAGCTTGAGAAGGTTCTGTTTCATAGAGCTTTTTTTCACGTCGTTCGTTCCGCTTCGAGCATGGCCCAAGTATCGATACACTTCTGCCTATTCGCACACAAATACGGCGCGAGGTCAATCCCACTTTTGGGTATGTCTCACGGCGCGTGCCACGTCAATCAACCTGGGTGATCTGCGGCGTGCGGGGACGCTGGTCGCGCGGGACGTAGTCGGGCCATAGCGGACAGTTGAGATCAATCCAGCATTTCACCGCGTGCATCTCGTCGCGCGTCAGCTTCACATCGTGGTGGCCGGCGTCAAGCATCTGCCAGAGACGGCTCTTGAGTGTGCCGAAACTCAGCGGCTCCGCCTTGGAGTGCCGGAGGCCATACGTGAAATCGAAATAGTGGACCCACCCGCCAGCGATCAACGTCCGGTAGGACGCCGGCACGCGCTCGGCATCGAGCGTGGCCGTCAGGTTGACACCGTGCTTCTGGTTCGCGTCGTGGCAACGGACGCACTTCGCGTCCCACACCGGTTGCACGACGCGCTCGTAAGCGAACGGCACCGCGCCCCACGGCGGCGGCTGCAGCTTGCTCGGCGGACGGCGCGTAGCCAGTGTCAGCTTCACCGGCGCGGCAGTCTGGCGGTGCTCGTGACAACCAACACAACCGCGCTGTTCACCCGGTTGCAACTGCGTCACGCTCCGCATCCGTTGCAGCTCGTTGAAGTTCTCGTCGAGCGCTTGAAAATAGAGCACCTTGCCCGCCGGCGCGTAGAAGCTCGCCGAACCGTCCGCCTCCACCGGCGCGACGCCGAGTGCCGTCTTTGCGACGTAGCTCGGCCAGCCGAACGGGCCCTTAACCTTGTGAATCGGCGTGGCGTAAAAATCGGCGAACACCGGTCCGTGGTCGCGCCGATACTCGCCGCTGGCCAGTCGCTCCAGATCCGACCGCACTTCCTGGCAGACGCGGATGAACTTTACCTTCCCGCGCGGCACCGCCGGCTCCAAGCCCTGGTAAACATCAGCAACCGTAAACTGGCCTTGTTGCGAATCGGCGAGCGTCGGTGCGTTCGGGCCAAGCACCGGCGGTTTCGGTTCCGGCCGCAACAGCGTCGGGCACATGCTGCCGATGGCCGGGTCAAAGTAAAGCAGCTCGCGGTTGCCGTAGCGGTCCACAACGTAAAGCCCGAACCGATCCGCAGGCGCGTGGCTGGCGAGGAAGTAATCGCGCGTCACCGGCACCGGGTCGCGCCAGCATTCCTGCCGCGGCCACTTCATGTTGTAGCGCGGCGTCGTGTCGGGAGTGATATTTGTGACCGCGTTGGAATCGAACGGCGCTCTTGCCTTTGCGAGGTCCACCAAGCCGAGCGGCCCGTTGTGGTCGCCGCCGTGCGAGAAGATGGTGCAGAGAATCTCGCGCGTGCCGGGCACTTCGCGGCCGTTGATATAGCAGTTCGGCGTGTTGTTGCCGAAGATCAGCTCCGGGTGCGTGCCATCAGGTCGCACCGCCCAGAGCGTGTGGCCGAAATCCGCGCCCTTGTCGAGATACTCCGAACGCGTCCAGAGGATGCGCCCATCGCGCGCCACCGACGGCGTCCACTCGCTGAGATTCGCAAACGAGAGGGGCCGGATTTCGCTGCCGTCCATGCGGAAAAGAACGAATGCCTGGGGCCGCCAGCAGAGGAAACGCGCCCGGCATCGCGTTGAGATGAACGCCAATCCGCCGTCAGGCAGCGGACACGGATAATAATCATGGAACGGCCCATCCGTGAGCTGTCGCGCAGGGCCGCCGTTTGCGTTCATTGCCATCAAGTGCCAGTAAGGTTCCTGTTCACCGTCCCGGCTCTTGCCGGGCCTATATGCGAAGTAAATCTTCCTCGCCTCGAAATCCGCCATCGCGTCGCGCGCGATGCCGTTGCTGGCATCAAAGAGCGTCGTGAGTTTCGCCGCTGCCGGCTCCAAACGGTCGTCGCGCTGGGGAATCTCCAGCACGCACACGCCGCCGCCCGGTTTGAATTGTGAGTCGAGCACGTCGCTGTAGTTGTGCGAGGAGAGATAGGGATGACGTTTGACGAAGAGAACGCGCTGCAGCGGCGCAAGGTCCGGATCGCGCAACATCAGCCGCCGCTTCGCCAGACGCGCGTCGAGATAAAGCGCCTCGTCATCGCCCGCCGTCAGTCGCTGGCGCAACGCCGCCAGTTCCTTGCGCTCGCCCGCGACATCCACGCCTTTCGCCGCCAACCGAGGCATCATCTCCTCCATCAACGTGAGCGTGCGCTCTGCCGGCTTCATCCTTGCGATGCGCTCCCAATACGGGGCGCCACCCGGCAACGCCGGCCGATCCTTGAACAGCGGCGAGAGATGGTCCGTGGTGCTGATCTGCTGCCAGGTCGCGCGCTCGCACAGGAACGCGTAGCGCACCAAACCGTCATGCGTCACCGGCTCGGGCAATGGCGCGGGCGGAACGTAGGGCGCGGCCGGCTTTGACTTTGCCTGCCCGAATACCGTCGCCATCTTCACCTCGCCGACCGTCCGCCATTGTTGTCCATCCAGCGACAGCCGCACCTCAAACGACACCGGCACGCGGTCGCCGTATCGGCCCTCGCGGTCGCGCGAAAAGACGACTTTCGACACTTTCGTCGGCTGCGGCAACTCGATTTGAACCCATTCATCACCGGCACCGGCGGCAATCCAACTGTGTGCGTTACCGTAAAGCCCGTCGTTGAGATGTGCGACCTGATGAATCTCGTGGCCGCCTATGCACGACGACGCACCCGCCTTCGCGCCGTCCCTGGCCAATGCCAGATTGCGCGCACCGTCGGGGCCGAAGACTTCCAACTCGTCAACGCACGCCTGTCCCCTGCTGCTGGTGTGGATGACGAACCGCACGAACTTCGCCTGCTGCGCGGGAAACGTGATGGCGTTGGGTTGATCGGCGCGTAAGACAACTTCAGCGGGTGCGGCCGAAACCGTCGCTGCGCTGATGCAAGCCGCCGCCAATCCCATGATCATTCTGATCTTCTTCATGACCGTGCTCCCATGGAAAGCATAAGATGATCTCGTGGTTTACGTGGATATCTTACGAGAGATGCGCTTTCAGCGCCATAGAGTTTCTGGCCGAATGACTATCATGTTTTGACCCCGTCTGCAGTTCACTGAACGAGGCCTGCGATCACTGCCGGTTCGCCTTCACAAATAATCCGAAAGCCGACGTCGTGGACTTTCTGCCACGACTCGTAGGCGCGCCGCACCGACGAGCCGGCATCGACAGGACGGTCGGCCCAAGAACCGCCGCAGGCGACCTTGCGTTCGGCGACACTCTCGTCGTTGCGGCCATCATCGTCGCGGTAGGGATACGGGCGGTAGCTGGAGCGAGTCCATTCACTGACGTTGCCGATCATGTCGCGCAGGCCCCAAGCGTTCGGTTCAGTCTGGCCGACGTAGTCCACCACGTGCCACTTGTCGCGGAAGCGCTCGTCGTGCAGCGGGAAGTTCATCACAGCCGGATACTCGTAGCGCCGCGGTAACGCGCTGGGACCGTCGAATGTCATCCGATACCAGCGCAACGATTGATCGGCGAGGTTAGCGAAGCGTCCGAAGTCGATGTCCATCGTGCCGTAGAAGAACTGCGTGTCGGTGCCGGCGCGAGCGGCGTATTCCCACTGTGCCTCGGTCGGCAGCGTCATGCGTTGGCCGGTCTTGCGGCTGAGCCATTGGCAGAACTGCATCGCCTGCTGCCACGAAACCCTCGCGACCGGCTGGTCGGGATGATTGGCGATGTGGCCGGGGACGGTGTGATCCATGAAGTGCATGTCCACATAACGTGTGTCGTGCTTCGGATCGAACCGGGCGAATTGGCCATTGGTAATTTCGGTGACGGTCATCCAGAACGGCTTTCTGATCTGCGTCACTGTGCGTGGCCGTTCGTCGGGTGCGCCGTCGAGACTGCCCATGACAAACTCACCTGCCGGAATTTGCACGAAGGTCATCGTGATACCGCTGCCAAGTTTGATGATGCGGGGTGGCACGGCGGCGGGCTTTGCGGCCGGAACAGCCTTCAGTCCGTCGGTCTTGACCGGTTCCATCGGCTGTGGCGCAACGAATTTCACCGGGGCTCGCTTCTGAAAAGCTGCCGCTGCCGCCCTGAACTCCGCCTCCACGTCGGTGTCGTTGCTGGCAAAGAGCCTGGAGAGTTCAAGCCGACGCCGGCCTTGGTCGCATTCGCACGACGGTTTTGTCAGAGCTTTGCCGCTTGCTGGTTTCGCAGCCCGGTTCGGTGTGCCAAGCTCGGCCAGTTTCGGCGGCGTCCAACTGCCGATGCGCGGCACGTTCAGATCAATCCAGCAGTAGATCCGCTCTCGATCTTCGTGGCTCATTCCCCCCAGCTTCACGCCGTGATGTCCCTTTTCCAACATCTGCAACAGCAGACTGGTCGAGGCGTGATACTCCATCGGCGTCAGCAATTCCATGTCACTTTCGACGCCGGCGCGGCGGACATAGGGATGCAGCGTATCATAGGCGAGGTCGGGTGTTTTGAAACATGGCTTGCTGCGCGGGCCGACCGTCGCGGGCTTGTCGTGGCAACCGATGCAGTATTTCTCGAGAACCGGGAAGACCTCATGCGCAAACGCGAACGGCCGTGGTGGGCCAAGCCACGGCGTGGGCGGCTCGCTCTTGCGCTTGTCGGCGGCTGCTCGCTGCAGCGGCAGCGTCTCCTCTCGCTTCTCGTGACAGCCGACACAGGAGACACGCTCGCCCGGCATGCCGACCAGCCAACTCCGCATCAGTTGCACGGCGCGGCCTTCGCTATCGAGGGGCTGCAGCGAAACCGGTGTGTTCGCCGGAATTTGGAAACATGAGGAACCGTCAGCCTCGACCTTCACCGTACCGAGGACGCGCTTCACGTCCCAACCGGAATTGATGCCAACGAGGTCGAAGCCAGCTTTGTTGAGATATCCAAAGTGATAGGCAAAGACGCGCAGGCTCTTGACGGTGCCGCGCGGCACGCCCTGCAAACCGGGACCGCTGTAGATGTCGGCGATGTGCACTTCCGCCGTCTGACTCCCCGGCACGATGCGGTCGGGAATCACCGGCGGCCGCTCACGCGCCACCAACGGCTGCGGCTCGAACAGTGCCGCTCCCCCGAACTCCGCGATGAGCGTTGCGTTGTCGAATACGTCCACGAGATAGATGCCCCAGAGGCTCTGCGGCGTCGGCTTCATCGAGACGAGGAAATACTTGCTGCTGAGCGGATGAGGATGCGTGGTCAGTGACGGCAGTTCCTTGAGGTAGTGATGTTTGACGATGGCGTCGCAAACCGTGCCAGCGACCGGCTTGCCGCGTCCGGGGATGAGTTGTAGAAAACCCGTTTGCTCCGCTGGCAGAACCTCCGGCGTAACGGCGATGGGTTTGCCTTCTTCGCCCCACTCCTTCGACGCGGGCCGGCAGCGGAAAGGATATGCGCCGGCCAACGCGGGATCCATCAGAGCCATTCGACCGCAATCACCGTGATCGTGATGGCCGCTGATGATGCCGACGATGCGCGTTGGATGATCGGGCACAGGCTTCGCAAACCGAAATGCGGTTGGAAACCATGAATTGCTGCCGTAAAGCGCGAGCTGGCCCGTGCCGTCGGGATTCATGCTCATGCGACGGCGCGAAAAATAATGTGGGATGTCGCTATACTCCCAGCGCTGATACGACACGCGCCCGTCGTTGAGCACGACCGGGTCGTTGCCGTGGTCTTGGTCGAACGTCAACTGCCGCAACGATCCCGTCGCAGGGTCGAGCGAATAGAGCGTCGCGACTTGATGTTGGCCGCTGAGGCAGGGAACGCCGTGGTAGTTTGCCGTAGAGGCTACGACGAGCCTGCCGCTCGGCAGATAGCAGGCGTCGAAGAAATCGAGGTCGGGGTAATTTGCCGGCGTCAACTGCTGCAAGCCTGTGCCGTCGCTGCGGATTTGGAAGACGGCCCAGCGGTTCCGATCGTCAATGCTGGAGAACAACATCCGGTCGCCGCCAAAATCGAGGCGGACGTCGCGCAAGATACGGCCGTCGCCGGGCTTGTGGAGCCGCGTCAGGGTGGGTTCGCCGCGAAGATTGGAGAGGACGGCGATTTCGTTATCATGGCCACTACGAGGCATGGAAGCATGGCACAGGTAGTTCGCCGGCACGAAACCGGTGCTGGTGGCGGGAGTTCGCCGCACCACCAGCAGTCTGTCGAAATCGAGCAATGGATTCGCCAGCAGCGCGGCCCGCACACCCGCCACGATTCTCTTGATCGTGGCGGGATCAGCTTCCTTGCCGGAGGCCAGCAACTCTGCGCGTTGCCGTTCGAACTCCGCCAGCACCTTGAGGTGGGTCGCCGCGTCGTATCGGCCCGAAAAACTTTCCCGCATGTCCTCAATCGCCAATCGCACTGCTTCCAGGTTGATGCCATTCAGCATGGCGACTTGCGCCTGAACACGCGCTTGCTGCGCTCGCGCCGCGCGCTGCTGCGAACTAAGCCGCTTCAACTTTGCGCCATCGGGCGACAGCAGCCGCAGTGCGCAGATATGCGGGAATGGCCCTTCACGCTGAAGCACAATACTGTGCATGCCGCGCTCGATGCGCAACGTGCTCTGCTTTTCCCACTTCGCCGACTTCGTCTGCCAGCTCCCCGTCACACCGGTGAAACCAGTGTGCGCCTTCTTTCCGTCCACGCTGATCTCGACCGGCCGCGAATCGTGCGCCGCATACAACGCGAAGAGCGTGTAGTCCCCCATCACCGGGAACTCGATCACATACTCTGCGCGATCCGGCGACACACCTCCGTGCCAGATGCAGGAGTGTGCGTCGGCATACGGTTGCCCAGGCAGGCTCACACGGACGTTGGCGTCGTCGAAGTCGCGTGCTTCGATGGTGAACTCCTCCACTGCCTGGACAAGGGCGGGCAGAGTCGCCAACAGAAAGGCCGTGATACGGATGATCGGTTTCATTTTGTGACGCGCAGTCGTTCCAATCGAACTTGCTGATACTTTATCAAACACCGCTTCCGCCGCGCCATAGAGATTCTGGCCGAATGACTATCAAGTTTTGACCCGAGGGACGGCCCAGCAACGCAGTGTGTTTTTTCTTCCTTCTCCCGGGTTTGGTTCTAACATCGGGACACGCAGGATGCGCAATGACAGACGACGAAATACTCATCCAACTTTCGCAACGCCTGATGGAACAAATCGAGGAGGCTATTGACTGCACCGTGGGCGTGGGAGTCCTTGCGAACGGGAAGCGAACAGGACGGGTGCTCAGCCTGACACCGCTGCACCGCGGACTGGGCTTCACTTTCCATCCCGGCTACGAGTTTCCGCTGCACGCCTCCGCCCCCGGCAAAGCCCTGATCGCTTGGCTGCCCGATGCAGATCTGAACGCCTTGCTCGCCACATATCCATTTACTCGCTTCAACAACAACACCATCACGGACCGGGCGGCGTTCAAGAAGCACCTGAGGCAAGGCCGCAAACAGGGTTTCACCACCGATTTTGCGGAAGAGTTCGTGGGATGCCATTGCTTGGGCGTCCCCATCCTTAATGAGAACGGCTATCCAGTCGCCACCATCTGGACGACAGGGCCTTCGAAGAAGCTCACACCACAGGCCATGCCTGGAGTTGCCAGGAAACTGAACGAAGCCGCACGGGAGATCGCCCGGCGCCTGCGCGAACGAACCGCGCGAGACCCGGATCGTTATCGCGCGCTTAAGATCGAACAGGCATGCCGGATGATGGAGTCCAACCTGTCCACCGCAGACTTTGCCACTGAAAGCATGGCCGCCAAACTGCACGTGAGCTACTCGTGGTTTCGCAGGGCGTTCAAGAAGGAGACCCAGCTCTCGCCCAAGAGCTATTTCCTGCAGCTCAAACTGGATCGCGCAAAAATGCTGCTGAGCCAGCGCGACGAGACCATCAGCGAGATCGCCGAAAGACTCGGGTTCGAATCGGCGAACTATTTCTCCATCTTCTTCAAGAGCAAGACCGGCATGTCCCCAAGTCAGTTTCAGAACAAACGCCGCTGACCTTGCGATTCAGCCGCGCAGCCGCTCTCGAGCCTTGGCCTTGGCTCGCTCCAAAGGTGAAGCGGCGGCGGGTGCCTCAGACCGCGCCTTTGTTTCTTCCCGCTGGACCGCGACCGTTGGACGCGCTTGCTTGCGTTGCCACTTGTACGCCAACGCCGGCAGTTTTAGTGAGCGCAGCCACTTCGTCAGCGCACCGAACAGATCCAGTCGCCGGCCCGCGATCTCTGTCACGTGCAACAACAACAGCACCAGCACAAGCGGAAGCACCAAGTCCCTGACGCGGCGGTCGCGCAGCCCCGAGTTGCCAAAGGCATCGTTCCACACCAGTCGTTCCACTCCGCCGGTCACTCGAGCGATCTCAGCGAGCGTTTTGCGGCCTTCCGCAGGATCGGCGCGCGGTTCGAACTCCGGTGAATACGGCAGGCTTAGCGGCGGCAGACGCAACACCTTTCCGCCACCGATCTCGACCGCGCCGAGATGAATGCCCGGCTTGTTCAACGGGAATCTCGCCTCCAGGCAATCCTCGCCCACCCACGCCAGGCTCAGTCGTTGCGAAGCGCCGCCGCCGGGCGGAACGATCATCGCCGCGGCGCCCCGCACATCTTCGGGGCCGCCGCGCTTGCGATCCGGGTCCAACTGCACTCGCACCACACCCTCGGCACCGGCACGTTCGACCGTTGCCATCGCACCCTGCGGAGGTTCGCCGCCAAGCAACCAGCGGCCCGCGCCGGTGCAGAAACCGCCAAAATCCTTCCAGCGGTTCAGACTCGCAGAAAACTCGCCGTCCGCCTCCGCCGTCAACGCGGCCACGCGCCCCAACCCGCGATGCCAGAACGCCAGCACAGGTGCGTGATAATCGTCCGCGGTCACCACCCCGCAACTCGCGCCCGGCCGCAGGTAGGTCAGGTTGTAGCCGTCCAGACTCGGAAACTTCGACGCTGGCAGTTCGCCCAGCAATGTCATATCCGCCAGCGCCTGGCAGGCCGTTTGTTCCGAGATGAAACTCGACCGCGCCACGGTGATCGCTTCCTGTGCGAAGAGCTGCGGCAGTTCCTCAACGCTCGCTGTGAAATGGATCCGGCCTCGGCCACGCTGAGCCACATCTTTCAGGAATGCCGCGTCGGAGTCGCTCTCATGGCCGAGGCCGATGACGCTGACGGTGACGCCCATCTTCTCGAATGTCGCGAGCAGCTCCTTGTATTTGCCCGGCTCCTCCGCGTCAGCCGCATCGGCAAACAATACAATGTGACGCGTGCCTTTGTTGGAATCGGAAACCATCCGCCCGGCCGACGCCAGCGCCGTGTAGACGAAGATGCCGCCGCCCATGGACTGAATTTTTCGCACCGCCGTTTGGATCGGTTCTTTGTCGGTTGCCAGCGTCAACGGTTGCACAACATGTGGCGAACTATCCACGGCAATGACGCCAATCTCGTCATACGGGCCGAGTGTTTCGATGGCCGCGCACGTGCCAAGATTGGCGAGGTCCATCTTCGTGCGACCGCCGCCGGCCGGCGCCGCCATGCTGCCGGAGCGATCCAGCGCCACCACCATCGCCAGCGACAGCTTGCGATGCTCGTTCTTCAACTCCATGGAGACCGGCAGGTAAGGGTCGAGCGCCGACTTGAAATACCCCCCCACGCCGAACGACGCCTTGCCGCCCGTGAGCAACAAGCCGCCGCCAAGATCGTTGACAAACCGCGTGAGCATCGCCAGTCGATGCACACCGAGCGCATTCGCCGCCACGTTCTCAATGATCACGGCGCGAAACTCGTCCAACCCCGCGACATCGGCCGGCATTGCCGATGGCTCGACGATGCGAACGCGGAGTTTGCCGGCTTCGAGCGCGCGGCTGAGGTTGTCCGGCGCGCCCGTGGCATTGACCAGCAACAGCGCTGCCGGCGCCTCCACGCGCACGGCGGCTTCGCCAACATTGTTCTCGGGAACGCGGTCGCCCGCCACCTGCAAATCCAGCCGATAGCGCGCGATGCCAGATCGCTCGACCAGGTCGCGGAACACCAACCGTGTCGCGCCCGGCGCAAACGTCTGCCGCTGCCGCGCGATCGGCGTGCCGTCGCGCCGCAATACCGCCTCCGCCCCGACCGTGCGGTCGGCGCGCACCCACGCCGAGAACTGGAACGGCTCGCGTTGCTCGACACTGGCCGGAAGATCGAGCGATTCCACCGCGAGGTCCGCCGCCTCGCCGCGGCCAAAGAAACGAAAATCCACCGGCACGCCGCGCGCCGCCGCCTCGTAAGCCGCGGGCAACGTCGGTGCGCCATTGGCCTCGCCGTCAGAGCAGACCACGATCCGTCCCGGCCGGTCGCGGGGAATCAGGCTCAGCGCCAGCCCGACCGCCCCGCCGAGATCGCTGCCGTCGGCATCCACATCCTGCGTGAATGAGCCGGCTTCACGCTGCGACTCCGCGAGCCGTTCGATGCGCGGTTCGCGGCCAACCGTGACGATGCCAACCCGATCGCCTTCGCCGCGGCGAGTTTCGATCAGCTTGATGATCTCCAGCATCCGCGCGCGGCTCTCCGACGGCATCGAGCGGGAGAGGTCGGCCACCACCACCACGTCCGCGCCGCGCCCACCGAGCGGCAACAATGGAATTGCCGCGATCAACGCCAGCAAGACAAGGATAACGACGCGCACCGCGCCGCCGATCCCGCGCGTCCGCGCCTTCCAGCCGTAGAGGAATAGCAGCGGCACCAGCAGCAACAGCAACTCGGGATATTGGAAATGCCAGTTCATGCGCGTGTGACGGGCACGGCGAGGGTCCAGTTCGCCAGCAATGCCGCCGCTGCCAGCGCGAGCAGAATCCAGAACAGAGGATCTGATCCCGCCACGTCCTCGGCGCGCAAACCGCGCGTGCCAGCCGCGAACGCACCGGCCTCGCCGGAACGGCGATCGCGCAGATCGCTTTCGCGCTCATCAAGAAAACTGACGCCCAGTTCAAATAGCGTTTCGTTGCCGTCGAGCACGCGACAGACGCCCGCAGCCACCGGCGCGAGGAACTCCAGCGTGCGGCCCGGCGGGAGCGTGCGTTCGAATCCGTTGGCTTGCAGGCGCAGCGGCCCCTTCGGTTCACGCGCCAGATGCGCGCGAACCCATTCGCCTGCGTGGTAATTCCAACGCTCCGGCCCTGGCAAATGCTGCCGCCGCCACTCAACGAGATTGACAATGAGAATCGGCCAGTCGGGCGATCGGATGAGGTTCGAGCGTTCGAGATCGAGGTTCAAAACGAGGCCCGCCTCCGGCCGCGCGCCGCGCATGGCGATCAACGGCACGTCGCCGGCTGTAAGCAGCGGCTGGACGCCGCCCGCCGGCAATGGCGCAGCGCCGCTCCAGACCACGCCGGCGAGTGTGACGCCTTGCAGCAACGGATGGCGCTTCTCAGGCACGAACGGGCCGGCAAAGTCACCGCCCTTGCCCGCACCGCCAATGCTCACGCGCCAACTCGACGACATCGGCTGCGGCGGCTCGGCGGCGGTGAACACCAGATGGCCGGGCTGCGCGCGAGTCACCCGAGGGATTGCGGCGAGCGCTTTATCGAGCGCACTGCGACCGCGGCCCGGCGGCAATTTGTTTTCGACGCCGACAACCGCCGGACGCGGCTCGACCAGAAACACCTCGTTGTCGCGCAGCAACGCGTCGGCGGATATCTCGACGCGCAACGCGGGCAGGCCCGGCGAAATCGGCAGCGTCAACGACGACGGGCCGGGCGATATGTCGAGGTCGCGCGCCAGCACCTCGTTTGCGCCAGCCAGCACGCGCAGCCGTCGCCGGACGGGCGCGTCGGCGAAATTCGCCAGCGACAGCGCGATGGACGCCTTGCCGGTCTCCGGTGTCAGCGTGCGCTGGGCCGCGACGATGCCGACGTTGGGCAACGACTTGCCGGCGGCAACCCAGAGGGCGTTGGCGACAGGCTGCGGCGGCAGCACGTCGCTGAGGATCAGGAGCCGCCCGTCCTTGCCTGCGAGTTCGCGCGCCATGCGCAGAGACAATGCCATCTCGTGATGCGACGCTTGCGGCTTCCATGCGTCGAGCGCGGCCCGCGCTTCCGCCAGCGACGCAGCCGGGCCACACAACACCGCCGGCCGCTCGCCGCTTTGGATCAGCGTCACGCGCGCCGTCCGCCCGAGCGGCTCGACTTCCGCCAGCACACGGCGGACGGCGCGGTCTCGAGCAGTTTCGCCACGGGTGTCAGCAGCGGCCATCGAAGCGGAGTCATCGAGCAGAACGACCAGATGCTGGAGCGATTGCACCGGGCTGAACCGCGCGCCCGACAGGAGCAGTGCCAGCGCGAGGGCGGCGAAACATTCCAAGAGCAAGCTCGC
>Ga0265297_10007009_pt1 | contig 15905 bp, 9 predicted proteins | sample Munlanlwell13791_FD_192502 | JGI IMG/M metagenome (GOLD analysis project Ga0265297, IMG submission 192502) | Leachate microbial communities from a municipal landfill in Southern Ontario, Canada - Leachate well 137-91 | ecosystem: Engineered > Solid waste > Landfill > Unclassified | place... | reverse complement strand
TGAAGTCATGGGTTTCAGTTCTGTAGAATCATCGGTGTAAGTCACCAAGACAACTCCTCCCTCGGGGTCGAAAGTCTCACCAGAAACATAATAATCCTGAGGCTTTGTATCGACAGTGAGAGATTTTACAACCTTTTGGACGGAGTCGCCCGAAGTGGTGGAGATCACCGTGTTTGTGCCAGAAATCGTCGTGCCAGAAATAGCCGTGCCAGAAATAGTCGTGACGGGAGGAGCCGTCACAGTCGTTAGCGGTTGAGATGACTCCTGAGTGCATGCGGATAAAGCGCCTAACAAAAAGAAAAGCGCGATGATAAGTACTGATAATCTCTGAAATTTTCTCATTTTTTTCTCCTATATATGAAGTATTAGAACTGTCTGTTCTTTTCTTTGTTTTCAAACTGAAATTTGTTTGAGCAATCTCTTAATGTTCAATTACCCCGCCATCAGTATTTGCATGATCAAATCATGCAGGAATAATTGTTTAGGGTATATTGTTCAGATAATATAGTTATAGACTCCGGCGACAGTGTCGCCGCCGGAGTCCGTAACTAACTAAGTCTACCTTTTTTTAACGTAATATTATGGAACGATAATTGTGATAACTTCTTCAACAGTTGTCAATCTGGTCTGGCCAATGTTGAACCAGCTACCACCAGTTGGCTTGTTCGTTGAATATGTGTTGAGAACAACCTTAATCTGGTATTCTCCTGAGGCAACGGTACTAGCAACCTTGATCTTGACGCCGTCAATGATTTGGCTTGTATATGTCAGATTAGCAAATCCGATCGGTGTGATGAGAACGTTCTCTGTCGTGATGCCAGCAATAAGAGCTGTATCATCTGCCATTGTGACCGTGTAGCTCGGTTCCCTCTTATATTCAGGATGTTCCGCATAGAGAGCTAAGTATTCATCGTAAATAATCTGTGCGTAATCGGAAGCCGATTGGTCTTCACTGCGTGCCATGAAGGTTGAACCGTTCGTACTGTACGAGGAAACTACAATGTGTTTGTACAAGCTGTTCATATCCATATATCTGTAGTAATCTGAATCGACAAGAATTTCGCTGCCTTTGGCAACAGTAAATTCGTCACCAGCGCTAATCACTTCGCCGTCCACGTTGAGTCGACTGATAACATTCATCTTGATTGTAGCAGGAATTGTAATCCAGCTATCAACTGTCACTGTCACAGCCAATTCTAATTCCCCGAGCGTCGAGGAGTTGACAGTTATGAAATTGTTAACGGGTGAAGTTCCTGTTTTGGCAGTGGCAATAGTGAATGAAACATCTTTGTCGGGTTGTTTTTCATATGTTTTAGTAATCAATGTATCTGTCTCCGTAGGAGTAACTTTCCAGCCTCCAAAAATGAAGCTCGATTGTCCGTCAAGAGGCAGCAACTCTCGGTTCACTACTTGAGTTTTTTGATCGTTCTTAGTCTCGAGGTATTTATATCCTTCAGTGATATACGTATAGACATAAACAGTAGTGGTCCTTACGCGTCCTCGCGAATCGATAGTTGTAGTTGTTTGTTCTTCTTCGGTAGGCACAATTCCTGTAAGGTCGGTCTCGGTTGGCCAGCCAATATCAAACGCGGTAATCGAAACGTCTTTTGTATCGGGTGATGTCACCTGATATTTTTGGCCAATTCCCGCAAATGCAGTCACGCTGAAATCCATCGATGTCGCGTTGTTCTTCATGACGCAGGAATTTACTTCATTATATACGTCACGAATAGCTGCCAAGCGAATGACATAGTATTGTGTCGCTGAAGGCACAGTACCGGATTTCACGTTGTTTCCGCCGGGAACTGCGCATTCTTCCTGAGTAGGAATGAGAACAACGCCCTTTCCACCGCGGGCTGTTGGATCCCACTGTCCCCAAGTGATACCGCCATCTGGGAATTCATTCCATGATCCCATCAAGTATGTATCGCCTGCGCGAAGCATAAGATCCTGAGGCATCCAATACTTACACCATCTGTCGTTGACAGTGCCGCCGCGGTATCCCCATTCGTCACGGAGAAGTTTTTGATGAGAAGCATAGTTTCCGGACTGTTGGACAAAGCCCAAACGGCTAAAGGATGTCATGATGCCAGCTGTGCCGTTCTTAATAACCGCTTCAAAAGGTCTGAGATAGATTTCACGGAAAGCTTGCTCTGTCGCGAATACAGAAACTCCACCGAAGTTTGCACGGCGATATTCCTGATCGTTGGCGAAGTAGTGTTTCCAATAGCACATGATACCCTTGCTAGTGACGCCATCATCGATCGCTTCGGCAACGTAAGCTGCAAGCACACCGTCTTCACTGTAATACTCGAATACACGGCCATTGAAAGGAGTACGATGGGTGTCGATGCCGCCACCGCGCCAGCCAGTTGTGCCGTTAAGCAGAGCCTGTGTTCCCAGCATTTCGCCCTGTGCCAACCATAAATCCTTGTTCCATGTAGAGGCAGTTACAGGACATGTCGGCCAGTTTGCGCCGCCACCGAATGAAACGGGGCCGTCGCTGCCTGTCAATCCGCCACTCAACGGGCCTTTGGCGCCTGTATAGTAAGTGACAAGTTGAGTGTAAGAAAGAGCATTCATGTATGCATCCCACTTAGCGTTGTCTGCTAGTTCCTGTGCGGTAAGAGTTCCAAATGAAACCACTCCGTCAATAACAGTGGGTTCATGATAGGGAACGCCCGTAAGAGCAACGCGAAGCGCTGTCAAATCAGCAGGTACTGCATCTGTTGCAGCCTGCGTCCAATTAGTCGGCAGATTATCCACTGAACTAACGAACCAAGGCTGGCCTGCTTCATCGTTCCACGGGGTATAGAATTCCTGAGAAAGAAGAATTGCATATTCGGCTTCCGTCAAAGTACGGTCTGCCAAAGAAACACCAACGGGTTGCTCCAAACCGAAATCTTCACGGCTTGCCGAGTTAGCCAATAAGTCGCCACGGACAGTTCTGAAATCCATGTAACCGTCATCTGTGAACACGGGCTCAGCTTTTTCACCGGTCTCAAGGTCGTATTCGATCTTGATGTCATTTGCTACAGTGTATGTTACACCGAATTCAACATCGTGTGAATTTCTGCGAACAGAGAGAACATAGTTTCCATGTTCAAGTTCCCAGCCCATGAAATCGTTATCGTTTGCATCGTTCCAGTCAAAGGAAGCAAGGTCATCGGCCTTAATCTGAATGGATACTATTTCGCTTTCGCCGGGTTGAAGTTCTTTGGTTTTAGCAAAGCCAACCATTGCGGCGGAAGCCTTTTCGATGCCACCATTATAGTAAGGCGGGGTTGAATAAAGCTGGACTACGTCCTTACCTGCCATGTTGCCTGTGTTTGTTACTTGCACTTTGATTGTGATGTACTGCGCATTGCTTGTGATCGCTGTGCTGCTTGATTTTCCAGCAAGTTGCCAATCAAATGTAGTATAACTCTCGCCTCCGCCGAACGGAACGAATACAACGCTGTCATACCATGCATCGGCTTCAGCCTTCGTATGGCCGGATGCGATCATGTCGTCATATACCGATTCATAATAGCGGTGACCCATGTAGATGCCTTCGCGATATTCAACAAGCGAGAATGGCGTTTGGTTTCCATCGGGATCACGGAAGAATGAATCTGATCTGCCTGTGCCTTCAGCATTTTGGTTCATAACTGAGACGTTATAGAATGCGGGGTCAGCTTTCAAGTCTGCCCACCATGTGTCAGCCGCATGGCCGCTAGGGTTAACTTCACCTTTTAAAATTCTAACAGCTTCAAGGCATCCTACCTGACCAACGCCGCCTACCCAAAGAATGGCATCAACACCGAGGTTGGCATCGGTCTTGGGTTCAGCAAGCTCCGATACGTCCATTATGTTGGATGAGTTAATAATGACAATAACTTTATCAAAGTATTGTTTCGCGTGCATGATATGAGCTATTTCGTTGTCCTGAAGATCCAGCTCAGTATCAAGAGGGTTGGAGTGTCCTTTTGCGTTATAGGTTCTAAGGTCAGCATTTTCTGTACCCCATCTGTGGAACACTATGACGGCAGCATCTCTATATGCTTCATAGGTTGAAGTGACGGAGCTGCCTAAATACGCATTGGGATCTATTTCAAGATATTGTGCAGAAGCTTGCGCGCCACTTCCCACATACGCCTTGTAAATTTCGGCAAGCTTTGGATTCAAGGTATAGCCTTCTTCAGCAAAAGCATTGTTCCAATCATACTTTGTGCTTTGACTGTTCTGTCCGGAGCTACCTGATCCGCCGCCCGATACGACTATATCCTGAGAAGCGATACCCATCAATGATATTTTCTTCTCATTAGCAGCGAGCGGAAGCGCACCATTATTATACAACAGAACCTGACCTTCGTCATTAATCTGACGGTTAATAATATCCGCGGTTGCGTCTGCCTCCGCCTTGGTGGCGGCACCGGGATAATATTTAGCTTGGTTCGCCAGATTCAATGTTGAAACACCAGGTGAAGAAAATGTTCCTTCAACGATTAATTCCATTTCCGGTACGGGTATCAATATCGCCGAGTCACCTTTTTCTCCTTGGGGACCTTGTTCTCCTGGAAGACCCTGTTCGCCTTGTAAGCCTTGAGGACCCTGTTCTCCTGGAAGACCCTGTTCGCCTTGCTCTCCTTGGGGACCGGTGATGATATCCCCTGTGGTGCCACTACATGCTGTCAGTGCAAAGGCAAACAATAATGCAAAAATCAGAATTGACAGTTTTTTCATATTCTCCTCCTATAAATTTTTTTGAAAAAAATTCTTTTGTTGATGAATTCTTAAATATTTTTTTCAAATAGTGTTGAACTCCTTTCTATATTTATATTTGAAAATTTCGAACTCACAGAGAACAAAAAAGCTTGTCGCCGATGAAACTTAAGTTTTCAACTCGGCTAATCCATCCAATCGCTCAATCGCTTCGGGAATGCTCATCCATCAAAAAAGGTGGCAAGATAATTAATTATCCCGAATTCTTTCTGAGTCAACGTAATATATTAAATAAACAAACGCTTACACTTCTCAAATATACCATATATCCAAGTGTCTATTTCGATTCTTGCATAATCTGTAATTTTTAATACACAACTTGTTAAAAACTGAATCACATTGAATAAAAACGCTTTTAAAACTCCTTTGTTTATCCGAGTTTTAACCTTCTTCTCAAGTGCTTATACACCATGATCATGATTGCCCCACGCAGCCGCCACGGAAGATAATTCACGATTGCAGGAAGCGATCGCAACCTTAACAGTCGATAGAGTTTCACATCTCGATTTTTGATAAAACACCAAAGTTCTTGAAGGTTTTCTCTGCGTTCATTATCATCTTTTGCGACCGTGAATAAGATGGTAATTACCATAATGGCCCCAAGGCAATGAAACATGTATTTCTTTAGCCCTTTTTCAAACCGCGTTATTTCATTATAAGAATATGCCATAACCATTTCTTTCATAACACGGATCTGTTGATCATATCGTTGAGTAAATACTTTAATATTGACGGATTGATCTTCTCTGCCAATGAAATAATGATATAAATCGATATTCAGATAATAGATTTTATGCATATAAGGTAAAGGCTTGTAAGCAAAAATATTGTCTACATAGAACGTGTGCGATGGTAAATGGGTATTGCTTTGTCTTAAAAGGTCCGTATTATAGATTAAGGAATGCATCAATAAGACTTGAGAACCATAAAAGGTTTTTACTTCTTTCCAAGACAAAAACCTCTCTGTTTTAAAGTGCTTCTTGAACGATCGTACATAACTTCTGTTTTCCAATACTTTGTCATAGATAAAGTTGCAAATATACAAATCCGCTAGCGTCTTTTCTTCATAATGTTTTCGGATCGTATCCAGCAATTGATTGAATGCCAATTCATCCAACCAATCATCCGAGTCGACCACTTTGTAAAAAAGACCTGTCGCATGTTTCAATCCCTCATTGACCGCCGATCCGTGCCCTCCATTCATTTTTGACACGACGCGAACGATGTTGGGATATTTTTTCTCATATTCCTTAGCGATGGTTTGAGTATTATCGGTGGATCCATCATTCACAACAATAACTTCAACCTCTGTCCCACTTTTAACCAAGGAATCAAGACAAGTATGCAAATAATCTTGTGAATTATAACAGGGAACTGCGATTGTGATTAATTTCATTGGAATCACCTTTATTGATTTTCTTTTTGTTCAATTTCCGCTTTCTTTTCCTTGCTTTGCGGGAAAATCAGTTTAAAGATCGGGAAGAACACCCAGAACGAAATTGCCGAATAAATAATCATGGTAATAAAGTCCGCGATCGTTTCACCGGTCGCCCCCCAATTCCAAGTATTGATCAATAAATTATAGATGGGCGCGGTGTATAACCCTCTTGCGGCAGAAGCAATAAAGGTAATGGCCACATAGGCGATGGCATACCACATTGCCGCTTTCCAGGGATTGCCATCCGATTTGAACGTGATGTTTCTTTGAGCAAAGAAATTAATGACTTGGGCAATCAGCAGAGTGATTTGCACCGCTAAAAAGAATGCCAATCCCCCGCCGCCGCCGCTTTCCATCGTTCCGGCTTTGAAATCGAATATATAGTAGGGAGATTGATCAAAGTTGGTCCCCATTTGAAATATTTGAAAGTTCACGGATATCAAGCTCGTCTTTGCGAATAAGCTTTTGAGTATGGGCATCAACACCATTTGAAATACAGTGACGCCATTGCACAACATGAAAAACACAAGGAATTGGGCAATGTTTGGAAACCGTTTCTTGAATTTTTTCCATAGTGTGACCCACCATTGAACAAATTTTGATTGTCCTAATCTTCTAAAAAACAATTTGAGTTTGCTCTCTTCTTTGGGTTCGTTGGGTTCTGCTTGTTTGTTCATTTCAACTATGTCGCTCATTTTTCTTGATCTCTTTTCTCTGTTAGTTTATTTTGTTTTGAACGCTTTCTTCCTCCGGAAAAAAACATCTTTACCCCTTTGAAGAAATGTCCGTTAAACATCGCTATAAGCCCATCCAACTGGCGCCAAGTAATCATGCCGCCTGACATATGCGCCAATCCGCGCATTGGCAGTTGAACGACCCCCATCTCTAGCACATTCGCTTGGGTATGGTTCCCAATCAAGTGGAGGAATTTATTCGCAAAACGAATCGCCCTGTAAAACAACCTGCCAACCCAGCGCTTGGAATATTTCAGTTGTTCGGTTGTTGTATTGTAACCCACCACTAAACGGTTCTTTTTATAAAAATCATAGGTGGACTTGGGCACTTTTCTTCCTAGCAACTTTTCAAACTCTTCCACACTCACGTTTTGGATATCGCCTTTAAAGTAATGTGGCAAATCTGTCGCTTTCAGTTTTGGATCAAGGGTTACACCTTCCACATGAAGGGTCTCTTTAAGCAAAAGGGTTTGCGAGGAAGAGCCAATGAAAATCTCATAATCCAATTCTTCTATTTCCCATTTCATCGTTTCGGGATTGAAAAAACGAAATGCTTTGTCATCCAATTTAATTGCGACTTCCTTGATTTCGCCGGGGTTCAACGAAACCTTGGCAAAACCCTTTAGTTCTTTCAGTGGCCGAGTGACTTGAGAATTTTTGGCCCCAATATATAATTGGGCCACTTCGGAGCCGGCGACATCACCCACGTTCTTCATTTTGAACGTAACCAGATCTTTTGTCACAACCAAATCCGAGTATTGAAAGTCCGTATAAGAAAGTCCAAATCCGAACGGATATTTCACTGCCACTTTGTTCGTATCAAAATAACGATACCCCACAAAGAGACCTTCACGATATTCCACGGTCATTTCTTTTCCCGGAAAATAGTTATATGTCGGTGTATCTTGGTAACTATTCATCAGCGTTTCCGCCAATTTTCCGCTCGGATTGACTTTTCCCGTCAATACATTTAATGTCGCCTTTGCTCCTGCTTGCCCACTTAAGTAGCTATGAACGATTGCATCGACTTTTGTCTCAAAGTCAATTTCCACAGGGCTCCCACAAGCCAAGATGACGACAATCTTTTTATTGAGCGTCACCAGTTCATCCAAAAGCTCTAATTGATTCTTGGGAAGCAACATGTCGGTGCGGTCGATACCTTCGACTTCGCTATACTCGTGCAAGCCCAGATAAAGCAATAAGACATCCGCATTTTCCGCAAGTTTCATTGCTTTTTTGATCAAGCTCCTGCTGCTTTTTCCATACCGTTTGTATCCCGGTTCAAATCCCACATAATTAAGATCATATTCTTTGACAGATGAGATTGTGTCGTCAATTTTCGTGGGATTGACAATGGACGATCCTGCTCCTTGATATCGTGGCGTTTGTGCAAAATCACCGATGATGGCCACTTTGTCTTTATTGTTTAAGGGAAGAACTTTATCCTTATTCTTTAAAAGAACTATCGATTCTTCTGCGGCTTTTTGCGCCATCGCATGATGTTTTTCAATATCGAATTTTTCCGGTTCTTTTATAAATGCCTTTTGCGTGTCAAAGAGCAATTCCAAATATCGTTCCACGTTTTCATCTAGCACTTTTTCATCTAATTCGCCGTTCTTGATCGCTTGAATGATGTCTTCATCGGTTTCACCTTTGTTACCGGGCATCTCCAAAGAGTTTCCTGCAATCAAACCTTTGATCCGGTCATTCGATCCGCCCCAATCCGTCACGACTAGCCCATTAAATTTCCATTCATCTCGTAAAATATCTTTCATCAAATGCTGATTTTCATTTGTGTGAGTCCCATTCAGCATGTTGTAAGACGTCATGATCGTTTTCAGATCGCCTTCTTCAATTCCCATCCGAAACGGCGTGAGATAAATCTCTCTTAATGTCCGTTCGTCGACGATTGAGTCGATCACCATTCGTCTGTATTCCTGATTGTTACAAGCAAAATGCTTCAAACACGCCGATATTCCCTGAGATTGAATTCCCCTAGTATACGCCGCTGCCATTTTCCCCGCCAAAAAGGGATCTTCACTAAAATATTCAAAGTTTCTCCCGCACAGTGGATTCCGTTTGATATTCGTTCCCGGCCCCAGTAAAACGCTCACGCCCAAACTCACGGCTTCTTTACCGATAAAAGCGGCCATTTCTTCACCCATTTCCGGGTTCCAACTGTTCGCTATCGTTGCCGAGGTAGGATAACAGGTTGCCGGTAAACTTGGATTCAAGCCGACATTATCGGCTTCCCCCGCTTGTTTTCTAATTCCGTGTGGTCCGTCAGATAAAAGCATGCTGGGAATATTGTGCTTGTCCACCGCTTTTGTAGTAAAAAAATCCTTTCCTGACATTAAAGACGCTTTTTCTTCCAACGACATTTTTTTGATCAATGCTGTGTGTTTCATAACAACACCTCTTCTTCCCGACAGATAAAAACCGGTCATTTCCTTGTTATTCTAATAAAGCCAGAATGAATATAAAAAAGTAACAAACTCCTTAAAAAAAGCTGCGGGTTCCATCCAATCATCTATTGCAACTTATTTCTTCAATTTTGTTAGAATTTATTCAAGGTGTAATACAAACGCTATCATTTTTATATCTTCAGTTTATCACAAAAAAAAATGTGTTCGGAAAATAGTCACACACTGTCATTTTCCGAACACAAACTGTTATTTGTCCGAGTCAGGTATTGGAATTAGAATCACTAATCTAAACCAACTATTCTTCGTGTTTATTGAAACGCTTCCACAATACTTTCCAACAATATTTTTAATACTCAACAATCCATAACCGTGTAATCCCTTTTCTCTTTTGGTTGTAAGCAGATTGCCATCTCTAAACGAAAGCGGATTGACATAATAATTTTCAAAGCGGATCAGCAACAATTTATTTTTTGAGTAAATCGCAATTTTGATTAATCGTTTTTCTGTGTCTTCAATATTCATGACACTTTCAATCGCATTATCCAATGCATTCCCGAAAATCGAGCATAAATCCATTGTCGAAATGAATCCCAACAGCTCGCCATTTGCGATACAGGTCAAATTGATATTTTTCTCGATACAAGTCATCGTTTTGGCGGTCAATAAAGTATCCAACACGTGATTACCCGTTTTGTATTGAGCCTCATACCATTTAATGTCACTTTCAAGCTCTTCTAAATACCGCTCTTTCTTTTCTTCGTTCTTTTCCAAACGAATGATCGAGATTTGATTTTTCAGATCATGATACTTTCGATTGATTAAATCAATACTTTCTTGGGACATGGCATATTGAGCGTATTGCTTATATAATAAATTTTCCATTTGATTTATCTCGATATTGGAATTGACGACCAATTTATGTTCCTTTTGAGAATATAAAATGATAATGCCGGCAAAATCAACCAAGGTTCTGATATAAAATATTTCCGGAGGATATCTCCCCGATAAAGGTGTATTCGTACTGATAAAACTCATATTGCTGATGGTAAAAATTATGGTAGCTATCCCAACATATGTTAAAAGATCGTTTTGTTTTACGAAGGTGAAAAGGCCTTTGTCTCGATAGCGCTTCTCAACAACATACACAATCAAGAAAACTCCTCCATAAAACAGCACCAAGAGGATTTCACTTAATAAAATAAAGCGAAGATTGAAACTCCAATAAACAAAATAATAAATCTGCCAATACAAAGAAGCCGCAAATTCGGCTAGAACAAACGCTTGAATCACCATATACCCGGCTGTATAAAAATTGACATCAGCGGTCGAGTAAATGAAAAGCAGCATCAACAGCACAGCAAAAATCATCCCGGGTATCCAAAACGCGATCGGCAACATGCTCGCGAAATGGTGATGCACAACCATCAAGCCAAGAAAACCGATAATGACCATTATCAGCTTAAAGCCTTTTATTCTTTTCTTGGCATACAAGATATAGAGCAAGCAAAACGCCCATTCAGCGATTGCTGTATATATTCTTGGAATATCCAGTAGTGGCTCTATAATCATGGGTTTCCTCCAAAATGAGCCGCGAGTTCCTCCATGAATCTCTTTTTCCTCGGCCTGCTGATTTTCAATCTTTCGCCGTTTATAATCACGTTTTCGCCATCGACGCCATTTACTTCATCCAAATTGATCAAATAGCAGCTGTTGCACAAGCAAAATGGATTTCCGCTTAATTCAGCATAAAAATTTTTCAGAGATGACTTCATTTGATATACTCCGATTTTTGTGTGGATAATCAAATAATGTTTCATGGTTTCAACGTAATAAATGTCGGAAACATTTGTCCGAACGATCCCGTTCTCTGTTTTTAACAAAACATATTTTTTCTTGCGATTATCGATCCGCTCCAACGATTTCATCAACTCTTGTTGGAGCGCAAAGTAAGGAACTGGTTTTAGCAAATAGCTTAGCGCTTCGACTTCGTAGCCTTTGATGGCGTATTGAGGCATGATAGTTATGAAAATAATGATGACTTCCTTGTCAAACAATCTGATTTTTTTAGCGGCGGAGATTCCGTCCAACCGCTTCATTTCAATATCTAAAAATATGATGTCATATTTTGCTTCATAATCCGATGTGATTTCGTCGCCATCATCAAAAAGAAAAATATCAATGTTTTCATCATGCTCTTTCGCATATTTCTTGATATGGTTTTCAAGAGTGATGGCGTTTTGTTTTTCGTCCTCGACGATCGCAATTCGATATCTCATTATTATCTTCTCCAATACTTTTATCAATCGCATTCAAGTCTGTCATCATTTCAAAGATATAAAAAGAGTTCTAAGTTTTCCTCAATGCATTTTTTAGTGTTTTTTTCGAAAATTACTTGATGAGTGTTAATACATTATACATGAAAAAGCGAGTTTTTTAAATAAGAGATTCGATAAAACATACTACTTATCCGATTCCCGATATTCGACGTTTTTTAAACAAAATCCATTTTTCCATTCTTGTTTCCGGTATTATGTCCAACAAGCGATATCCCTAATATAGAATATATCCTTGACCGATTGTTGCCTTTATGTGTTCAAATAAAAACCGCGACTCGTTAAAGATTATGGTATCACGAACAATCTATGGCTAATCTAACACAGATTAGGCCCAAGTGTTCAAAATTCAAGAAATATCGTGTTATAATTTTATAAATGAATTTGGATCCAATTTCCTATCAGACCGTTCACTCCTTTTTTCTTGGCGCTAGGAAAGCCAAGCTTCTCGACGGTAAATAAACAAAAGCTATCAAATCAAGCTCAAGTAACCTTTTCGTTATTTGTGATTCATCCATTAAAAATAAGCATTAAGGAGGGTGTTCGAAATTGAAAAAACAAGCCACCAACCCGTTTTTGCCTAGCTATGAATATATTCCCGATGGCGAACCTTATGTTTTCGGCGATCGAGTCTACTTATTTGGCTCACATGATTGCTTCAATGGGAAAACCTTTTGTATGAACAATTATGTTTGCTGGTCGGCATCAGTCAACGATTTGTCCGACTGGAAATATGAGGGCGTGATTTACGATAAACTTCAGGATCCCTTGATCCATGATAATTCCCGGAATATGTATGCGCCCGATGTCCAACAAGGTAGCGACGGACGCTATTATCTTTACTATTTCTTTGATTTCAGTGACATTATTTCCGTTGCCGTATCGGATCATCCTCAAGGCAAATATGAGTTTTATGGACACGTCAAGTATCCAGACGGGACACTCCTCGGCAAGAAAAAAAATGATCCGTTTATGTTTGACCCCGGAGTATTGGTCGACAACGACCATCGCGTTTATCTCTATACTGGTTTTTGCCCAAAATTAATCACCCGGATATTTTTATTTGGTCGAGGGAAACTGGATGCCAGTTATGTAACGGAATTAGAAGAAGATATGTTGACGGTCAAAGTAAAGCCAAATCGAGTCATCATCCAAAATAAGTCAAACTCGGAAAACCTTCTGGAAGGCCATGATTTCTTTGAAGCCTCTTCCATCCGGAAAATCAACGATGTCTATTATTTTATTTATTCATCGGAAAAAAATCATGAATTATGCTATGCCACTTCCCCCTCTCCGAAAGGACCGTTTGTTTATGGAGGAACCATTATCAGCAATGCGGATATCGGCTTAAACCAAAAAGATCCGAACTTCGCATCATTTTACTATGGAAACAATCACGGCAGCATTACAAAAATCCAAGATAAATGGTACGTCTTTTATCACCGACAAACGAATCGACACGAATACTCTCGGCAAGCCTGCGCAGAGAAAATCAACATCGACAATCGCGGTGAAATACAACAAGTTGAAATGACGAGTTGTGGTTTGAATGGGGGCCCATTACATGGAAAGGGGATCTATTCCTCGCACATCGCCTGTCAATTATATGCAAAAAAAGGTGCATCGAGTGTTAGCCCCTTGGTGTTCTTCAAATCTTTAAGAAAGCATCCTTATTTAACGCAAATCGGGGGAGATCGAGAAGACAATCCCAATCAATATGTAGCCAATATTCGCAATGAATCGGTCGTTGGATACAAATATTTTAACTTTTCCCAATTGAAAGGCATCACCATTGAGATTACCGGCAAAGGCGAGGGGAAAGTTGAAGTCTATACCGATTTAAACCAACAAGCAATTGCTGAAATCAATGTGTCGGTCAATCATTCACCAAGCACTTTTTCTGCCAAAACAGTGACATTAAATGATATTTGTCCCTTATATTTTAAGTATGTTGGCAAAGGATATATAAATCTGATTCGGTTTACTTTGACAACGGATTAAAGAGACAGCTTTATTCGAATTGTCTCCTTTACCGCTATGCTTTGGCCGCGATGATTATTCATTGATCACATTGCCTTTTAATCGAGAGATCCGGCTGGAAAAAGGAAGTTGCTTGCGAAGAACATATCCCCTGTTAAAAATAAAAGGATTTGTTTCCTTGCGATCAATTTTCGATTTATTGAGTCAAATCCCATTAGATTTCGATTCATATCCAATTATTTGCCATAATTAATGATCTATCGAACTAAATTTCTTGCATTGTTTGAAAAATAGTGTATTATTAATCTGACCCAATATAAAAGAATCAATTAAGATAACTCGGTTACCTCAATTGTCATTTCCTTTGTACAAAGTCAAAATAATTCGAAGGAGGTAACAGAGATGACTGGTAAAGTAAAGTGGTTTAATGCTGAAAAAGGATTCGGTTTCATCACTGCAGAAGATGGTAAAGATGTGTTCGCCCATTTTTCGCAGATTCAAAAAGATGGATACAAATCCCTACAAGAAGGCGAAGCCGTCGAATTTGACATCACCGAAGGCCAAAAAGGCCCTCAAGCGTCTAATATTCGCAGTTTATAAGTTTTCAACTAAAAGCCGGCAACGGCTTTTTTTATGAGTTTTTTTACGCCCGTTTGCATCCAGTTAAAGCAAGTGATACACTATATTTGAAAACTTTAGAACCCAAGAGGAACTTGCTATGAAAGCAAATATAAAACGTCTGCTTGGCTGGCTTGCTGTATTGATCTCATTGATTTTTTCCTGTATTTGGGCTGTTTGGGGTACGATCGAGAATTTCCATGAGGGCTGGTACTCCCTCTCTCTTTGGGAAAATCTATTCATGTTCTTTTTTCAATATCTTTTAATTTCCCTCATTCTTGTCATTGCAGCCCTTCTTTCGCTCAAATGGCGGATCGCTGGCGTCATATCTCACCTTGTACTGGCCGGTTCTTGTGCTTGGTTCTTCTTCGGCTCGCATTTCAGCGTCATTGGCCTCTTGATTGTCATTCCGCTTGTTGGCCTTGGTTTTCTTTATTATTTTGGAACTCCTCAACCCAAAAAATGGGCTTATCTCGTTTTGATTCTCATACCTTCTCTCATTATCCTTGCGCTATCGATTCCCCAAGGCATCAAGATAGCTCAACGAGTCAATGACGAAGACTTCGGAATCCGCATCGTCGAAGGAAACGGCGTTTCTTTGGCCTTTGCCCCCCGAGGCCCCGGTTGGCCTGATCAGGGAACCGCTTGGGAAGAGGCAATGGAAATTGTCAAATATTTGGCGGAAGACGGGTTGACCCTGCTCGAAACCGAACAAAATATCTGGCGACTGCCGACCGTTGAAGAAGCCGTTCGTTCGATGATGCATCACAATGTCAATGCAGGCGGAGTATATGATTCCTTAACAGCCACCGCAATGTACGAGTTCACACCCGATAAAGAAACACCCATTTGGGACCCCCATTCGCAAGTCATCTACTATTGGACAAGCGATACGCGGCAAGACGATGACCGTTATGCCTATATCATCGTCTATCATGGCGGCGTGTTCTCAAAACGCAAAACCGATGGACAGGATTACTTAAGTTTTCGCGCCGTTAAGTCGTTAGAACCGAGTGATTCTCAATAAGGAGGCCGTTATTATATGAAAGTGAAAGACAAAGTCATCGCTGTGACCGGAGGCGGAAACGGCATCGGCAGAGAATTGGTATTGCAATTACTTGCGAAAGGCGCGCGAGTCGCCGCTGTCGATTTGAGTGAAAAAGCCTTAAATGAAACCCTGAAACTCTCCGGTGAATCAAAAAGCAAACTGTCAGTACACCTGTTGGATATCACTGATCGTTTGGCTGTTGAAGCATTGCCGGAAGACATCATCAAGATCCATGGTCATGTGGATGGGATCCTAAACAATGCCGGAATTATCCAGCCATTCATCCCGGTCAATGATTTGGATTACAACCAGATTCAAAAAGTAATGGACGTCAATTTTTATGGTGTCCTTTACATGGTCAAGACGTTTTTACCAATCCTAAAAAAAAGACCCATCGCTCACATCGTCAACATCTCCAGCATGGGTGGTTTTTTGCCCGTTCCCGGTCAATCGGTCTATGGCGCTTCCAAAGCCGCCGTAAAATTGTTAACAGAAGGACTTCACGGTGAATTAAAAGACACGAACATCAAAGTGACGGTTGTTTTCCCGGGTGGAGTCGGCACC
>Ga0265297_10007008_pt1 | contig 15906 bp, 22 predicted proteins | sample Munlanlwell13791_FD_192502 | JGI IMG/M metagenome (GOLD analysis project Ga0265297, IMG submission 192502) | Leachate microbial communities from a municipal landfill in Southern Ontario, Canada - Leachate well 137-91 | ecosystem: Engineered > Solid waste > Landfill > Unclassified | place... | reverse complement strand
TAGCTCCGCCCCGAGGCTGAATGTCCCTGCCGCCGTGACTGTTCTCGTCCCTGCCGCGTTCGTCAGCCGCACCGTGACCAGCGCACCGCTTGCAACTTTCTCTTCCGTTATGCCGACCGAGTACTCGCCCGCATCGGCATAAACGACCGTCCCGGCGCTTAACTTGACGCGCCTGAATGCCTCGAGCGCCTCGCCGGCCGTGAATGTCATTGTATTGCCTTCTCGCATTATTTTGCTCCTTTATCTGTCAATCACAGAGATTGATTTTTAATACCTGTTTAAAATCCGCCTTTTATTCCGTCACCTTTTCCGTTTTTGCTGCCTGTGGATTTTCCTTTAAGATTTCCTCTGCCGCCTGCGCGTATGTGCATTTCTTTTGGTACATCCGCAGCCTGACTTTATCCACCAGTTCGCCCGGTACCGTCAATTTGTCCGCCATATTTATGCTCCTTTTCTTGAATTTATATTTTATTTTTTTACCTGTTCCGTTCCTGTCGTTTCCGCCGTTTTACTCCTCATCCCGGTCGTATTTTTTTACGTCCACTTTCCGATTGCTGCATTCCCGCCTGAACCTGTTAAACATCGCCGGGTCCTTTTTGCGGACCGCCTTTAATGCATCTGTCTGCGAGCATTTATGCTCCTCGGCGTAGTCTTTTACGGCCTGCATAAAGTCACCTTCTCCTGGTGCCGCGCCTTCCCCTCCCGCTGGTACCGCTGCAGCGCCTCCGCTCTTTCTGCCGCCATTTTTCTGCAGCTCCGCGTTCTGCCTTTTGAGCTCGGCGTTTCTCGCCTTCAGAACGTCTGCATAAGCGGCCTTCGCCTCCACCATGCTCGCCCTCGCCTCCGCCTGTTCGAGCACGAACGCCGGTTCATCAGGAAATGCTGCCTTCAGCTCGGCGATGGTTGCCGCTGAGTTTTGTGTTTCGCCCGCGGTGCCCGCGGCCGTCGATGTTCCTTTTTCTTCTGCCATATCTTTTCCTTTCGAATTATTGGCTGTTTTACTGCCGTTGATATTTTCGTTTATGACCTCATCTATAAGGCCCAACTCTTTCGCCTGTCCCGCGAGCCACACGCGGCCGTCCGCCAGTTTCTCCACCGCCTCAAGCGCCATCCCGCGGCCCGCCGCCACCGCCAGCTTGAAGTTGGCCGCCATCCCGTTGACGATCTCCTGAATCGCCGCGACCTGTGCCTCCGTTATCGGGACCCCTATCTCGCCCATCCCCTTGTGCTCGCCGCTTCGTATGATTACCTCCCTGACCCCGGCCAGCTCGAACATCTTCGATGAGTCCTCGTAGACTGTATATGTCCCTATCGAGCCTATCTCCGCATTTATATTGGCGGTTATCTTTTTCGCCTGGGACGCCAGCAGGTATGCGGCCGATGCCCCAAGGTCTTCTATAACTGCGCTGACCGGCTTGACCTCCGCCGCCGCTTTTATCGCGGCCGCCGCTTCCGAGGTGCCCGCGACCGTCCCGCCCGGTGAATTGACGTGCAGCAGTATGGAGCTGACAGCACTGCTGCCCACCGCCTCCGCGAGCTGCTGGATTATCTGGCCATAATCGGTCGTTTCTATCCCGAACCATGTCAGCCACGCCGGCGGGTCCTTCATCAGAACCCCGTGTATATTTACGATTGCGACCCCGCTTTCGACCCGCATGGCAGGCCTTTCCCTGTTTATCTCGACCGCCGCCAGTTTTGCGAACGATTCCTCACTTACCGAGAAAATCCTGCCCAGCAATGCCGCCCTCGCCCGCGGCTCCATCATCCACATTTCGCTGCGTATTTTTGCCGCTCTCGGATTAATCATCTTTTTTGTCCTCATCGTCTTTTTTGTTCGTCCGTCCTGTTTGGTACCCATCGTCATCAGACTGGTTTTCTTTTATAATTGTTTTTCCCGCCCCCGGCGGCATGATCCCCGCGAAATGCTGCCACGGCACCTCGATGCCGGTTTCTTTTTTTAATCTCTTCGACCGCTCTATCGCGTCCTTTATCTCTTTTTCCCGCTCGTCCATCTCGTCTTCGCGGTCGGCGCCGAGCGATTTGAGCGCCTTCTGTTGGAGGGTAAGCCCTCTGTCCAGCTTCTCGCCCCAGGCGAGCGCCTCCTTTAGCTGGTCTATCCACGGAAAGGTCGGCTTAATCCAGTCGTGGTCGAAGATGGTCTCCGTCTCTTTTATGTACCCATCTTCTATCTCTCCCGTCAGCCACCATTCGTACACCGGCGTCAGGAAAAAGTCGGCCAGCTCGAACTGCCATCCCATGAATGTGACAAACGCCTGCTCGAGCACCGCACGGGACTGTGAGTAATTGCTCTTCGTCCAGTCCAGCAGTATCACCTCGAGCGGCAGCCCCAGCGGCAGTCCCAGCAGCCGCAGGAACATTATCAGCGACTCCGAGAAATTCTTGCCCGGCAGGTTCCGTTCGATCCCTTTTATCTGGTCGCCGGGCGACCCGTGGAAAATGATTGCGTAGTCGAGCTCGGTTAGCCGCGTGGACAGCTCGCTGTCCCCTGTCTTTTTATTGGGGTTAGTCTTGCTCTCAAGGTAGCCGAGTTCCTTGCCCTGCTCTCTGGTCACCGAGACCGCGAGCCGTGCCAGCAGTTGCCATGCGATCGCCTCCGAATCACAGACATCGTTGATCCTGTGCAGCATCGGAAAAGATGCCTGGCACGGTGGAACGCCCCTTATCGAGCTCGGCCGCTCCGGCTCCGTCAGGAAAAGAAAATCGTCGGGAGAATATCTTTTTATCGTCCTCCGGTCGATTGCCCCGTTTATATTGTATCCACCCACCCAGAAACCGGTCGGAACGCCGAAAGTGTCCTTGTCGATGCCATCGTCCGCGTAGTTCTTTTTGCCGGCTATCTGCTCGCTTTCGATGAGTTGTATTTTTTTCCGGTCTGTCTTTATCACGCCCGTATCACCTACGGTCAGCAGCTCCTCGCATATCATCTTCTCGCATTTCCGGCCCGACAGGATATTCCTGATTTCGGGCCTCTTCCAGAAGACCCTCCATCTCTTCTCGATCTTGCTATTGGCGGCATTGTCCCCTGTTTTGGCCTGCAGCGTAAAGCCGTTACCGACTATATAGCCGGTCGATCGGCTGAGCATTCCTTTATAGATGGGGTTGTCGCGTTTGAATTCCCGCGACTGGTTCTGCAGCGGCAGCCGATGATATCTCATGTGTGCTTCGCCTGATGCCGCGGTCGATATGCGGCCCTCGCGGCCGGCGATTGTCGCCGAGCGGTACCCCAGTGCGCTATACGTGCCCTTTGAAAGATACACATCGAGTTTTCTCACCCGTTCTGCCATTACGTTCTCGGGACCCCCTGTGTAAACGTCACAAATTTAGCTGCACTGCCCGCGATTCTGACATACGCCTCGAGCCTGCTCCTCTGCTCGGCCAGTGATTCGTACTCCTGCGACCTCTCACCGTGTGTGAATCGCGAAGGTCTGTTGGCCAGCAGCCACCGAACCGCCTCGAGTTCGAGGACCGCTTTCGCCACATCCCCTTCCCACGCGAGGTTATCGTTATATTGTGCCAGGACCTGTGTCCTCGTCGATGCGCTTGTTATTGCCATCTTGAAAACCCAAATAAAAAAGCGGCTGGTAGTTATGCAGGCTCCTACCAGCCGCTTTAAAATTTCTTTCGCCCGCCCAGTGATCAGCTGTGCGGTCCTTATTGATTTTTAATTACTTAAAATCTACCCACTATATACGGCAGGTCAATGCGAAAAATTGCAAAATATGGTGTGTACAGTGATATTTCTTACAAACTTGTAAAAAATGTTATGTGTTCATGGTTTTTTGTTCGTTGTTTGGTAATAAAAAACTTAACTTATCTATATTCTCAATTTCCTCAAGAATCGCCTTAACTGGATATTTTTTCAGGGCCGCCAATCTGCTTGCTTTTTTTAATCCGGCGAGATAGCCATTTTTAGCTGCATATTTTTCTTCTTGGTCGTTATATCCTTTTCCTACTTTTTTCCACCATTTTTCAAAACTATTCATCGTTTCTGGATTTGTTTTTGAATCTAACACATTGATTCGTTGTCCCCTTAACGTGACCTTTTCGATTATATACCGCCCACCTTTTTTTGCTTTCACCTTCTTTGTTGTTAGTGCTTTTACTCCTCCTTTATTAAGAACGACCATCTGGCCTGCCTTAATTGTTTTACCGGAAGTATTTTTATATCGTTTCATTTTTCAACCTTTCAGTTTTTTTATCTCCGCCCGAAAATCAATCTTCATATAACGCACTCCCTTGCGGGTTTGTCTGCCCGCCATCTGATAAATCGCGGATGTCTCAATCTGCCCCGACTGGCCATAAATTGCACCCGCACCTATATTTTCGCTCCTCTTACCGCATATTTATGCCTGCATATTCCCCTCCGGCATCGTCGATACTGCACGGCACCCTGCGTACTGGTCGCAACAGTATCTGTCGTGCCGCATCGCGGACACCTCGATTTCGTGGGAAATACGTAGATCACCCCGGCTTTCTGCTGCCGCTGTATGTCCACGGCAGGGATCTGTGCCTGCGGCCCCGCATCCGGAGATTGCACCTGCGGTATTTGTTTTTGTTTTGCCATAATCTGTCCTTTCTGAAATTATAAAAAAATAAATTAATATTTTGTCCGTATTTTTCTCGCACCCATTCGCTCCGTCACCATCTTTTTAGCGGCGGCTGCTGCGGCAGCCGCCTTTACCGGGTCCCTCAGCATCGTAGCGCCGGCCAGTTCGGCGGCGAAGGTCGCGTAGACCGCGCAGTCCCACAGGTGGTTCGGTGCGCCCTCCGCCTTCGGCATCCATCCCTTTCGCGGCCTCTTGCCCTTTTTATACACCGTTTTCTTCTCTTCCGATGTCAGATGCCTGATTACCTCTGCGCTTGTGTCCTTGTGGAGGTGAAAGAACCCTGCGCCGGGCGTCTTCGATTCGTAAAATAGTCTGTACAATTTGTCCTTCAGCCGATTTACGTTGAGGTCAAACCTCTTCAGCCCGCCTTCGTCGCCTGCCCGGTGACTGCCTTTGACGCCATCATCGCCGCGCACCGGCACTATGGGCAGCTCCGTGCACTGCCTGCAGAAGTCCAGCACAACTTCCTTGCGATAATTGCAGTCGATTGCTATCCGGGCCAGTCCCATCATCTCATCGGGATTGTCTTTTAGCGGCCAGTAGACCGCGAGCTGCTGACGCAGACAATCGTAATTATTCAGCTCCCTCGTGTCACCAGATTCTATCCGTGCCTCGTAGATGCTCCAGCATTCTGACAGCCAGCCCCAGCCGACCACCAGCAGCCAGAAATGATCATCGTGTACATCGACGCCCGCCGTCAGCATCTGCACGCCGGCAGGAACAATCTCCTGCAGGTACTCGCCTATATGGGCCGTGATTACCGACTCCTCCGTGACGGCTTCTTTCTCCTGCCATTCGAGCCCGCAACGTTTGTTATAAAAGCTCTGTTTCGGCTGCCTGTACCCCGCCTTCCACGCGATGTCCGCCCTCGCCCACTCGTAAGCCAACCTGGCCATCGTCATAAAGCCGGGGTATACCATGAAGGCCGATGCATGGTAGCCGCGTTTGGGATTGCTGAATATTTTGCCCGTGATTTTACCTGCCCCGTCGACGCGGCAGTCCTGCGGGGCCCAGACCCCCGCCTGAGATGCCTGCCACCGCTGCATTTCTGTCCATTTTTTTTCGCATACCGGGCAGACATAATGTGCACAGTCGCCCTGCAGATAGTCGCGAGGCCGCAGCAGTCCGCCCGCCGAGTCCTTGTCGAGCCGGACATATTCCCACGCCGGCACATGCCTCTGCCCGCAAAGAGGACACCTAACCCAGTACTCCCTCTGGTCCGTGTCACTGTACTCGATATCGAATATGTCGCCAGCCAGTATCGGGGTCGACAGTGCAAATATCTTCGAGCGGTCCGGGAACGTGGTCACGCGGTCGCGGGCGCTCTCGATTGCGCCCGCCTCGCCGCCCACCTCACCTTTGTATTTCGCGACCTCATCGAGTATTATCCGGCACAGCGATACCGATGCCATCTCGGCCGCCGAGCCGGCCCACATCAGGAACAGGAACATATTGTCAAGTTCCGTCTCCTGGCCGGTCCTGAACTTCTCGATATCACCTGCAGGCAGGTGCCGTATAAGCGATGGAGTCGAGCTGAACAGCTGCTTTAATCTCGTCCTCACGAATTTTTTCAGACTGCTCTCAGTCGGGAACACCACGCCCATCGGGCACGGGTCCTCGTCGACCGTCTGGCCTATGAAGTTCTCGCCTATCGATGTCCCGGCGCCCTGCACGTTCTTCTTCAGCCACACCTCGCGGACCGTGTTGTCGGAAAGCGCCTGCATTATTTCGACGGCGAACGGCACGTACTCGTGCGACCAGGGGCCGGCTATCTTCGATGTTTTCTTCGATAGTATCCGCCTCTGAAGCGCCCACTGGTCGACCGATAGCCGCGGACGAGGCCTCAGTATGTCCAGTTCCGCTTGCTGGACCGGCAGCGGCCGCTTTATACATAGGGGTGTAGATAATCTCAATTTTGGAGTTTTAATTTTCATTCTATTTTTGCTGCATCTTTCGGCAGTTTGATAATCCGATATTGATAATTAATACCTAAATTCATCTCCGGTATCTGCGCAAACTGCCGAACAATCTCGAAGGTATTGCTATAAATTTTAAAGAGGAAAGACCCTCTTAAAAAATCATATTGAACCCCCAATACCACTGCGTCCGGCGGCAGGATATTGGAGAAGTCCGGCAATCTTACACATTCGTTTTTGTATAAGCCGGAAACCATCTCTAAAATTATCTACTGGTCGATATAAAGCAGTTTGAATCTTCTCTCTAATTTAATTTCTGTCATTTTTTCTCCTTTTTTTTGCTTTTTGCTATTTGATATCTTTCAAACTCTCCAATAACCCCATAAACTGTTTTTCCACATCTTCGGGCAGATGAAGTTGCTCAGGGACCTGTGTCTGCGATTCGAGCAATTGGTCGAAAAGGCTGTTCAATATCTCCGCGACCCGCTCCAGCGGCTGGTTCGCCGCCTCGGCCGCCGCCCCGCCCGACCTGTGGGCATACACATCGACAAGTTTCTGGACACGCGCTGCCAGACCCGCCAGCACCTCGCCCCTGTCGAGCAGATGGTGCATCTGCTCATCGATGTGCATCCTGAGCTGGCGCAGTTTCTGCTCTCTCATTGGGTCTACCTCTTTATTTTTGACCGCCAGCTTCTCTGTTATATATTTTTCGTACCAGCCGAAAAATTTCGAAAGCAGAAACGTGCCATCGTCCTCACGCGGCAGCCCGCGTCTGATCCAGAAATAAATAGTTCTTCTGCCCTTACCCGTGACCTCTATGAGCTGATTTAACGACACCCCATTAAAATCTCTGCCCGGCTTGTCCGCGAACCGCTGCCTGATGATCTCCTCGACCCTTGCGGACACGGCGTCCTCAAGCGCCTGTTTCACACGGGGGTATTTTTCAAGGTCGAAACTATCGGCGAACCGGCCATCCAGTTCCGCAAGTTTCCTCAGCTCATCCGCAATCCCACCAAACTCGTCCCGTCCTTTCGGGGGTAACTTGCTTTTAGGCCGGCGGGCGCCGGCCCGGCTGCTTTTATTTGCCGGTTGTTTATTCATCGTTTTTTCAAGTTCTTCCAGCTCCATCATCTCCGGTCGGCTCAGGTGCCTGTTATCTCTGACTTTTGTCAGCAGGTACAGATGCCGCTGCTTCCGGGCGATTTCGACCGGGTCAGGAGCGATTTTGTTCAATCAATCCTGTTCTTTCTCCGATAGTTTCAATATCCCTGCGAAAACACCGATGCGAAAAATTGTCCTGTCGGCTGTAACCGGCGGGCAGGCGGTCAACCGATAGTTTCCGCCCGCATCGGTCTTTCTCAAATCTTAAATTTCAAATCCGTTTCGCCTTTTTACCCGTCCACAGTTCCCAGCGTTTGACCGCTACATCGCAGAAAACCGGCTCCATCTCCATCGCAAAGCATCTTCTCTCCAGTTTCTCCGCCGCTATGATCTGCGAGCCGGACCCGCTGAATGGTTCATAGCAGATCTCCCCGGGCTTTGTGTGCATCCTCATCGGGATTGCGAACACCTCGACCGGCTTGACAGTTGGGTGCTCGATGTTGCCCTTGCGTTTCTTGCCCTCCCAGTCCAGCTCCCATACATCTGTGTAATATTCCGGCGTGGTCGGATCTCCTTTTTTGACCCATCCTATCGGCCAGACCGTTCCGGGGTCATGATGTCTGGCGTTTTTAGTGGGATTTGTTTTGCCGCCTTTTCGCCAAATAAGAAAACACGGTTCGTGCCTGAACGCGTAAAAAGCAAACCCCAGAACAACACACGGCTTGACCCATATTATCGTTTGATGCACAAAAAGTCCGAGCTCCTCGACCAATTGTCTTATCATCACGTCCCGCTTGTCTGCATGCCATAGATAAACCGGTGCTCTCTGTATCGTATATTTCAGACCTGCCACCATAAAATTCTTCATAAACGCTTTCGCATCTTTGATGTCCGTCTCGTGATATATGTTCGACCAGTCCTTTTTCTTTTTAACAGGCCTGTTTTTGCCCGTGTAATCAACGCAGTAAGGCGGGTCCGTGGCGAACAGGCCTGCCCTTTCCCTGCCCATCAGCCTGGCGATGTCGGCCTCGTTCGTGCTGTCCCCGCATAACAGCCGATGCCCTCCGAGCTGCCACAAATCCCCTGTTTTTGTGGTTGCTTTTTTGGGCGGTTCGGGTATTTCATCATCGAGTATATTGCCGGCTTTTTCGTCCCCGCCCATCGATTCCCGCAGCTCACCTATTCTCAAAGTCAAATAAACATCATCGTTTATATTTTTGCGCATTGAGTCTATATACGCCGCCAGGTTCTTTACAAATTCCCCCTGAATAAGCGGGTTATTGAGCGACAGGTTCAGCAGTTTTTCATCGGCAGCACTTAAATCGACCGTTATACAGATCGCTTCTTTTGTCTTCGCCGCATTCAGCACCTTGTACCGCTGGTTCCCGCCGACGATTGTATTGGCGCCGTTTCGGACATTGACGATAATCGGCTCGACTACTCCGAACCGCTCTATCGACGCCGCCAGTCCCTGCAGGGCCTCATCGGTAATTGTCCTCGGATTATACTTCGCCGGCCGCAGCTCCGAGAGCTTGAATCGTTTAATCTGCGGCTCGATTTGTTTGTTTTTGCTCATTTTCTTTTCTCCAGTCATTCGGTTCACCTCTCGCCATTTTACATTGTTCATTACCCGCCAGAAAAGTTACGCATTTATAAGGCCTCGTCGGATAAATTGAGCAGCGATTATTTTTGAGAAACGGGCACGGTGATGGTAAAACCCCGACAAGCTCCCATTCGTCTCTGCCTTTTAGCTTTGGAAAATGCGGCTTTAGTTTCGGCTCTCTCAAGATATCGTGCATATCAAACTCAATTATCAGTCCTGAGCAGCACCTTCCGCATCGTTTACATTCACTCATTCAAACATCGCTTTCTGACCTTGCCTTGCCTTGGCATAGGATACTCCCGTATCAACTGACTTTAATCTTTCCCGGGCCATCTCGCAGTATTTCTGTTCAATATCTATGCCAATAAATGGTCTGCCAAACTTTTTTGACGCAACACAGATGCTACCCGACCCACAAAAGGGGTCTAAAATAAGTTCATCTTCATCGGTCCAGTTTTTTATACACCACAGCATTTGTATCATGCTTCTTTCACACGGATGTGTTGTTTCTCTCTTCGCATGCGATACCGATACAGTACATTCTCCGCCTAAAATATGCCGACCTTCAATTGGTTTAGGGAGATCTCCAAAAACATAAACATAATCATTTCCGCCCAATAATCTTCCGGCATAGTTCGGCTTTTGATATCTCATATTACAAACTCTGATAAATGGCATATTAAGATGATGCAAAAGTCCCGGATTGGTACCATAGCCCAAAATTATCAAAGCTCGATGACATATTCTTTTAATCTCTTCCGCTGCTTCTGCGAATATTTTTTCGGCATTTTTCCACAATTTACAATTAGGCCAAGGAGGATCAGTAACAATAACATCAATCGATTTATCAGGTAAATCCTTCATAACTTCTATGCAGTTTCCGCATATAATTTGATTTGTTAGCAATTTACTCGTTCTTTTTTCTGTCTTTTCTGCTTTCATAATTTCCATACATCTGCCCGATGGACTCCGCCTCCGCCTTCGTGTACCTGCGGTCCTCCTTTAATATCCGCTTCGCTGCCGCCTTGTCCGCCGAAAGAGGTATCGCATCTGCATCGAGCAGCTCTTTCAGCTTCTCTCTCAGGTCTGATGTTTCTTCGTTGCCCACGAAACCGGGTGGAATTCTTTCATCCATCCCCTCCGGGCCTGCCGAAGGGCCTGTCTGACAATACAGCGGCAGTGTCTTCTCCTGCAGCCGTTTCTCTAATTCTTTAACGCTTGCCATCTCAATTTCCTCGCTATCCTATTCAGGCAGTTGGTTCGCCATTGTCCGCGGGTTTAACACTTCATTTATCCTGTCGGTTATTCTTTCTGCCTGCATCCGTAATGGCCAATGCTTCTCGCGATATTTATTCACTAACAGAGCCAACCAAATTGTCCATTTAGGGCCTCGTAAGGTTTCAGGTATGACATATAAAGCTAATCCCCCACCAACAGCACCGGCGTCATATCCTTGAAGTCGCTCGAGTATTTCTAAAACATTTTCTGCTTTTAACATTTTTCTATCTCCTTCAGTTTCCCTTCTACTCCCACAACTCATCAACGTGTTCTTTGCGGTTTAATTCCTAAAAACGAGCTTCCGTAAAAGTTTATATGCCATTGTCCGCAATTCGGGCACTGGTTCGCCTTCTCCTCGCTTGACCAGCCGTGCCCGCACATCTCGCATTGGTGCGAATACATCACAACCTCCTGCTGTTTTTGTTTTTCCTTTCTTTGATGGGCCAGTAATATAGGAACACCTCTCGCTAATATTTCAATAATCTTAAAATTCGTATCGCTCACACACATATTTCAATCTTCCTTTTCAACAGGGACTTTTGGGGCAAATTCATATCGTCCGTTTTCCAATTCCCGATACATCTTTTTCGGCAGCAGGATAGTAAGCTGTTTTACCGTCGAGCTGCATATAACGGGTATGCCCTCAAATCTCATCTTCGCCAGTTCCGCCAATATGGTCTCTTTATGTTCCGTTTCGAGTTTTGCTGTAACCTCAGACAATTTTCCTAAATCCACCCTGGGCTGCTCACTGAATTGCACGCTGGTATAAGCCGGCGCGTTCATGTATTCATCGAGCCGAAGCATATATTCCTCCGTACGTTGTTTTGAATCTCTCGTCTCGATTGCGCCTGTCCACGGCCATATAGTCACATCTTTATCCGGCGGGGCGGGTGGCGGCTTGGTTATATCGAACGGCTCTTTATAAAATTTAAACTCCATTTTTTCACCTCACTATCTTTTTCCACGATTACCTTTGCAGTTTCTCCACCTGCCGCTGTGAAAGTTATATGTCCCGTGTATCCCCCGTGCCCGGCTTTTGAATCCCGACCAGTAGCCCATTCTCCGCGCTGATACCGCGCACGGCTTTCTACTGGAAACCGCCGATGCAGGCCTCCAGTACAGCAGGCAGTATTCATATTCGCCGAGCCACCCGAACCAGCACCAGCCGAACACAGCGCCCAAGCTCCTCGGCAATTCCGTCATCGACACCGCCCAGCCCTGCCAGAAAATCCTGCCGATATACTCACTAACCGTTATTCCCTTTCGTTTGCTCATTGCCTCCCTGCCTTTTCAAATCTCCATTCTTCTATTTTGAGCTCGCAGCTCCCGCCGCCCACCAGCCGTTTATTGCTTTTGTTGCAGACAAAGGGATTGCATCTGTGCGGCTTGCCCGTGAATTTATCGAACGCCAGAAACCGCTCACCTTCTTTGGGTATATAATTTTCTCTCATTGCGTCCCCGCATTAAAACATTTCTCCGTTTCTAAAATTCTGTTCATCCTGCGAGTCATGTATTTCCAATCGACTCTGCTGCATAAACATCCTCTTTCGTTGTAATATAAATCTGTCCCGAAATACCCATCGATGCATTTGTAACAATACCAATATGTCACATAAGCATCAGCAGCATCATCGTGTGATACCGACGAGATAACCTCACCTTCTTCAAAAACCCGTCCACAACCCCTGCATGGTTTCCATTCTTTGCCAGTCGCTATAACTTGAGAAAATATGTTCATTGCGTATGCCCTAAACAATTTTTGAGTTCATCCCCAAGGCCCGGCTCCAATTCATTTAACTGCTCAAAACTTGTGATTGGCCCTGGCGGATGGCATACTGTGTAAGGGTTCGGCGGGCCGCCGAACCCTCTCCGCTTTCCGCTCTTGATTTCATCGAGTTCCAGTTGATCATAAGGATTTTTGCCTCCCGACTTTATCTTATGTTTAAACGGCAAATTCCAGTTTTCGATAATTAAGTCCCAGCTGATTTCATCGGGCATCGCATCAGCCATACCGGCCCGCATTATTTCCTCGAATTGCTTTTGTACATGCGGATAGACCAGTGCCTTCGGCCCGGACTCCGCCAGAATCACATTGACCGGATAAGTATTTCTTAGCCAGTCATGAACAGCGCAATTAACACATAGCCCCTTTGGTTCTTTAGAGCGGCGCAGCATCTTCGCTTTTGAATTTTGCGGTCCCGTTACCTTACAAGCAACTCCGCACCGCTCGCAGTGGGCGGTGACATTGATATCGTTTCCAAATAATTTATTCATTTTTTTCTCTTAAATTCTATTACCCACACCCAGGGATTTTCTTTCCAGCCGAACCCGCTTTTTTCATTGAGTGAATTCCAAAAAGTTTCAAACCAGATTCTATGTTTCAAATCACTATCTGCTGGCCAAGGACAGCCTTCGCAATTACAATCTTCCTCTTTTATTTCCTGCACCCGCTCTACCCTGATATCCGTAATCTCCAGCCAGATTCGGGCAGCCCACTTAGGCATGTGAATCGAGGGTTTCCAAGGTCGGCTTTCATCATAATCATATTTGGATAAATCAGCTGCATAGCATACCGAATCACTTGATATTTTACCTTCCGGATAAGTCATTCCTGCTTCAGGGTTAGGTTGCCATGTTTCCTTTACCCACAGCAAATCCCCGACCTTGCCATAGCGACAAATTTTTTCCGCAAAACCACTATTTAGTGGAATAGGAAAATTGTCTGTTAGGGGATTACCTGCTTTGGGCATGCCAATACAATCATCCCCGCACCATTGACGCACATTTTTTATTATCCTTCTCGTCTGCGTTTTTCTGCCTTCGAGAATCGCCCTGACCATTTCCCCGTTGAATATAATCGGCCTCTCTTTTTGCTCACTCATTTTTCACCTCGCTTTTTTAAACCATGTCTTTTCGTAGTTAAGAATTTTTATCCGCACGCCGGCCCTGTTGTGCATTCCTCTGCCCTGCCCGATGGTTCATAGATAACGCCCATAGTTTCTCCTGCTAATTCAGACAACCATTTCTTAAATCCTCATACAGGCTTTGAGCTGTATATTTACTCCCCAATTTGAATGATTCTTTAAAAACCGTAGGTATAACTCTCCCGAGAATATTATCTGGTATTAAGCTCACTATCTTCACTGGGAGTGCCATAATAAGTTCAAAGAGTGCATCCGCACCGTGTATCACACATATTTTTTGCGGTATATCCATTTTGCCATCCCTTTCTGCGAGTTTGGTGCCCCGTGGGGCGGTTTTAACCGCCGCCCCAGCCGGTTATTACCTACTTTTTGGCCTTTTTAGCTTTGGCAACATTCGATGTCCCATCCGCCTTCAGGTTCGCCCACTCCGCCGGCTCTTTAAATTCATCACGCTCGCAGACCTTTTTGTATTTCATATCGAGGTCAATTCCGAATAAGGCGGCTATTGCTTTATTGTCCTCTATCGATTCCGGCGTGCCGTCAGTAACAATGCCATATTGGAGATCTTCCCTTATCATCTCCAATATTCTCGCCGCCAGTATATCCTCTGCCTTAGCTTTGTTTTTTTGAAGTTGTGTGAGAGCGTCACTTACAAACTCTTCTACATTAAGCCCTCCACTGTGCATTTCGCTATCGGTCGATATAGCAATGAGCATGACGGCAAAAAGAGCGTTCTCGCATTTAAGGTCTTTTATTGTTAGATCTTTAGCTGATTCGTAAAATTCCTCAAATACTCTATTCCATCTCCTCCTCTCCAGTTCTTCTCGCATCTGGTCGGTCGTTTGAGGTTTCGGTTTGGTCGAATTTTGCGATTGTCCCTGCTGCGGCGTCGGCTTGACAAAAATGATTTTACCGCTGCCTTTGCCGTCAACAACCAGTGCCGGCACGGCCCCTTTGCCGCCTTCTTTCCCTTTCGTATATTCCCAGCCGCGAAGAATCCTGCCGTATATCTTTTTGGTAATATCATCCGGTTGTTCGTCCGACACGCAGATAAGTCCTGCATGTTTTTTCTTCACCTCTGCAAATTTCTTTTTCCCTTCCGCTATTTCCTTGCCTCTCCAGCACGCTGCGTCGAGGCACCTGTCTTTTGCCCCGCTTACCTCTTCAGCTTTCTCTGCCCATAGAGTCGGCTGGTGACTGCTTCGCTTCTCGCAGTTCACACATTCACCATTATCGAATGGGGCCTTTTTAAGTATCCTGAAAAACTCCGCAAGGTGTTTTTCAAGCTCCCTGACTGTAAATTGGCCGTGATATTCCAGGGATTTTATTATCTCCCCATCCTGAATATGCTGCGGGAACCTCGCAATCAGTCCGAGATGTGATGCCGTGAAGTACTGATAATCAGTGTCTTCGAGGACCATCTTTTTCCATTTCTCCGACAGATTACTGTTTATCGCTTCCAGCAGTCTCACCCACTGCTCCGGCTTTCCCATCTTCGACGCCACCGCCGGGACATCACCTTTATACTTTATCAGCAACAACCAGATGGCCTTGCCCTGTTCGAGGACCGTCAGGTCCTGCCGGGCGAAGTTCTCGGCGAACGTGACCTCGAACGCCGCTTCATCCGTCAGCTCACCATGATTGAGTGCCGGGATGGTGTCGAGGCCTGCCGCTTTTGCTGCCAGCAGCCGTCTTTCGCCGGCGAGCAGCTCGTAGTTCTTTCCTTTCTCGCGGACGTGGATCGGCACTTTGACGCCGAGTGACCGGATGCTCTCGACCAGTTCGGCAAATTCCGAACTTTTAGGATTGATTATTCGCGGATTGTCCCCGCTGGTCCTGATTTGACTGGTTTTTAGTTCACAGAGTTGCATTGACATAACTTTCTCCTTTCACTGATTCAGTTTCTAATACGTCCCGTCCACCGGCACTCGATGGATGGGGACTTCATTTTAATTTACGTCAGTTTTTTCAATTGCCCTTTACTGTTTCAACTGACCCACTACCTATTTTTCTCTAAAAGGCAACTGCCTTACTCTTACGCTCTCCGGCAGTTCGTTAAATCTTTGCTCAATATAGAATTTTCTCATACCCAAGTGGATAACAGGTATGTGTACTGCCTTTACCCATACCGGCACGCCTGCGGCCTTGCATTGCTCCACGATGCTTTCAATCCGTTCTCGCGGGCAGTAACGAGCGTTGGGGCCGGTCTCTGCGCCGACAATAACCAAATCAAGCGTGGGTAGCCATCTTTCGGCCATTTCCCCCAATGAACCCGACCATACGCCACAATAGGGACATTTACTTTCGCCCATATCAAACGGACGAAGTCTGCCACAACCTAAGCATTTATAGCTTCTTACCAATGCTTCTCTTGGTATTTCTACTTCTTCATGCAACGGCTCTAAACTAACGAAACGATGCGCCGTTGGTATCTGTAAAAGTATCGGTATTCTTTC
>Ga0265297_10007007_pt1 | contig 15906 bp, 13 predicted proteins | sample Munlanlwell13791_FD_192502 | JGI IMG/M metagenome (GOLD analysis project Ga0265297, IMG submission 192502) | Leachate microbial communities from a municipal landfill in Southern Ontario, Canada - Leachate well 137-91 | ecosystem: Engineered > Solid waste > Landfill > Unclassified | place... | reverse complement strand
TGATGCAGGTAAAACATGTCAATATCCATGGGATAAAGTTTATCCTAAAAAAAGATCTTTGAAAATTTTTTTGCCTGGATTTTAGCACTCTTGGGTAAGGACTGCTAACAATTTTAGCTTAACTGATATATTGACAAAGCGGATAATCATGTTAAAATCAAGCTTTAGCATTCTTCAAAAAGGAGTGCTAAAGGAGGAAAATGGTCCGCACAGTTGATTACAATTCCAGAAAAAAAGCAGTCCTGCATACGGCAATAAACCGTTATATCAAGAACGCGCTTCCGGTAGCTTCTGATGAGATAGCCCAGGAGTTTGATTTAAGCTCCGCTACGATCAGAAATATCTTCGCAGATTTAGAGGAAGCCGGTTTCTTGAAACACCCATATACTTCAGGAGGCAGGATACCTACGGATAAAGGGTATAGGTATTATCTGGATTGCCTTTTTCAGCAGATCGACCTTCTGGTTGAGGAGAAAGAACGCATTGTCCGGGAGTGCAAGAAGAAGATCGGCAAGCTGGATGACGCTTTGGAGAACACATCTGAGGTTATCTCCGAAATAACGCATTATGCGGGGATCGTTTCTTTCCTGGAGTGGCAGGATAAATTCTTTTATAAAGGGTTAAGCCACATACTGGAGCAGCCGGAGTTCAAAGATGTTTCTCGTATCAGGCTTTTGATCAAGTTGGTTGAGGAGAAACAGCAATTGCTTAAGCTGATTAACCGTGATTTTACCGGTAAGGTCAAAGTCTACATAGGAAGCGAGTTGGGTTTTCCGGAGATGGAAAATTGCTCTTTGATCGTTTCCACCTATAAATTAAAGGACCGGCCATGGGGAAGGCTGGCGGTTTTAGGGCCTATGCGCATGGAGTATACTCATATTATTCCTGCTATGGAGTATATCTCCGATGTTTTAAGCCAGGTATTAGAGGAGATTTAGGAAGGTATGGACGAAGTCAAGAATAACAAAAAAGAAGATAAACAGGTAACCTTAAAGGAATCTGAATATCTGTCGCTTCTGGATGAAGCGAAGAAGAGCAAGGATAGCCAGGATAAGCTGTTGAGAAACCAGGCAGACCTGGAAAATATCCGTAAACGCCTGGAAAGGGAAAAGCAGGATTTTCTGAAATTTGCCAACGAAGGCCTGGTTTTGGACCTGCTTAATGTGCTTGATGACCTTGAGCGCACAGTAAACCTGGCGGAATCCACAAAACAGGATTTTGACGCTTTCCTTAAAGGAGTGGAGATGATCCTGGCGCATTTGTATGAGATGCTTAAGGTTCATGGCGTCAAACCCGTGGAAGCAGAGGGGAAAATTTTTGACCCGAATTTCCACGAGGCTTTAATGCAGGTTGAAGACAAAAATCTTCCGGATCATACGATCGTGGAAGTATTGCAAAAAGGATACTTAATTCATGAGCGGGTATTAAGGACCGCGAAAGTAAAAGTTTCGAAAAAACAATAGGTGCTGACACCCCGCGCTAACAATGCACCTGGCGCTTATTTGAATTGCGCCAGTGTTTGCCTGGTGGCGAATAATTGCGCGGGCGTTGAGAGTAATGGCACACCCGGTACTTATCGGAATTGTGCCGGTGTTGTTTCCGTAAACAAGGAGGTTTAACATGGCTAAAGTTATAGGGATCGATTTAGGAACATCTAATTCAGCAGCAGCAGCGATGGAAGGCGGCAGGCCGGTGATCATACCCAGCGCAGAGGGCGCAGGGGTAGCTTCTGGAAAAGCTTTTCCCTCTTTTGTGGCTTTTACCAAAGATGGGCAGCGTTTAGTCGGAGAACCCGCAAGGCGCCAGGCAGCGATCAACGCTGAAGGGACGATCCAGGCAGCTAAAAGGAAGATGGGTACAGATTTCAAGTTCAAGGCTTATGGCAAGGAGTACACGCCGCAACAAATTTCGGCATTTATCCTGCAGAAAGTCAAACAGGATGCTGAAAATTATTTAGGGAATAAAGTTGAAGAGGTGGTGATCACTTGCCCGGCGTATTTTGATGATAACCAGAGGCAGGCGACCAAGGATGCCGGAGAGATCGCCGGACTTAAGGTTTTGAGGATCATCAATGAACCTACGGCAGCTTGCCTTGCTTATGGCTTGGAAAAAGCGGGCAAAGAACTTAAGATCCTTGTTTTTGATCTAGGCGGCGGTACGCTTGATGTCACGATCATGGAGATGTGGAAAGAAGGCGGTTTCAAGGTCATGGCGACAAGCGGCGATACGCAGTTAGGCGGCACGGATATGGACAATGTGCTGATTGATTATATCGCCAAGGAGTTCAAGCGCGATACGGGTATTGACTTAAAGAATGATAAGATGGCTATGCAGCGTTTACGCGAGGCAGCGGAAAAAGCCAAGGTTGAACTTTCCAGTACCTTGACCACGGATATCAACCTTCCTTTTATAACCGCGGACAACACCGGGCCTAAACATTTGACCATGGCGATAAATCGCGCAAAACTGGAAGAGTTGGTCGGGCCGATTATTGAGCGTTGCCGCGGGCCGTTAGAGCATGCTTTAAAGGACGCTAAGGATGCCTTTGAGAAAGAAGGGGCGGCTTTTAAGGGTGTGGATAAGATTATTATGGTCGGTGGCCCTACGCGTATGCCTATCGTGCAAAAGTTCGTGGAAGATTATACGGGTCAGAAGATAGAGCGTGGTGTTGACCCTATGGAATGCGTTGCCCTTGGCGCGGCAGTCCAGGCAGCGATCATCAAAGGCGAAGTCAAGGATGTGTTATTGCTTGATGTTACACCGTTGTCATTAGGTATTGAAACATTAGGTGGCGTGAATACCAAGCTTATTGAAAGAAATACCACGATCCCTACGCGTAAATCGCAGGTATTCTCAACCGCGGCGGATAACCAGACAGCGGTTACAATACGCGTTATCCAGGGAGAACGCGCGATCGCTGACGCAGAGGGTAATGTTGAGCTGGGCAGGTTTGACTTAGTGGGCATACCGGCCGCGCCGCGCGGCGTGCCTCAGGTTGAGGTTGCTTTTGATATTGACGCCAACGGTATCGTGCATGTTTCTGCCAAGGACCTTGGTACGGGCAAGGAGCAGTCCATTAAGATTACCGCGCCGAGAAAACTTTCCAAGGAAGAGATAGACAAGATGGTGCGTGACGCCGAGAAGTTCGCCGCCGATGATACCAAGAAGAAAGAAGAAGTAGAAACGATCAACCAGGCGGACAACTTAATCTATGCCACAGAGAAGTCGTTGAAGGATTATGGTGATAAGGTAAGTTCCGCTGAGCGCGGCGATATCGAGGCTAAACTCAATGACCTGAAGACAGCGATCAAGGACAAGAATGTTGATCGCGTAAAGAAGGGCATGGAGGAGCTTACAAAAGTATCACATAAACTTGCCGAGGAGATCTATAAGCAGGCCGCTGCCAAACAGCAGCAGGCAGGCGCTCAAGGTGCTGCTTCGGGTCCTGAAGCAGCTAATCAGACTGAACAGCCTAAAGAAGAAGGCAAGAAGCAGGATGACGTGATCGACGCGGAGTTCAAGGAAGAAAAATAACAACCAGGGGAACGGCCGTTATTTTAAAACAAAGTAGGGCCGTTCCCTTATTTCTTATATGACCAGTAAACGCGATTATTATGAAATGTTGGGGGTTTCTAAAAGCGCCTCACCGGAGGATATAAAAAAGGCGTACCGGGAGATGGCGCTTAAGTTTCATCCTGACCGCGTGCCTGCGGAGCAGAAGAAGGATGCCGAGGAGAGGTTCAAAGAGATCTCGGAATCTTATGCTGTACTTTCTGACCCGCAGAAACGCGACCTTTACGATAAATACGGCCACTCCGGCATAGACCAGAAATACGCCCAGGAGGATATTTTTAAAGGCGCTGATTTCAGCAGTATTTTCGGCAATATGGGCGGCGCAGGCGGAAGCGGTATATTTGAAGATATTTTTAGCGACCTGGGGTTTGATGTTTTTGGTTCGCATCAGTCAAGGGGCTCTCAGGCAAGAAGGCGCGGAAGGGACCTGCAGATAGCCATAAGCATATCGCTTGAAGAAGCTGCTCAAGGAGCAGAGAAGATCATCAGCGTGCCGCGCTACGAAACCTGCCCGGTCTGTTCCGGAAGCGGCGCAAAACCCGGGACAAAGAAAACTACCTGCCCGCAATGCAAAGGTTCAGGAAGGACAGTGGTCTCTAATGGTTTTTTTCAGCTTGCACAGAGTTGTTCCCGCTGCGGTGGCGAAGGCTCAATCATTCAATCTCCATGCCAGGAATGCCGCGGTGAGGGAAGGGTGAAAGTTACCAAGAAGATCAAAGTAAAAATACCTCCGGGAGTGGATAATTCTTCACAATTACGCGTGCGCCAGGAGGGGGAAGCCGGGGTAAGCAGCCGAGGCGACCTTTATGTGGTTATTGAGGTAAGGCCGCACGATATATTTGAACGGCACCATAACGACATCATTACGTCGGTAAATATCAGTTTGTCTAAAGCTGTCCTGGGAGGCGAAGTGGAAGTGCCTGCTTTGGAAGGCAGGTTGACCATGAAGATACCTCCGGGGACACAACCGGACAAGATTTTCCGTTTAAAAGGAAAAGGTATACCGGATCTACACTCCCGTGACCTTGGTGATGAGTTGGTCAGGGTGAATATCGATATCCCTGTGAAGTTATCCAGCCAGCAAAGGCAGCTGATGGAAGAATTTGCCCGTTTAAGCGGTGAAGCGCCCGGTTCAAAGGAAAGCTTTACCGATAGGATGAAGAGGCCGTTCCGTTAAAAAGCAGTAGGTAGAATGTAGTAAATGGAATATAGGAAAATATGGGATTAATAGCTGATAACTGGAAAGAGACAAATGCCTACATATGAATATGAGTGTTTAAATTGCAAACATAAGTTTGAGATATTACAGAGTATAACGGCAAAGCCGTTGACCAGATGCCCGCGCTGTGGCAAGAAAGTAAAGAAACTGATCAGTAGTACCGGGGGGTTCATTTTTAAGGGTTCCGGCTTCTATGCCACAGATTATAAGAAACAAGGTAAATCAACCCGCCAGGCAGCTCCGGCAGTTTGCCAAAAACCTAAAGAAGGGTGCCATGGATGCCCGCACCACTAAAGAAAAGATAACCAGGTTTATAAAATATTGGATTCCTGTAATATTTTGTGGTATTATAATTTTTCTTATTTCGGCGGTCCCGGCAAGCCGTATGCCCAATTTATTCCGCTACCAGAATGTGGTCGGGCATCTTTTTGAATATACTTTATTTGGGTTCCTCTGGGTAAGGGCTTTTAAGGAGTATTATCCGCGCCAGAATTTTACGCGGCGCCTGATCTGGATTTTCATTTATGTCCTGATCTACGCAGCCCTGGATGAATTGCACCAGTTGTTCGTTCCAGGGAGGGTGGCAAGCTGGAATGATATAGGCATTGATATGATCGGGATATTGCTGGCTAACTTAATCGTATATGACAAAGATCCGACCATTTAAAGCGCTTACTTTCAATCTTAACAAGGTCGGCGACTACTCTTTGGTAGTCTGTCCGCCCTATGACGTAATCTCGCCTGCCGCGCAGGAAGATTACCATAAACGCTCACCTTACAATTTTCTTCATGTCCTTTTAGCCAAAGATCTTCCGCAGGACGATAAATACCACAGGGCGGCGGGGATATTCCGCGACTGGCTTAAATCCGGCGTCCTGGTCCAGGAGAATAACCCGGCCATATATTTTTACAGCCAGCAGTATGTTATCCGCGGGGAGAAGAGGACGCGGCTGGGCTTTATATCGCTGCTTAAGCTTGGCGATGAAAAAAGTTCCGCGGTTTTTGGCCATGAGAATACTCATATGGAGGCCAAACAGGACAGGTTCAGGCTTATTAAGCAGGTCAAAGCGAACTTAAGCCCGATATTCATTATCTTTCTGGACAAGAAAAGGATTATCCAGCGGATATTTCAGAAGGATATCCCCAAGCTTGCGCCTCTTATCGAAGTAACTGATGATGAAAAGACCGTGCATAAATTATGGCGACTGGACCAGCCGGAGATCATTGAGAGCGTTGTTTTAAGCATGAACCAGGAGAATATGTTCATTGCTGACGGGCATCACCGTTATGAAGTTGCCTGTGCTTACCGTGACCTGATGCGTGAAAAATTAGGAGATAAATTCACCGGTCAGGAGGATTTCAATTATTGCCTCTCTTATTTTACCAATACTGACCCGCGCGGCTTAAGCATCCTGCCTATACACCGGCTGCTAAAGCTGGAGAACAACCTTGATTTAGAAAGCTTGCGCATGAAGCTTAAAGAATATTTTGATATTGTTGAGGTTAAGGAAAACAAGCGTTTCTTTTTTCTGATGGAGAAAGCCGGTTTTAACGAGCATCTTATCGGCATGTATAAAGATAAGCATTACTGGCTGCTCAGGCTTAAGAACGTGCATGCGCTGGATAAGCTGATTAATGATAAACCGAAGGAGTACCGCACACTGGATGTTTCTATACTGAATTATCTGGTGTTCAAGAATACACTCGGCCTGGATATAAATAACCTGTCTAACATCAAATACAGCCCTGACGCTGAAGAGTTTGTCAATGCTGTTAATGAGGACCCGGGGAAAATAGCTTTTTTTCTGAATCCGGTGAAGACAGAACAGATTATCGCGGTGGCTTTAAACGGCAATAAGATGCCGCCAAAATCCACTTATTTTTATCCTAAGGTTCTTTCCGGGCTTGTGGTGAATAAACTGGAGCAGAGGTGACCATGGCCTTATTCGGTAAACCTAAATACACCATTGTCCGCTTAAAGAAAAAAGAGATTCCTAACGGCCTCTGGACAAAATGCGAAGAGTGTGCGGAGACGTTATATAATAAAACCCTGGAAGGGAACGCTAAAGTTTGCCCTAAATGTAATTATCATTTTATCCTTACCGCGTGGGAACGCATTAATATCCTGATTGATGAAGATACATTTGAAGAGATGGATAAGGATATGATCGCTGTGGACCCGCTGGATTTCAAGGGGCCAAAGACATATAAAGAAAAGCTGCTGCAGGACCAGGAAACTACGGGTTTGAAAGATGCCGTGATCTCCGGTTCCGGCAAGATCGATGGCAAGGAAGCGGTCATCGCGGTTACAGACTCAAGGTTCATTATGGGGTCGATGGGTTCTGTGGTAGGTGAAAAGATCACCCGGGCGATCGAATACGCGACTAAAAATAAACTGCCGATGATTATTGTCTCTGGTTCCGGCGGAGGGGCAAGGATGTATGAGGGGATGTACAGCCTGATGCAGATGGCTAAGACCTGCGCCGCGCTTGCCTACCACCGTAAGGCGAAACTGCCGTATATTTCTATATTGACTAACCCTACAATGGCCGGAGTAATGGCATCTTTTGCCGGCGTGGGTGATATCACTATTGCTGAACCAAAGGCCTTGATCGGTTTTACCGGCCCCCGGGTCATCGAACAGACGATCAGGCAGAAACTGCCTGTGGGTTTCCAGAGAGCGGAGTTTTTGATCACGCACGGCTTAATCGATATGATCGTGCACCGTAAAAATATGAAGGCATGTTTGCGTCAATTGCTTGACTATTTGTCCTAATTTTGTATAATATTGGAGCTTAGCAACGATATATAAAGGAGTAGATTAATGGCACAGGTAAGCCTGAAGAATGTATGCAAGGTTTTTGCGGGTAATGTCAAAGCCGTAGATAATGTTAATTTCGGCATTGAGAATAAAGAGTTCATGGTGCTTGTCGGCCCATCCGGCTGCGGTAAATCCACGACTTTAAGGATGATCGCCGGTTTAGAGGAGATCAGCAGCGGGCAGATTTATATCGGCAATAAACTGGTCAATCACGTTCCCGCAAAGGACCGTGATATCGCCATGGTTTTTCAGAATTACGCCCTTTATCCGCACATGACCGTTTTTGAGAATATGTCTTTTGGTTTGAGGTTGCGTCATATTCCTAAACAGGAGATCGCCCAGCGCGTCAGCGAGGCGGCGGATATCCTGGGTATTAAAAGGCTTTTTAACCGTAAGCCGCGCGAACTTTCCGGTGGCGAGAGGCAGCGCGTAGCTGTGGGAAGGGCGATCGTAAGAAAACCGATGGTTTTTCTCTTTGACGAGCCCTTAAGCAATTTAGACGCCAAGATGCGCGTGCAGATGCGCACGGAGATCCATAAACTGCATATCCGCCTTCAGACAACGATCATTTATGTTACGCATGACCAGGTAGAAGCGATGACCATGGGTGACCGTATCGCCGTGATGAAGGATGGCATATTACAGCAGCTGGCTGACCCTATCGATGTGTATGACCATCCTAAAAATAAATTTGTCGCCGGTTTCATCGGTTCGCCTCCAATGAACTTCATGCTCGGGCGGATCATTAAGAAAGAAGGCAGGCTTTATTTTGATGAAGGCAAGATCATGGTCAAGCTTGTGGAAGATATGTATAAAAAGATGACCAGCTACCTCGGTAAAGAAGTTTATTTTGGGATACGCAGTGAAGATATCTATGATAAATTGTTTGTATCTGAAGCCCCCCCGGAGAACATCATCCGTGTTAACTGCGAAGTCGTGGAGCCGATGGGTTCTGAAGTTTATCTTTATTTGAATACCGGCAGGCATACTTTTATTGCCCGCGTGGGAGCTCATGACCGGCCTAAAGTTAACCAAGACATGGATGTTGTTTTTGACATGAGCAAGATCCACTTCTTCGATAAGGAAACTGAAGAAACCATCCTCTGATTTTTAGCCCGGCGCGCATTTTGCCTGGAGAAAATATGCGTCGTTTCCTCACAAAAACCCTGCTCATACTTATTTTACTTTCAAGCGGTATTCTCTATACTGTAATCCGCGTTTTTGGCGAATATCCCCAGCATATTATTCTCGCGGCGATTTTGATCATTCTGGATTTTTTCATCCTTTTCATCTTCATGCACCGGAACTCCGAAAAAGGTTATTATCAGGATTTTAAGATCGAAGAGCTGAGGGAGAAATTAAATATATTAAATACCGATAACACCCAGGAGCAGTTGGTTAATTCCGCTATCCTGGCCAAAACCGCACGTTATAACAGCTTAAAGCTGATCATCGAAAAACTTAATCAGGACCTTAAACTTGAGGCGGTAACCGATTGCTTGACGGATACCGCTTTTTCTTTGATTGCCGCAAACCGCGGGACATGCCTGGTGTTTTTGGTAGATGAAGATAAACAGAAATTAAACCTGGTCAAATCCAAGAAAGAGGACCGCGAACTTGTGATTAAAGCCAAGGAAGGGGATATCTTTGATAACTGGGTGATGCGTCATTCTAATCCTTTGATCATTGAAGATATCCGTAAGGATTATCGTTTTGACCTGGATAAGTTAAAATCGCAGGAGATAAGGCTGTTTTCTTCTTTGGTCAGCGCTCCGCTAGCCACGAGCAACTCCGTGATTGGGCTACTGCGTTTGGATAATCAACAGCCGGGTTATTTTTCTCAAGACGACCTGCGCTTTCTTTCTTTGTTAGCTGATTTAGGCGCGGTGGCTATCGAGAACAGCCAGTTTTTCTGCCGCACGCAGGACCTGGCTATCCATGATGACCTTACCGGTCTTTTCACGAAAAGTTATTTTGTTGACCGTTTAAAAGAGGAAAGCAAGCGTTGTATCAGGATAAATTCCTGCTTGTCATTGTTGATGATCGATATAGATTTCTTCAAACAGTACAATGATAAATTCGGCCACACTGCCGGCGATATCGTGCTTAAGAAGATCAGCGCGGTGATGAAGGATTTCTTGAAAGACCATAAACCTTTATTAAGCCGTTTTGGCGGAGAAGAATTCCTGGTGCTTTTGCCCGGGCTTGCTAAAAAAGAGGCTTTTGTTTTAGCTGAACAGCTGCGCCAGCAGATAGGCAAAGAGAAGATAATCTTGCGCAGGCAGGATACTTTTGTGACAGTTTCTATAGGCTTGGCCAGCGAGCCGCTGGACACAAAGGATGAAGATGAGCTTATTCAGCTAGCGGATAAAGCGATGTATGCGGCAAAACAAAAAGGAAGAAACCTGGTATGCTCTATTTGATTTTGTTTATCATTAGTTCTGTTTTTTTCTTTATTTTCCTGCAAAAGGCGTTGAACAAAAAGTTTGCGCTCAGGCAGAAGGAGATTTCTAATCTTGAGCAGAAATTAGCTGCGCTCTCCAAGAATAATCAGATCCTCAAGAAAGATAATCAAGCCTACCAGAATAACTTTGATGATACTGTCGCTTTGTATGATTTAACTAAGGATATTTGTAGGACATTGGATGAGTCCAGGATATTTAAGGTATTCAAGGAGAACCTGGAAGATTATACCAGTATTAAGCAATGTCAGTTTATCAGGCTTGATGAGCCGCTGGATAAATATAAAGAGCAGGTTTTGATACCTCTTGAGTCTGCGCATAGCCGGCTTATTGGTTATCTGGCAGTTGAGGAGATCAGGCCAGAGGATAAAGATAAATTCGCCATCCTTACCCAGCAGTTCATTGTCGGTATCCGCAGGGCACTTTTGTACCAGAAGGTGCAGGAGCTGACGATCACGGATTCTTTGACCCAGGTTTATAACAGGCGGTATTTTCTTGAGCGTTTCCATGAGGAGCTTGAACGTTCCCATAAGAATAACCTTAAGCTTTCTTTTCTTATGCTGGATGTGGATAATTTTAAGAAATATAATGACCGTTATGGCCATCTGGTTGGAGATGCCATACTTAGGCAAGTAGCCAAGGCTATCCGCGATACGGTGCGCCAGATTGATTTTATCGGCCGCTATGGAGGAGAAGAGATTTCTATCGTCTTGGCGGAAACAGACAGGCAACAGGCTAGTTTTGTTGCCGAACGTATCCGCCGGGCTATCAGTGATTCGCGTTTCCTTGTTTATGATGAGAATTTGAGCGTAACGATAAGTATCGGTATATCCATTTTTCCGGAGCATTCATTAAAGGTGCCCCAACTGATTGAAAAAGCCGACCAAGCGCTTTATCAGGCCAAGGAAACCGGCAAGAACAAGGTTTGTTTTTATAAAGGGGACTGATTTTGCCAGGGTTCTACCGGCTTTAAGACCGCCTTCCCGGGATTTTCTACAAAATTAAGATTTATCCTTGAAAATTGCCTTTTTTTAATATAGAATACATCAAAATGAATAATAAATTTATTATCGGTATTGACCTTGGCGGCACAAAAATAAAGGCAGCCCTTTTAAATACCCATCTTCAGATCCAGGCGCATAAAGCTTTTGTTACCAACAGTTTTGAAAATAAAGGCCTGTTGATCAAAGGTATCGCTGATATCGTGGCGGGCTTGATCAAAGAGAAAGGCCTGAAAAGGGGAAGTATACTTGGTGTTGGGTTAGGTATGCCCGGGCCGGTGGATAGCCAGAAAGGCAGAGTGCATTTTCTTCCTAATATAGCCGGCTGGGAGAATGTGCCTCTTGCGGCCATATTGAGGGATAAACTGAAATTACCTGTATTTCTGGATAATGACGCGAAATTAATGGCTTTAGCAGAGTATAATTCAGGGAAAGCAAGTTTTGCTAAAAACGCTTTGTGCATAACTTTAGGCACGGGAGTCGGCGGCGGGTTGATCCTGAATGGGGAGTTGTTTCGTGGGTTAGATAATGCTGCCGGAGAGATCGGCCATTTGCCGATAAACGTCAGCGGACCGGATTGCGCCTGCGGAGGTAAAGCCTGCCTGGAAGCCTATGTTGGCAACAAGCGCATACTTGCTTTGGCAAAAAAAACTTTTCAGCGAGAGATTTCTTTGGAAGAGTTAAGCCGGTTAGCTGCTTTAAAGGACAAGAAAGCGGTGAGTGTCTGGCGTCAAGTCGGCGAACATCTCGGCGTTGCTTTAAGCGCTGCAGTGAACCTTTTGAACCTGGATGCGATCGTTATCGGCGGAGGCGTAGCCGACGCCGGAAAAGTCCTTTTTGAACAGGTAAAAAAAACGATCCGTTCGCGCGCAATGCCAGTACAGGCCAGAAGGGTACGAATTCTAAAAGCAGGCCTTGGCAATCATGCCGGTATGATTGGAGCAGGAGTTTTAGTTAAGGAAAGGCTAGGGATATGAAGATCTTTATTGATACAGCCAGTGTAAAAGATATCAAGGAAGCGGCAAGTTTAGGTTTAATTGACGGCGTTACCACCAATCCTACCCTTGTGGCCAGGGAAGGCCGTAACCCCGTAGAATTATTAAAGGAGATCTGTTCATTGGTCGCTGGGCCGGTAAGCGCGGAAGTGATCAGCCTGGATACCGATGGTATGGTTAAAGAGGCCAGGGAATGGGCCAAGGTCGCCGCAAATATCGTAGTTAAAGTACCATTGACTAAGGATGGGCTTAAGGCAGTGAGGATCTTATCCAAAGAGGGCATTAAAACCAATGTCACTCTTTGTTTTTCCGCTTCTCAGGCGCTTTTAACCGCCAAAGCCGGGGCGGATTACGTTTCTCCTTTTATCGGCAGGCTTGATGATATCAGCGCAACAGGCATGGATCTTATCCGTGACATCAAGAAGATATTCTCAAATTATAATTTTAAAACGCAGATCATCGTCGCTTCGGTAAGAAACCCTACGCATGTGGTGGACGCTGCTCTTGCAGGGGCGGATATCGCGACAATCCCTTATAACGTGATCGAGCAGTTAATCAGGCATCCTCTTACAGATATCGGCATAAGCAAATTCCTAGAGGATTACAAACGGATTCCTAAACAATAGTTATGCATTTTGCAATTGCCCGGCGTATTTTTGTATTGGCCTCTATTCTTTCTTTTGGGAGCATAGTTTTTCTTTATGCTGAAGAAGCCAAGAAGCTGCCGATCATTATTAATGGCGATAATGTGGAATATGCCGCGGATAGCCGTTCAGTTGTCGCTTCCGGAAAAGTGGAAGTGATCTACAAAGATTCCAAGCTTACCTGCAATAAACTCACCGTGAATATGGATACTAAGGATGCCGTAGCCGAGGGCAATGCCCGCCTTGACGATAAGGACGGCGGCGTGATCGAAGGAGAAAAGCTTATTTATAATTTCCAGAATAAGACCGGGACGATCGTTAATGCGAATTTCCGGGTCAATCCTTATTTCGGTAAAGCAAAAAAAGTCGAGAAGGTCAGTGAGAGCGAATATGTGGTAAAGAATGGTTATTTTACTACTTGTTCCATGGACCATCCGCACTACCGTTTCACTTCCAGGAAGATAAAATTATTCCCTGGGGATAAGATCCAGTCCCAGGCAAGCACATTATACCTTGGAGCTGTGCCGATAATTTACCTGCCCAGGCTTAACTATAGCATGCGTGAATCGCTTATGCATATGCAGGCTGAAGCAGGCAAAAGCAAGGACTGGGGAGCGTATTTGCTTACCAACTGGAGGTATAACCTTACTGAAAACGTGAATGCCAGGGTTTATCTTGATTACCGCAATAAATTGGGCCTGGCAGGAGGGTTCAATATTAATTATAAATCTCCTGTGGGTAAGGGCGATTATAAGTTTTATTACACTAACGAGAAACCCGATAAAGTGCCGACAGGCGAGCCTTCGGAATACCAGCGTTATTTCATGCGCTTGCGCCACAAATGGAATATTGACGAGCGCACGAATTTTACCGCGGAGTTCCTTAAGATCACCGACGAAAGAAGAAAATACGATTTAAACCGCAGTTTCCTGAGAGATTATTTTTTCCGTGAGTATGAAAAGGACTCTGAGCCGTTAAGTTACGCGTTGTTCCACCACGCTTTCAACTTTTCCAGCATAGATATATTACTGCAAAAGCGCACCAACCATTGGTTTGACCAACTGGATAAGATGCCGGAAGTTAATTATAACCTGCCTAGTATGCAGGTGGGAGAAACTCCGTTATACTTTGAGAATTCCAGCCAAGTGGGAAACTATAATAAAAAACAAAGCACTACGGATCCGATTATCCCTGAAGTCAGCGTTACCCGCCTGGATACTACGAACAGGGTTTCTTTGCCGATGAAGGTTTCCATCATCCGTTTCAACCCGTTTGTCTCAACCCGCCAGACGTTCTATGATACGACTCCAAGAGGCGAGTCAGGGGTCGTACGTACTATTTTCTATAGCGGTATAGACGCTAGCACCAAATTTTACCGCATTTACAACGCTAAAACAAACTTTTTGGGAATGGATATCAATGGGCTGCGCCATATTATTACGCCAAGCGTTGCCTATTTATATACGCATAAGCCAACCATCCCCGGATATAACCTTAGGCAGATAAATACCGTGGATTCAATAAGCCGCGGCAACACAGCCACATTGATGCTTATTAATAAACTGCAGACCAAGCGCCAAGGGGTGTCTGTGGATCTGGTGGATTTCCAGATTTCTACGGATTACGTGATCAAGCCGAAATCCGGCGAAACCACGGATTCTTACGGTAATATTTTTTACGAAAATGACATCTTAAGGAATACAGGCAACAGATTACACAGTGATTATTCGGATATTCTGTTTAAATTGAAAGTTATCCCTTACTCCTGGCTGCGCATGGAAAGTGAAGCCACATATGAACATTCCGACCGTGATAATGCGAATTTTAACAAGTTTTCCCTGGCAAATTATGATTTTATTTTTAATATAGGTAAAGACAAGAGTTTTAGCATTGGGCAGCGCTATGAGCGAAAAGGGAAAAACGAGATCACCACCGGTTTTCATTGGAAGTTCTCCCCGAAGTGGAAACTTTCTGTGTATGAGCGTTATAACTTCAAGAAAACCGCCAGTTTAAAGAACGGCATGCAGGAACAGGAATACACCCTGACGCGTGACCTGCACTGTTGGGAGATGGACCTGACATTTAACACAAAGCAGGGGCAGGGCTCGGGGATTTATTTTACTTTCCGCCTTAAAGCATTCCCAGGAAGCGAATTCGGTTTTAACCAGACTGTAAGCGAAAGCAAGTCCGGCTCACAATAATACAAAGAAAATACCGGAGGAGTAATGAATATCTCTATTATCGGCTCTGGGTACGTAGGTTTAGTCACCGGAGCATGCCTTGCGGAATTGGGTAACAAGGTTATTTGCGCTGATAGCGACGCCAAAAAAATAGCTGGACTTAAAAACGGGGTTGTGCCCATATACGAACCGGGATTAGAAGAGTTGATTGCTTCTAACGCCAGGAACAAGAGGCTTAAGTTTACCAGCAGTATAAAGGAAGCTGTCCTAAAAAGCGAGGTTATCTTCATCGCCGTAGGCACGCCTTCATTGGAAAACGGCGAGGCTGACCTTACAGGTATCGAGAATGTCGCCCAGAATATCGCCGAGCATATGAATGGATACCGGCTGATCGTAGAGAAATCCACAGTACCGGTACAGACTTGTTACTGGATAAAGAAGACGATCGCTGCTAATTTAAAACATAAACATAAATTTGACGTTGTTTCTAACCCGGAGTTCTTAAGGGAGGGCTCAGGGATCAATGATTTTACCCATCCTGACCGTATCATCGTAGGGCTGGAATCGGCGAAAGCTGAAGAGATAATCACCAGTATTTATAAGCCGTTAAACAGGCCGATTTTGGTCACGAACATAAAATCCGCCGAACTGATCAAGCACGCTTCTAACGCTTTCCTGGCCACAAAGATTTCTTTCATCAATGCCGTATCGCAAATCTGCGATAAGGTCGGCGCTGATGTCACAGAGGTAGCCCAGGGCATGGGGCTGGATAACCGTATCGGGAAATATTTCCTGCACGCGGGGTTAGGCTACGGTGGTTCGTGCTTTCCTAAGGACCTGGATGCTTTTATCAATATAGCCCAAAAAATCGGGTATGACTTTGAAATCCTTAAAGCTGTCCGGGATACTAACCAAAAGCAGATAGATTTTTTCCTGGAAAAAATCAAGAACGCTCTCTGGATAGTCAAAGATAAACATATTACCGTATTGGGGCTTTCCTTTAAACCTAAT
>Ga0265297_10007006_pt1 | contig 15907 bp, 12 predicted proteins | sample Munlanlwell13791_FD_192502 | JGI IMG/M metagenome (GOLD analysis project Ga0265297, IMG submission 192502) | Leachate microbial communities from a municipal landfill in Southern Ontario, Canada - Leachate well 137-91 | ecosystem: Engineered > Solid waste > Landfill > Unclassified | place... | reverse complement strand
CGGCCACATCATCTCCCCGCTCAGCTATCTGACGTAGCTGCCTATCTTCCACGTCTCGACTCCGTCTGGCTTGGTCAGCAGTCCTCGCTTCACCTTTGACCCTACTGGGGACCTGCTGACATTGCGCCACCACCCACTCCACTAATTCTGGACTATAGTAGGTAATCTGACGTTTCGTATAAGGACAAGTCAAAATCCGAACGTGATCTGTACTATACGTCCCAGTTGAGTCCGCTAACTTGCTTTTAACCAACACAACACCCCGACCCGCACGCGCCCTAATCTCATCTAATTTTAACCAACCTGGTTCCCATCCCTCCGGCTTCAGACCCTTTTGTCGACCATCCCCATGCTCTTTCCCGGGACGGCTAACACTCTCTCTCCGTTTAGCCTTTTCGGGCATCTGTTGGCACTGCTCAACCACCCAAGCTACGGCCTCCGGGCTATAGTAAATAGCATGGTCATTGGGGCTACCCGGATAACTTAGCTCGCGACGATGGGCTTCCGCGCCATGCGTCTCCAAGAACTCAGCCAGCTTCTTCTTAAGTAATATATCACCTCGACCAGCCATTATTCGTATATCGCCGATTGTACACCATCCGGCTTCCCAGCCCTCAGGCTTATTTCGTTTTACTCCCAATCTTCTTTGCCTTCGCCACTCTTTGTATCTTTCTAAAACATGATCGATGGCGGTCGGGCTATAATACTCTGCTTCTCGACCCATCCTTCTCCTGGTGCGAAGCATATGCCCTTCCTGGCCATTGTTAGCCAAGAATTCGTTCAAAAATCCCTGAACGATTGGACATTGCAATCCATAATTTCTAGCGATGCCGTATGGGCTATCCCACCCCTCAGGGACCGGCACAAATTGCTGGGCAGTGACTTGCTCACGCTTAACTAACCCGGGCTTTTCCGCCAACTGATGATATCTAGTCAAACGCAGGCCATTTGTCCAATCACTTATCTTCGCTGGCTGTTTGAGCGATCTTTGCTTCCGACGCTCTTTCTCACTTTGACACTTAGCCACTGCATAGGCTATCGCCTCCGGGCTATAGTAATCTTTCCCCCTTTCACCTCTATGTTTTATATTTACAAAATGCTGCCCTCCCGTGTTATCGACCAAGAACTCATTAAGTAATCTTTTTAAGTCTGACCATGGAAGATGATGTCGTTTAGCCACACCACCACAAGTCTGCCACCCCGGAGCAGCAACAGATTCGGTCAATTTCTCCTCGCCCTTTATTGGTTTTCTGATTTTGCGGCTTCCCCAACGCTCCCGCACTTCTAAACATTTTGCTGTCGCATAAGCTATTGCCTCTGGGCTATAGTATACTTTCGCCTTACTGTCTGATCTGCGCGCATAGATACAATGTCGCTCCTGACCATTCTGAGATAAAAATTCTGTCAAAAATCCGCTAAAGGTAATCCACGAAAATTTATTCTCTTGGATAATCGGGTAGCTGCTGACCCATCCGTCAGGTATCAGCGATTCAACTGCCTGATGAAGTTGAAACCCTTCCATTTTCTGATAATTAGTCAAACCCAAGCCCGTTATTATCGGCGTCTGGTATTCGACTCCTGGTTGCATCGTAGTGTAACCGTCATCCGTTATCGATAATTGTTCCGCACTACGAAAGCTATCTATAATAGACTGAACCACTGATGGACTGTACGCAAATTTACCGTCTGGCTTCTGTATATACTGATCGGGGCATAAAACTCGGTACGCATCTAGCGCATGCTCTAATTGATCTCTATCAACTTCTGTTAGTTTCCTGGCGATCAAATCAGTTGGCATCCAAATTACCCTAGAGATCGGCTCTCCCGTAGTAGACAAGTCGACTGGCGGAGTAGAAATGTCAGAAGGATCAATCTTTTCCCCCTCCGCCGTGGTCACCCCCGACAATGACGGCGACTGTTCTGGACTATCCCAGATTGATTCCGGTGCTCGATCAACCACGGCATCTTCCTGAACGAGTGTTGTCTGTCTCCCACGTTGAGCTGCGGTTCGAATTGCGTTAGCCACATCAGAATCATATCTATACCGCAGACCTCCTCTTTTCGTCGCATAAGAATGGGTTCCATCTGGGTAACTGTCTTGGTATCTATCTGCTAAATGATGAACCTTGGCTAACGAAATTCCCAATTCGTTAGCTAGATCAGTATCGTCAACGCATTCTTCACTTTTTACTTCCAACTCCGCCTCAACAATCCGATCATCGGGTCGCGCAATGCTCTCGTTAACAACCGGCTTCAGGCAAACATCTTTTTTATCGTCCAAAAAAGACAGGTCCTCAGGCACCGAGTATGTTCCCTCACCATTACTTGGCATCCAAACTACCTTAGAGGTCAGCTCTTCTTTAGCATCCCGATCGTCGGGATGTGTATCCCCCGCGTCAATGACCACCCTCGGCGGTATATCTTTTCTATCATCCAAAAAAGACAGGTCCTCCGGTACCGGCAATTTCTCTTCGCCGTTATGATACGCTTCGATAATGTCTTGCCTGGCCTCCTCAATCTCCTTACCGTCCGCCGAAGGGGTCAGTGATTGACCCTTTTTCTTACTCCTTTCCAGCTGCTTTTTTATCGAGCTAGCCGTCCCACGCCACATCTCTTCCGATTCACTATCCAGTATGTGGGGAAACTTAGTGGCGTAAAGATCTACCACCTCAGCAATTACGTCCGAATCATACCCTAGTCGCTGACTCCATTTCTCTATCAAATCAGCCCGCCAATCATCAGATTGGGGGTTGTTTGGCTCATCAACAACTACTCGTGGCTCTCCCCCGAGCTGGGTTTCATTTGCCATCTCCTAAAGAGTTACCCTGGATTATACCTGACAGCAGGCAACCCTCCAAGGCCCCCGGTTACGGCTCCAAGACCGCTACGCGCTCGCCGTTATTGATGGTCAACTTAATATTCGACATCCCCTCTACCCCAAACTGTTTCATGATCTTTTGGATAGATTGGCTAATTACCATCACTCGAGCTGATCCGCCCATCGGTGTATCGAATTTGTCGTTAAAATCGATAGTGGCCTGATTATCCTCGATCTTTACCGAGTTAACCACTACCCCGTCATTTAACACGCTATCCATCCCTTGGGATTTCTGGCCTTCGGTTGGCCCCTTGACCCACTCACTTAAAGTCTCAAGGGCCAATGTATCGATACTGTCGGTTTTGGGGACCATGCGCTCTACCGCTACAAAATCAAAATCGGTTTCAGTAGAGATAGCGTAATAGACCAACACTGCTTGAGTATCCGATTTAACCGTCATCGGATTACCTTTAAGTTGGATGGTGGTAGTGTAGATCCAAATCCCCAACAACACTAGCGGGATGATCGCTAGCGTCCACCACAACGAAATGTCGGATTTATTTTTCTTTACCATATACCCATATATCATACCGAACTCCGAGTATTGACCCAACCCCTTGCGTAAAAATGGGCCACGAGAGCTATAATTGGGCTAATGGATCTAACTATTCTCAAACTTGGCGGCAGTATTATCACCCACAAATATGAGGGGGGAGAGTTTGATCAAGCTACCACCGAACGATTGATCAGAGAAATTAGACACGCGTTAGATCGATCACCTCAGCGGCTGATTATTATCCACGGCGCCGGAGGTAAGGTTCATCGCCTCGCCCACGAATTCAATTTAGAAAATGGCGCTTACACTCCCGATCAGATCACCGGGGCGCTTAAAACCCACCTCGCGATAAGAGAGCTAACCCAGCAGATATTGCCAATCTTATCTAGCCACGATCTGCCCATCGCTCCCCTGCCCACTAATTCTATGTTTATTAACAAAAGCAGCCGGCTCGAGGTCGTAGGGATAGAGCTAATTCAACGAGCACTAGATCTAGGTTTAATCCCACTACTTTCTGGCGACATGATATTCGACGATCAAACTAATTTTTCTATTTTATCCGGCGATCAGATAGCAGCCATCTTGGCCCGGCAGCTAAATGCCCAAAGGATTATTTTCGCCAGCAATGTGGACGGTCTCTACAGTAGCGATCCCAAAATAAATCCTACCGCCAAATTGATCGAACATGCGCAACTCAACAACATCAATACTGCTCAAACAGCTATCCCATCAATAGACACCACTAATCAGATGCTGGGCAAGATCACCGCCCTCGTTAAAGAGTCCGGTACAGTCCCGGTCCAAATTATCAACGGATTAGTGGCTGACAGATTAACGCACGCCCTCATTGGCCAACCGGTTACCGGCACCATTCTCGAATAAAAAAACGGGAGCAAGATCGCTAGTGTTACTTGTTTGTAACAAGCAGCACTTTTGACTTTGCTCCCTTATTGATTGAGTAGCCGTTTAGCTATCGCCGGTGCATAGCTTTTGACCATATCCCAAACCCATTGGATCGGTTTTCCAGAATCAATTGCCAGTTTTATCCACTTCCAACAGGCATATATTTCGCGAGCCAATGGTCTGAGGGTAAACGGGTCCAACCTCAGGAACTCCTTCTCGGCCAAACCATAACACTTCATGTCTTCCAGCTCGCCCAAATACGGCTTTCCCGTTAATTCTCCGTAGAAAGCCCACACCCCACACCGTTGTCCGTTAGGCTCAACGATCTCAAAAAAACCAATCGGATACAGTATCCGAACTTCCTGACCAGTTTCTTCGCCAAACTCTCTCGCAGCAGCCTGTGGAGCGGTTTCCCGTTTATCGATATCGATCGCTCCCATGGGAATAGAGATCATTCCAGCAAACTTTCCGATCTGCGGTCGATCTCTATCATCCGGCTCCACCACTACGATGAGCCTATGAAACTGATCGAGGCAAACCACCGCACTGCCCCACAGATCGTAATCAGTGGGGATTTGTCGGCGTTCCATTTATGCATCACCTCCTCGTGTTGCTTTCAATGGCCAAGAGCACAGTCGCGCTCTTGTCTATCCTAGAACCCATTCTTTGCGCCGCCTCCTTTGTTGCAATTCTTTATTGCGAGGCCGTCGAACAACGCTGCGACAAATACTATGGCGAAGAGACACGCCAAATCCATATTGCCGACCCAGAGAAATCCGGCAGCGGTAGTGCCCAACACCACGCGGGCAAATCCTAATGCGATGCCATATTCATCCGGCCGTCTTTTATACGACCAGAACAGCAACCAAACAGCACCCGCTAACCACACCACGCTAACAGCCACCCAGGCAATCATTGCACCAGACGACATATCTAACCTCCACGCACAATAAGATGTTAAAGCAGCACCCCAGATGGCCAGCATAGCCAAAAATCCGCTCCCAGTCAAGCTCAACTCCTGCCAGCCGCACATCCAAATAACCGCTTTGACTATCTACTTAACAGGTTACCCTGCATCGTAAACAATCGTCGATAATATCCGCTCTTCTTCATCAACTCAGAGTGGCTCCCCTGCTCCAAGATCCTGCCTTTATCGATCACCACAATGCGATCAGCTTTCTTAACGGTAGAGAGCCGATGAGCCACAATAATGGTAGTCCGGCCATTGATCAGTTTCCACATTGCGTCTTGAATCTTCTTCTCGTTCTCGCTATCCAAAGCCGAGGTAGCTTCGTCCATCACGATGATCTTAGCGTCTTTTAATATCGCTCGGGCAATAGCTAGGCGCTGACGCTCACCGCCGGATAATCGGACACCTTTCTCGCCCACCATAGTTTTAAACTTTTTCCTCAGCGAAGCAACAAAATCATAAAGATTGGCGATCTTAGTAACTTTAGTTATCTCCTGGTTGGTCGCTGTCGATTTACCATATTTAATGTTATAGCCAATCGTATTGTTAAACACCGCAATATCTTGCATTACTGCCGAGATATATCTACGCAGAGATCTCTGAGTAACTTGCTTAATATCTTGTCCATCAATCAGCACCTGCCCCTTCACCGGATCATAGAAACGCATTAATAGTTTAACGAAGGTAGACTTGCCCACTCCGGAAGGCCCCACCAAGGCCACCACCTCTCGCGGCTTGATCTTAAGGCTCAAGTTTTTAAACACCACCTTCTCCCCCTTAAATTTCTTGGTGTTTTTGTAGCTAAAGCTGACGTGCTTAAATTCAATCGCCCCTTCATTCACCCGTAGCGGTTTGGCATCGGGCACATCTGTCACATTGTCCTGATAGTCCCATAACTTAAATAGTCGCTGAACCGATACCATCCCCACCTGAATACTGTCATATATCTGCATTACGCTACTTAACGGGCCCAGAACTCGGTTGAGATAACTAATAAACAAGATCAGATCTCCCACCATCAGCTTGCCCGATAACACCAAAAAACCACCGTAGCCATATACCCACATATAACCAAGAGTGTAGATCGACTCGCGCAGCACTCCGGTAAACCGCAACCATCGTTCTTGATTTCGCCGCAACTCCATGATCTTTTTCTGGATATGATCAAGCCGGCTGATCTCATAATCCTCGCGCGAGAACTCCTTGATCAGCTGCTGATGATAAAAGTTATCCATAACTAGACGCTGCTGCGCCTCCCATTGAGTTCTAATCTTAGTCTGCCAGTACCGCATTATCCTCGCCCGCCAAATAGATATGATCACATATAGCGGGGCTAACACCGCAAACACCATGGCGAGCGTTCGGCTAAATATAAACAACACCACAACTGCTATGACAAAATTTAGCATCAAAGGAATGATGCTAACAACTATCGACCGAACAATCCCAAAGATCTCTTGAATCCCAGAGTTTATCCGAGCGCTGAGCATCCCTGGCGCCTTTTTCTCGAAAAACCCTACCGACATCGCCAAAATGCGATTCATCGTCCGGCGAGTTAACAACAAATTACAACGAACTCCAGTTAATGCATCAAGATATTGGCGAACCTGAGCAATTAACCCGGAATTAGCCAGATCAATTGCAAAATAAATGCCAACCAACCACAACAAGACTCCAACATCAGTCTTATTCCCCAAGTAGCGGACAAACAATTCGCTAAGTTGATGATTGGTTAGAAAATTGATGATCTCTCGATACAACCACGGCGTAACCATCTCCAACAACGAGTTGGTGATCGCCAATGCCAAAATTACCAGCAAAACCGGATGCAACGGCCGCGTCTCAACCAATAGTCGCTTAAAATCTTTCATAATTATCCAACTCTATTTTAAACGCGCCACGGTTTTTTACAATTGGTGGCGTTAACATTGCGCCACCATCCCCGCGCAGGCGGGGACCCAGAAAAGAAAAAATACTTTGTTTTTGTCTAGACTCCCGCCTTCGCGGGAATGACGATCGGCCGCTATTTTTTTGCGAAAAATTTTGGCAGGTAGCCAATCAATTCTTCGATATGCAAGAAATGATAATCGGCCTCTCCCGGTTGCGAGTTGTTTACTCTCACCACCTTTGCACCGGCCAACTGACCAGACTGCACCCCTTGATCAGTATCTTCCACTACTAACAGATCACTCGGCTCTACCCCTAACAGTTGGGCGGCTTTCAGGTATAGATCTGGCGCCGGTTTGCCTTCCACCACATCTAACACGGTAACCAACCTGTCTATCATTGGTTGCCACTTATCCAGATGATATCGAGCGCGATACTGCTCAATCGTCGTTCGCTTGCCATTAGTCACCACGGCCATGGGAATGCCGCACTCTCGACACCAAGTTAGAACTTCTAGCGCTCCGGGAAACAATTGAAAAATATAACTATCGCCTAAAGATACCGAGAGCGCTCGCTTCTCGTTGGTTAGTTGTAGCACTTCCTCCTCCGTTGGGGGTTTACCCTTAAGCTCTGTGAGGAAATTTACAAAACCCGCCTCAGAGGTAAAACCCAAAAAATGCCGATCATATTCTGCCTGAGTCAGCTCACGACCAATGTGCTGACGAAGCGCGGCCCGATCTAACATTAAATAAAACGGCTCCGTATCAATTAATGTGCCATCCAAATCGAAAGCGATCGCCTTAAATTGTTTATCCATCGTTTTATTTTAATATTTCCTCAGCGATCGCCAAAGCAGCCTCTGGGTTTGCCAACTCCCGGATGTTAAACGCTAACCGTTTGCCCATATCCGAACGAACCACTCGCTCCACCCGCTCCGCCAAAACAGTTGGGGTGGCCTCAGATTGAGGCAGCAGAACAGCCGCCCCTTTATCCGATAGATACTTAGCATTGGCATACTGATGATTATTAGCCGATCCTGGTAACGGAATGAGAATTGCCGGCCGACCAGTAGCCGCGATCTCAAACGCCGCTGTCGCTCCCGCTCGTGAAATGATCACCGCCGATCGTTTCATCAATGATGCCATCTGAGTGTTAAGCAAGCTATCGATCGGGTGATAATCTTTGGCCTGATCCGTACTCGCTTTCCAGCTTTGCGCTCCGGCATAATCCGCCACGCCAGTTTGATGGACCACCTGATATTCATTTAACAACTGAGGTAAACTATTCTGGACCAGCTGATTGATCGCGTGTGCTCCCTGAGATCCTCCCGTCACCAACACCACTGGTTTTTTATCGTTCAGCGGCAGATCGATCTGTCCGATCGTTTTATTGTAGAATTCTTCATTGATCGGCACCCCCGTAAACATTAATTTATTTATTACCTTTTTACTCCCCTCGTAGGCTTCTAGCGGAAACGACACACAGATCCGGCTAGCCAAGGGGGCTAAGATCCGATTAGCCACTCCCATCACTGCGTCTGATTCGTGTAAGATTAGCCGTCTGCCCAACAACCAGGCTGCTAATCCGACTGGTACCCCCACATACCCTCCCCTAACCAATACGCGATTCGGCCAAAAGAATATCACCACACCCAAAGCCATGAGAAATCCAACGAGAGTTACTACCACGTCAAATAAGTTTCTCAGGTCAAAGTACCGCCGCCATTTTCCAGCCGGTAACCCAATAAATTTAATCCCAGCTGCGGTCACCAATTGGCGATCGCTATCTTTTAGCGAACCAACATACAGCAGTTGAATCTTAGGATCTCTTTTTACGATCTCCCGCGCGATCGAGAGCACCGGTAAAACGTGCCCAGATGTTCCACCACCAACTAATAGGATCTTCATCGTCTTTATCTTGAATAGTTTGCCTCGAAACATTCAATAATACACCAGAAGCGATCAGAATAAACATTAACGACGTCCCCCCCTGGCTGATAAACGGCAGCGGCACTCCGGTTAGCGGCAGTAAACCGGAGATAGCCCCAATATTAATTACTGCCTGCCACCCGATCCACGTAGTAACCCCCAGGGCGATCAATCGTCCAAATACATCCGGAGCATTTTTAGCTACCTTCAGTCCTCGCCAGACCACAATTGATAGGGGCAAAATGACTAGAAACAATACCCCGATTAATCCTAGCTCTTCACCGATCACCGCAAAAATAGAGTCCGATGAAGCCTCAGGCAAAAAATCAAACTTCTGTCGGCTATGGCCAAAACCTAGGCCAAATATCCCGCCCGAACCAAGAGCGATCAAAGCTTGAGTAATATGATAGCCCGCCCCCAAAGGGTCGCGTTCTGGATTAAGAAAAGTCAGAAAACGGGCCAACCGATACGGCGCCGCTTTGATCAACCCCCAAACCATCACTATCCCGCCAGCAATAATAGTAAAGAAATGACCCAGGCTAGCTCCAGCCGCGAAGTAAAGCGTCAGGGCTACACCCATTACCACCATCGCCGTGCCCATGTCCGGCTCGGCCATGATCAACGCTCCGATCACCCCGATCAGCACCACAAACGGCAAAAAGGTGCCGTATAGATCTCGGATTCTCGATCCTTTATTCTCAAACCAGTAAGCCAAATACACGATCAGTGCAATCTTTAGCGGTTCCGTTACCTGCAAAGTTAAATTGCCGGCTCCGATCCATCGACGGGATCCTCCGGCCGAAAAACCCAATCCTGGGATAAACACCACCAGCAGCAGCAAGATCGATAACCCCAAACCGATAGTAGCAACTGGCCTTAACTTGTGATAATCGAAGCGTTGGATAAAAAACCAGATCAACAGCCCTAGCACGGCAAACGCCAACTGACGAGAAAAATAATAGGTGTTGCTGCCAGTTGCCTGATAAGATTCCACCAACGAAGCCGATAACACCATTAATAAACCGAACCCCACTAAAAATAGGGTTGCCAGGATCAGCCACGGATCAGGCGCGTGATAACGTCGCATTTATTTATATTTCCGAATTAAGTCTTTGGCCAATCGTCTAAATTGGTCACCCCGATCGTAAGCATCTTTAAACATATCGAAACTTGCAAACGCCGGTGCTAATAATACTGTACCTTCGTTTTTTACATAACGATAGGCTAGTTCGATCGCCTGGGCTAGATCGCTAGCCGTCTTATACGGCGTGCGGACCTTGGCGGCCTTTAATTCTCGCTTTAACCGGGGCGCGCTCCGGCCAATTAAGATGATCCCGGCGATTCGGCTATTATTTAGAACGCGAATTAATTCCCGTAAGTCCTCTCGTTTGCTAACTCCACCAATAATAATAGCTAACCGTTCCGAAATAGTATTGATCGCCGCCACGGTCGCAATTGGAGTGGTAGCCATTGAGTCATTGATAAACTGGGTTTTACCCAAACTGCCCACTACCTCCAGACGGTGCGGTAAACTCTTAAATTTAGCCAACTTCCGCAAAATAACCGCCGGCTTTAGTCCCACTGTTAATGCCACCCCCAACGCCGCCAACGCATTTTCTAAATTATGTTGGCCCCAGAGGGGAATCTGGCCCCTATCGCACAGCACTGTTCGACGTCGGGTTTTAGGGTGGCGGTAAATTACCTCACTATCTGCTAGGTATAATCCTTTGGGCAAGATTTTGTGGGTAGAATAGGACAGTGTTTTCCCTACCGCCCGATGAGCAACCGATCGGGTTACAGGGTGATCAGCGCTAGTAATCACCCAATCTTTTTTGCTTTGATGAGCAAAGATGTTACTCTTGGCCTCTAAATATTTTTTAAACTGCTTGTGGCGATCTAAATGTTCGGGCGAAACATCTAGCACCACCGCGATATCTGGACTTACTTTAAGATCTTCTAACTGAAAACTAGATAGCTCTAAAATTACCCAATCTTTCTTGGTCAGCTTAGGCAGCAACTGCAATACCGGCTTACCAATATTACCGCCCAAGTAGACCTTGCCTGGCAGTTGGCCATTTAATAAATGGTGGATCAGATTAACAGTTGTGCTTTTACCCTTGGTTCCGGTTACGCCAATAATTCTAGCCGGACACAACTCAAAAAACACCTGCATTAGCGAGCTCATCACTACGCCTTTGCGTTTGGCTTTTTTCAGTTGCGGCAGGTCAAAAGGAACGCCCGGGCTGCGAAAAACAATATCCAATTCTCTTACCCGATCCAAATAATTCCCCCCCAGATCTAGCTCGGAAGTCAGTCGTTTTAACTGACGAGTTAATTTAGGCGGCATCTCCGACAGTAACTTGCCGTCTAGGCCGATCGGTTTTATCCCAGCCGCATTCAAAAACTTGAGGGTATCTAATCCCTCTCGGCCTAACCCCAATACCCCCACTCGATAACTATTCTCCATAAAAATTAATTAGGGCCGGCGCCAATTATCCCAATAATCACCCCGCAGATCGCCATCAACGCGCCCACGATCCAAAACCTCATGGTTACTTTAGTCTCTGGCCAACCCATCGCCTCAAAGTGATGATGCAACGGCGCGATCAAAAATAGTTTTTTCTTAAACACCTTTCGCCAAAACATCTGCAGGAGCACTGAAATGGTTTCCACCATCGGCACAAACGCGATCAACGGCAATAACGCCACTCCGACATTATTCTTCAGCAACATCGCCACTACCCCCAAAGTTGCCCCCATCGATAGCGCGTAAGTATCCCCCCCAAAGAATCTAGCCGGGTAAACATTAAACCACAGATATGCGATCAACGCGCCGACTACCGTAACACAGAAAATAGCCAAGCTGATCTGGCTATTTAGAAAAGCTAATGCCCCGTAGGCGCTAAAGGCCGCCGCTAATAGACCAGCCGATAGACCGTCTAAACCATCCGTAATATTAACTGCGTTAGTTGTTGCCAGAATGACAAAGATAAATAAGGGGATATACCACCAACCGATCGTAATATCGCCGTAAGCCGGGATATGAATGGAATCAATGCCTAGTTTGGAAAAGAACCACCAAGCCCCCAGTGCAGCAATTAAAAACAACCAGGTCATCTTATGGCGCGCGCGAATACCTTTAACCCCACCGACGCCTCGAATATTAAACCAGTCATCAATCGCTCCCAAGATACCAACTGCCACCATGGCAAACATCGGGAGCCACGTCTGCGAGCGAGTAAAGTTAAAGATCAGAGTGATCAGCGCCACCACGCCCCAAACCAAGGGGCCAGCTAGCGTGGGGATATTGCGTTGATGTTTCTCGCCATGTAGTTTCTGGAAAACGGTGGCATAACTGCCATAGAGGGTTTCTTCTTTGGCCTGTTTCCAGAATTTGTATTTATAGAGCACCGCTGTCCATAACGGTGTTAAAAACATCGCCAAGAGAAAAGATATCGTCCCCACGATCATCACCCTCAGCAGATCCCCCTGTTCGGTCACGATTTTAGAGATATCATTCATTGGAGAATTTCTCCTTTATCAGACTAGCAATTTCATCCAGATGGACTGCCCGCGACCCCTTAACTAGCACCATATCATTATCCCGCAAATGAGCCAAAACTTCATCCCGCCCCCCGATCGAGACCACCTGTATCGCTGGCAGACCGGCCGCTATAGCCGCCGCTCCAATTAACCCACCCCCCTCGCCAACAGTTATAAGCAGATCAAGGGTCTTAGCCGCTGTCTCCCCCACTTCGCGATGGCCTTTATCGTGCGCTGCTCCCAGTTCTCGCATATCTCCCAAAACTGCCACCTTTCGCTTCCCTCCGGCTAAACGACTAAGGCTCTGGAGCGCCGCCATCATCGAAGTCGGATTGGCGTTATAAGTATCATCTATTAAAGTCAGGTTCTTAAGTTCAAACCGCTCAAACCGGCCAGCCGCAGAATGATAACTCGTTAAAGCTTGAGCAGTATCTGCTGGCTCCACCCCAAAATATTCGGCAACTACCACTGCCACCAGGGCGCTATACACAAACTGCTCACCATAAACGGGCATATTAATCTGGGCTGTTTTGCCTCGATAGTTCAGATCAAAATGTAACCCGCTCCCACTGAGAGCTATGTTAGTTGCTACCGCGTCAGCTCCACCGCTCAACCCAACAAAGATCTTTCGGGCAGTGGTCTTTTGAGCAATTACATTGGTTAGCTCATCATCTCGATTTAGAATAGCCAAACCGTTTGGTTTAACTCCGGCGATTAAGCGGCCCTTCTCCCCTGCCAGATCAGATTTACTGCCAAAAAACTCTAGGTGGACATCACCAATATTAGTTAACACCCCGATCTCTGGGTTAAACCACTTCATAAAATAAGCGATATCTCCCGGACGATCGGCTGCCAACTCCAACACTAAAATCTGAGGATAAGCCAGCCGCTTAAATAATTTGTTAATGGCCGACTTAGTCAAACGACCGACATCTTTAATGGTTAATTTAGTCTTATCGCCCACTGCTGTCCCCATAAAGGTTGGGTCGATAATCGTGGCAGCTACTCCGAATTCGGTGTTCAGATTCCCGAGAGTACAAGCTACTTCCACCCCTCGGTCCCGTAAATTGTGGAACAAAGCCAAAAAGATAGCATCCTTAGTACTGGTCTTGCCAGTGCTACCAGTAATCGCCACAATCCGTGGCTGATATTTGGCTAGCACCCTAGCCGCTAGCCACCATAGCCAAATTTTAAGCACCTGCTTTAGCATAGATTATTTTTCCGGTGGGATCTGCCAATAATTTAATAAGAAGTTAGCGATATCTCCAAATAGCGGCGCTGCCGAACTCTCGGCAAACTGCACATCCTTAGGTCGATCAATCCTAGTTAGCATAACAAATTTAGGATCCTCCACCGGTCCAAAGCCGATAAATGTACCGATAGTAGGGCCCTCCTCATAGCCACCGCCTTTAGGGATCTGGGCAGTACCAGTTTTACCAGCGATCCGATATCCGGCTACTCCAGCTCTTTGACCATGGCCTCGCTCCACCACGCTCACCATCATCGCCGATACCAATTGGGCGGTTTGAGGTTTAAGCGCCTGACGCACCATCTGAGCGTCTACCGATACCGCTCCCGAAGAATAGATGATCTTATCAACGATATGGGGCTTCATTAGCTTGCCTTGGTTAGCGATCGCTCCCACCGCCGCTACTAGCTGAATCGGAGTCACCGCAATACCTTGGCCAAACGACATAGTCGCCAGATCGATCTCCCCCCATTTACGATAAGGTCGCACATTGGCCGGTGTCTCACCATCTAGCTCGATGCCTGTCGCCGCGTCAAATCCCAAGGCATTGAGATATTTATAGAACATAAACCGACCTAGTTTCTGCACCACATACACCGCGCCAGTGTTCAGCGATTTTTCCAGCACCTGAGTCATAGTCTGCACACCGTTCGCTTTCTTATCAGAGTTTTTAATCACCCGATCATCAATTTTTACTTCGCCAGAATCGGTATAGGTTGTACTCGGGCTTACTAACCCCGCATCGATCCCGGCCGCCATAGTTAGCACTTTAAACACCGACCCCGGCTCATACACTGACGCCACATTGGGATTACTAAAATTCTCCAGCGGATATTCGCTATAGTAATTGGGATTAAATGTAGGGTAGCTCGACATGGCAATAATCCGACCAGTGCTCGGCTCCATTACGATCACCTCACCGCCAGTTGCTCCGTGTTTTTCTACCGCCTCCTTCAACTTCTTGTCGACATAGTACTGCACCGCCCGATCTAGCGTCAGCACAATATCGGCACCATCTTCTGGATCTACCACCTTCCGATCACCCACCGCGATCTGGGCACCCAAAGAGCTTTTCTCGACCTGGGCTAACCCCTTCTTGCCACTCAGCTCTCCATTAAAGTAGCCCTCAACACCATATTGGCCAGACATATCCCGGTTAACAAACCCCATCACCTGAGCTGCCAAGCTATCTTCCGGGTAATAACGATACTCTTCTGTCCGTAGAAAAACACCCTCCAGGTCCAGCGCTTTAATCTCGTCGGCTTCCTTTTTCTCGATGCGGCGCTTTAATGGCGCCACGTAGACCTTGCCCGATTTCATCAACTCTACCAACTTACTCTCTTCCATCTCTGTCCCGGCCAAATAAGGCATCAGTTTTGCCGCTACCAATTCTGGCCGCTGGATCTGGGTAGGAACAATACTTAGGTTATACAGCGATACATTAGTAGCTAAAGGGTAATAATCTTTAAGCTGATCATCATAAACTAACAATTTACCTCGTTCTGCTGGCAACTCTTCGTTGACGTTCCGCTGGTCTTTAGCCATCGCCACAAAGGTGGCGTGCTCAAACACCTGCCGCTGAACCACTCGCCCGATAACCAAAAGCAGCATCAAAATAAAACAGATACTAATGATGCTCAAACGGTTTCGCTGCAAAGTCTCGGCCGTAGCACTATACGCCATAGCCATATTATAACCCAAGGTTAACGCCCAAACTCTCGGCTCGGCCAATAACTAAGGAACACTAAAAAATGGCCCGAGGGCCACCACATTAGGAAAGAGTTCCGCCTCTAGCGCGAAGCCAGATAGCCAGTATCCTCCATGTAGGTCATCCCGCTCATCTGCACCATCTTGGGGATATAAGTTACCTTCTCCGCGTCCGCGCTCTCGGTGGGAGTAGGGGGAAGCTCTTTATCGATCGTGGGCTCTAACACCCGGCCGGTCGGTTTACCATCCTCGCCTAATTCGATCTTTTCTTTGGCCCCGCCTTCGATAACCGCCAAAGACTCTAGCCGAGCCGCCTCTAAAGCTAACCGTTCGTTCTCCGCCGAAA
>Ga0265297_10007005_pt1 | contig 15912 bp, 5 predicted proteins | sample Munlanlwell13791_FD_192502 | JGI IMG/M metagenome (GOLD analysis project Ga0265297, IMG submission 192502) | Leachate microbial communities from a municipal landfill in Southern Ontario, Canada - Leachate well 137-91 | ecosystem: Engineered > Solid waste > Landfill > Unclassified | place... | reverse complement strand
GTCCCGTCGAATATCTTATTATAGGAGGAGCCTGTTGTAGTCTGGCTTACGAGGTAGCCGTAGGCGTTATTAACTGATAAGGTCTCGTAGTCGCCTGTCTTAAGCTCCGTCCCGTCGTCGTCGAGCCTCACAGAGCTGCCTGAGGTCACGGTCTTCCTCACAGTGCCGAAGCCGTCTATCTCGTCAGCTACAGTCGAATAGGAGCCTACCTTATACTCTATGTAGTTCGTCCCGTCGAATATCTTGTTATAGGAGGATCCTGTTGTAGTCTGGCTTACGAGGTAGCCGTAGGCGTTATTGACTGATAAGGTCTCGTAGTCGCCTGTCTTAAGCTCCGTCCCGTCGTCGTCGAGCCTCACAGAGCTGCCTGAAGTCGTAGTCTTCCTCACGGTGCCGAAGCCGTCTATCTCGTCGGCTACAGTCGAATAGGAGCCTACCTTATACTCGATGTAGTTCGTCCCGTCGAATATCTTATTATAGGAGGAGCCTGTTGTCGTCTGGCTTACGAGGTAGCCGTAGGCGTTATTGACTGATAAGGTCTCGTAGTCGCCTGTCCTCATCTCCGAGCCGTCGTCGTCGAGCCTCACAGAGCTGCCTGAAGTCGTAGTCTTCCTCACGGTGCCGAAGCCGTCTATCTCGTCGGCCGAGGTCGTGTATGAGCCTATCTTGTAGTCGACGTATCCGCCATCCTTCACGCCGTCGTTATCGGCGTCGAATGTGGAATCCCACACTTTGTTGTAGGACTCGCCCAGTGTCATCTGCGAATAAAGGACGCCGTAAATATTATTCAGGCTTACCGTCTTATACGATCCCGTCTTAAAAGCGAATACGCCGCTCGACGCGTCATAGTCGTGCCCGGACTCTCCGGTAGTTACGGCCTCTCTTATCGTTCCGAACTCATCGATCTGTTTTATGAACCCGCCGTCACCGTCCGGTATGGCGGAATCGACATCGAACCTGGAACTTGTCGTATACACGCCGACAACGATCCACTCTTCAACCGAATCTCCGTCCGTGTCCGCATAATTATAGCTCTTGCCGTCCGTAGCTTGAGATTCGAGCGTGCCGAAGTCGTCATATGTCGAGATAGTCTCGTAATCCCCCAGTATCTTTTGGTCCGCGGAACCGTAATCCCTGCACGAATAACCCGTAGTAACGCTGTCCGTCATCATCTCATAATCGTTGTACGCCGAGATCGTCGTGTATTTACCGGTTACCACCGAGGCATCCTGCCCCAGATACTGGGTCCCGTCCGTGACGGTCGATTCCAACTTGTATTCGTATCGGGCGTTGTAGTTGTAGGTGACTTCCTGGACGAGGAGCGTCGAGTCGTCTTCGGCGAGGCCTTTTATGTCGAACGTGTAAGTCTTCTTTACCCGGTTATCCGCGTAGTATTCGTAGTCAGTCCTGGAAACCCTGACGTCCTCGTTCGTATCGGAGTTATGCTGATATCTGTATACGCGCGTAATCTTCTCTTCGCCTTTCGGGCCGGTATAAAACGATCTCGAAGCCAGCACATCGGCGGCATCGTATAGATACGTATCGGATTGCGTGAGCGGCGTATCCGGCAGGACGGCCGCGTCGCCTGCCCTCTTATTTTCATCGCCGTATCTGTAGATAGTATTCTGGACCGCGTTCTGATTTTCGTTATACGATACTGTGCGGTCCGCTATCTCGTCGCCCCTCATGGAATCCGGTTTTGAATAGTATAAGGTCTCGCTCTTTATCGCGCTATTGGATGTATTTACCGCAGCCTCTCCCACATATGTAACGCTTTTCGACATCGGTATCAGATCGGAGTTTGGCTGGGAAGTCACGGCATCGGCCCTTATGCCGCCGGCACCATATCTGTATATCGTAGTTTCTTTGACGTTATTCGTTCCTACCACATAGTTATATGTGAAATCGCTTATCTCGTCTCCAGCCGACGTAACCGTATCGAAGAAATATTTCGTCTCGCTCTTCTTATTGGCATCGTCCTTTATGCCGTCTTTTCCCGGTAATATCATACCGTTCGGATCATATTCGGAAGCGTCATTAAAATCGTTAATGCCGGCGTTCGCCGTGCCGGCTATATATGTAACGACCCATTCTTTTCGTGATTGTATGGTCGCGTGCTTATCACGGGCGCGGAAACCGCCCTCATAGATATAGACGCTTATATCATTTACCCTCGCGTCGTCAAAAGAATAGGAATATGTGTAATCCGCCACCTCGCTCCCTACTTCAGTATAGGGATCGTCAGGCGTCCCGGTTCCGGAGTGTATAAAATAGAACGTCTCGCTTTTTCTTACGGAGCCGCCAGCTATGCTGCCGCCGCCCAAAACAGGATCACGGGCATCGTTTCGATACGTAAGGACTCTTGTCTTCCTCGAATCGCGTATGGAGTTATTCGGATCCGCGCTTGTATAAGACGCCCTGACATCGGCAACCGCGCCGTCCGGATCTTCATAATAATAAACGCTCGTCTCGCGTATCGTCAGGCCGTCCTGCGCGTAATTCAACGTGTAGTCCGATATCGATTGCGGCATCTGTCCGCTCATCACGTCTATCACATAGAATGTCTCGAACTTCAATTTGGCATCGGACCTTAATTCGTACCTATAGACCAGGGACTGCGGCACGCTGGCAGGATCGTCCGGCCCGGTACCAAGTAATATCTCGACAAGATCCGGGAAACCGTCCGCGTCCGTATCGATGCTCATGAGAGCCTGCACGAACTCTTGTGTCGTGGTTATGCCGGATATGTCTATCTTTGAAAGCAGGTTAAGCAAGTCCGCGTTATCTCCGGATATGGCGCTTATTAAAGCATCCCGCATCGAATCGGTATTCGGCACCTGGTATAAAATAAGCCGCATGAGATCCGCCGCGCCCAGGCCCGCGGCAAGTTTTTGCAGCGCAGACAATACATCGACATCGCTCAGCGTCCCATTGTCTATAAGCATGCTGATGTCGGTTATAAATCCACTTAATGTGCCGGATACGCCGGTCAACGCATTCAATAAATCTACGGCGCTGGTGTAGCCGCTGATATCCGCCCCCAACGCGGTAAGCTTATCTTTTAATTCGGCAAGAGCGGGGCTTCCAACGAGCAGCAGCATCATATTTAAAAGGTCTTCCGGGTCTGTGAAACTGTCCAGATCCATGCCGAGCAGCATATTGATCAAGGCCTCGACCGCGGCTTTATCGCCGGAATTTTGTTTTATGAGGAGGAGCATTAACTCTTCCGCGCTGCCGACGGCGCTTAAATCTATGGAGACCAGCAATGCCTCGACTGCCGCGTCGCCCAGTTTCGCCTTCAACGCGTCTATAAGCTCTTCTTTGGTCATGCCGTCCGTAATCTCTGTGGACAAAATCGCGGCTATGAGCGCGGCAGACCCGGTATCAAGCCCCGCCGCTATCAACATATCCGACATGAGGTCTTCTTTGGAGGTTACAGAGCCCATGTCGATTGACAGCAGGAGTTCCATAAGCCGGGTGTTTGCGCCGGACCCGACAAGCGCCAATAGGGCCGAGACGAGCTTTTCTTTATTCGCGAGATCCACAGGGCTTAATGCCAAAACGGCCCTTAAGGCATCCTTGAGCCCGACGTTGCCGCCTGATATATAATCCAAAAAGGCGTCCAGGGTGTTTGCCGCGGAATTCGCGGAATCTAACCCCATCCCAAATTTAGCGTTCATGAATTCCATTATTTTGGCAAGATCGTAATTTCCGTTTCCATCCAGCAATTGAACCGCGATGAGCGCGTCTCCCCAATAGGTCGCGCTCCTCTCGAGCCCGGAGCGTGAAGTCGATTCGCCGGCGCGTTTATTACCCTTGTAGTAATAGACGGTTGTGTCCTTTACGGTCACGCCGTCCCTGTAATACGAAAACGTAACGTCCGCCATTTCTTCGCCGCGCTTTGTCGAGGAATTGAATTGATTGAACGTTACCGATTTCAGTTTAGCGTCGGTCTTCAGGGTGCCGTCCGCATTGAGCGCCTGCCCCCAGTAGGTCGCGGACTCCTGTATGCGGTCGTCGTTCGCGGCTTCGCGGGCGCGCCTGGAACCTTCGTATATATAGACTGTGGTATCTTTTATGGTCGAGCCGTCCACGAGGTAGGTGACGGTGCAATCCTGCACCTCTTCACCCTTCAGGCGGTATTCGGTATCGTAGAACGTCTTCGACGACTTGATCCCGGCGGCAAGTTCGGACGCATCGATCTCGCCGTCGCCGTTCTTATCGAGACTGCCATAATACGTAGCGGCGCTTTCGAGGCATTCGCGGTAATTGGCCGAGGAGGATCTCGCGCCGTCTTTATATATATATACCGTCGTCTTCGTTATGGCGCCGGTAGAGCCGTAAACGACCATGTAATCGGCCGTTTCCTCGCCGGCGAGCCTGTTCGTGTCATCATAAACGAGCATCGAGAGCTTTCTCGCCGATGCCAGTTCCGTATCGGTCAGCACGCCATCCGCGTCTGTATCGGGGTTACTTCTGAAAGTGACCTGTTTCGATTTGGAATATCTGTATTCCTGGCCGGATACAGAATTGGCCCTTTTGCCGTCGCTATAGTAATAAACGGTCGTTTCGGTTATATATCTCTGGTTTACGTCTTCGTCGAAATAGTAATTCTGCGAATAATCAGCGATCTCTTTGTTCTTATCCCCGATAAAAACGGTCCTCTGGGTCAGTTTCCTGTCATCTTCGACGGAATAATCCTCCCCGGCCTCCTCATAGGACAGGACCTCTCTCAACTTATTGTCGACATATTTGTAATCGGTCCTCGACTTAACATCGCCGTCATCACCATAATATATTATCTTTTGAATACGGTTATCGTCCCCGGAACCGGCGTATACGCTCTTTTCGATAAGCCTGTCGGAGCCTTCGGATATATTGTATTTGCGCGTTTCGGTTATGTCTTTGCCGGAATAGGTGTAATCTATCCTGTATTTAGCTTCGTAAGAACCCGCCGCGGTAAGATGGTAGCCGGTAAGTATCGTTTTTATTATCTTGTTATCGCCGGATCCTTCGTAAATTATCTTCATTATCAGGCGTTCCGCCGCCGGGGTGTTGTGGCCCTCGCCGACCCAGTATATGACTCCGTCCTTGTCGTCCGTAAACTGTTTTGGATTAGACTGCATCCACTGGTTTACATCCATCATGGTTATGTCGTATTTATTGGTCTGGTTGGGAGTGGCGGGATTATTGAAGTCGTTATAATTATGCGCTGTATTCGCCTCGTCGGGATCCGTAAGGGAGTAGTCGGCCCCCCTGCCCTCCGGGCCGCTTTTCTTCTTCTTGAGCTCGATCTCTTCGTTCTGCCTCTTCGGTTTGTTCCTCAAGAGCCATGAGAGGTCTTCGACGGCCTGCTTTTGGCCGATGATATCCTCATGCTGCCTTTGCTGTTGCTGGACATAAGACGGCGCAAAGACGCCTGACTGCGCGCTGTCCTGACTGGAAGGCAGCAGTTTATCTATACCCGACGCCCTTTTATTATAAGCTAATGAATCGGTATAAGAAGCGTAGTTAATGACTTCCTCTTCCGGCAGGAAACGCGCATGCCCGGCAGCGGAAACAGCGGCAGGTTTTACGATCCCGGATAACATATCACCGGCCCATGCTATATCGTACCATACGAATGTCACTACAAGCGCACTCGCAATGACCTTGAGCCAGATTCTTTTATGGGGATCGTAGTATTCTATCATCTTTTTTAAACCTTTTTTAATACTTTTTTAATATGTTAAATATATATGGAAAAAAAATACGCCTTAAATCTACGCACTATAATATATATCATATTATGGGATGAGCGTCAATATACAATAACTAACTTTTTTGTAACTAAACAACATCTTTGTAGCTATTCCCTATTTCCTGTTTTTGACCTTTTCCCTCAACCAATCCATCATGTTCTCCGCGACTACATAAACGCTAGGCACGATCAAAAGCGTCAGGATAGTAGAACTCGCGAGCCCTCCGATAACGGTTATGGCCAGCGGACTCCAGAGATTGGAGCCTTCTTCCGCGCTGAGAGCCATAGGAACGAGCCCCAGAAGCGTCGTCATAGTCGTCATCAGTATCGGCCGCAGCCTGTCCCTTGACGCGGTTATCACAGCCCTTAAATAGTTGATGCTCTTTTTCCGCAACCGGTTAGCGTGATCGATGAGTAATATCGCATTGTTCACCACTATGCCGCCGAGCATCATTATTCCCACGAGGACCCCCATGCCTACGGGTTTGCCGGTCGTATATAACGCGATGACCACGCCTATAAGCGCCAGCGGCACGGACGTCATAATGATAAAAGGCTGATAGCACGACTCAAAAAGAGACGCGAGGACGAGATATATCAGGATGAGTATTAACCATATGATGGCCCGGAACTGCCTCTGTGTGGCGATCATGGTCGGATAGTTTCCGCCTATCCTGAAAAAGTAACCTTCCGGAAGCCTTAGGTCAGCAAGAGCCTCGCGAGCCATGTCCGCCGCCTTGCTTAACGCTATCTTCCCGATGCTGGCGCTGACCTGTACCATCCTGTTCTTGTTCTTCCTCCATATCTCACTGGGCCCGAGCCCGTATTTGAAATCGACCATCTGCTCAAGATATATGTTATCGCCGTCCTTATTGGGCAATATCAACTTATGCAGGTCTTTGAAGGTTTTCCTGTATTTCTCGTCGAGCCTGGCTATCGTCTCCACTTCACTGGATTCCGTATGGAACAGCGTCGCGCGAAGCCCCCGCATCTGGGCGTGGACCATATCCGCCACATCCGATACGGTCATATCAAAAATAGCCGTCTTCTTCCTGTCCACTTTAAGTCCCAGCTCAGGCCTGCCCTCTCTCATCCTGATCTTCGTATCCGCGAATCCCTTTACCGCGCCCAGTCGAGTCGCCATGGACACCGCGATTTCGCGCAATTTATCGTAATCGTACCCGAAGAGCTCGATTATTACCTCTTTTGTGCCGACCTCCTGCTCCTCCTCATAATATATGAACGCCGGTTTAATTTTATCGGTCTTTGGCCGCATGTTTTCTATAACCTCGGCGACTGACCTTTTCCTCCTGTCTATGCCGACCAGTTCGACGTATACCTTGCTCGACCACGGTTCAACCCTGGAAGAGAATATCTTAACCTCCGGGATCTCTTTCACCAGCGTCTCGACCCGTTTAACTATGTTGTCCGTTACCTCGAGCTTAGCGCCCGTAGGCAATTCGATAAAGACCGTAAATTTATTCTGTTCTGTTGTGCCCAGAAATTCCATGCCCAGTTTCGCGAATAAAAAGAGCGAACCGAGGAACAACAGAAAGGAGTAAAGGAGGACCTTATACCTGTTTCTCATAAACCAGATGATCCCTTTCCTCTGGTAAACATATAGCTTCTTCATGAAACCTGCTATGTTTGTCTTACCGTAACCTTTAGGTATATCACCTATGGAAAAACGCACTCTCGATGTAAGGAGAGGCACTACCGTTATGGCTACAAATAGAGATATTATGAGCGAGAACGTGACTGTCCACGCCACCCCTCCATACAGCAGTTTTATCTCTTTCCCGACGAAGACCATGGGCAGGAATACCGATATATGCGTAAGCGTACCGGCCCATATCGCTACCCACACCTCTTCCGTGCCTGCTATGGCGGCGGGAATGCCGCCCATGCCTTCCTCGTTCTTCTTAAGTATATTCTCGAAGACGACTATGGAATTATCGACGAGCATGCCGACGCCGAGCGCCAACCCGAACAGCGTCATGAAGTTCATAGATAACTTCATGACCCACATCATGGTGAAAGTTATAATGACGGATATGGGTATGGCGGAGGCGACTATCAGGACAGGCCTCGCCTTCACGACGACAATTGTTGTTATGACCATTACCAGCAGGAGAACATACAGGAGGGTTTTGGGTAGAAAAAGTACGCCTACGAGGGTGAAGAATAAAAATATCATCATCTTTCGGCTGAACCTGATAAGCCAGTAAGACAGGATCAATATAATAAGCGCGGCCCCCTGGATAAGCGAATTCTTCAGGTTCTGTATAGATTTTTTTATGAAGTCCGCCTGGTTACTCGTTATAACTATCTGTATGTCGGAAGAGACCTTATCCTTCAATGTTTTGACGGCCTCTTCTATCTCCTTCGCTACCTTTATCGTATTAGCGGTAGATTCTTTCTGCACATATATAGATACTACCGGCCGCGTATTGACACGCGCATAGCCGGACGGCTCCAGGTAAGAATCAACGACCGAAGCCACATCCTTAAGCCTGATCATAGTGCCGTCGGGCAGGGCCGAGACGGGAATCCTATTTATCTCATCCACGGTCTGATAAAGCCCTATGGTCCTTATAAGGTACTTCTCCCTCGCGCTCTCTATGTCTCCCGAGAGAAGATTGAGGTTATTCTGCCCGATCGACTGGATTATTTTTTCCAGCGATACGCCGTAAGCGGCCATCTTCCTCTGGTCCGCTTCCACCAGTATCTTTCGCTCCCTGCCGCCCGCCACTTCCGCGTCCGCTACGCCCGATATCCTCCTTATGGGCTCCTTAATATTCTCGTCGACTATCTTCCTGATCTCTTCCGTGCTTCTCTTCAGGCTCGTAATGGCTATTATCACTATTGGAACGTCGGACCTCTTGAACTGCGCTATAACGGGCTTTTCGATCTCTTTCGGAAGCTTGTTCTTCACCTTCGCGAACTTCTCCCTCACCTCAAGAGCCGCGAAATCCATATTTATACCGGGCTCGAAACTGAGGACGACCGTGGACTCGCCTTCCTTGGAGATCGAAAGCATCTCCTCGAGATGGCTTACGCTTCCCACGGCCTCTTCGACCAGTTTTGTGACAAGGGCTTCCACTTCGGTGGGGGGAATACCTCCGCGCACCTGTATGATGATACTTATCTCTCCGAGGCTTATGTTGGGGTATAGCTCGACGGGCAGCTGCGTCAGGCACACTATCCCTGACAGAATCAGCATTAAATAGATCATGAGCATGGTGATAGGCTTTTTTATGGAAAAAGCTGGAAGGCTCACGATTTCCTTTTTCCGCCTTCGCTCTTTCGAGCTTCGGCGGATCCGCCGATCTTTTTGGCGGAAAACAATTTCTGGGACAATTCGGCGAAACCGAGATACACGGTGGGGATGACTACAAGGGTCAGGACAGTGCCTACAAGAAGACCGCCTATGACCGTTATGGCCATAGGGGAACGAAGTTCCGCTCCCTCGCCTCCCAAAAACGCCATCGGCAAAAGGCCCAGGGCCGTAGAGAGGGCCGTCATCATTATCGGGCGGAAGCGGACACTGCATGCTGTGACTACGGCCTGCCGGAGATCCATGCCTTTTTTTATAAACAGGTTCACGCAGTCCATTAAGACAATGGCATTATCTACAACTATTCCTCCCAGTATGCCTACGCCCATCAGCACATACGCGTTTACGCTTGTATGGGTAACAAGCAGGGCCCACGCCACTCCTATAAGGCCCAGGGGTATTGTGATCATGATTATCAAGGGCTGCCACAGGGATTCGAAGAGGGCCGCCATTATCATATATACAAGAAGGAACGCGGCTATTATAGCGTTCCTCATACTTTCAAACGACGCTTTCATCTCCTCGGATTCACCGGTAAGCTTTACATTATAACCCTTTGGTATATTCATGTTCTTTATCATCGCGCCAACGTCGGAGGCAATATCTTTTGACGGCCTTTTATATATATTGGCATAGACCTGCGCCACCCTCTCCTGGTTCTGCCTCTTTATCTCGCTCGGCCCCTTGCCCTTACCAAAACCGGCGACGGTTGAAAGCTGTGTCCTCATCCCCATCGGCGATTCTATCTCGAGCCTGCTGAGCTTGGAGAAGTCGTCCCGGTCCTGCTTTCTCAACCTCACCCTTATGTCGAACTCTTCGCCTTTCTCTTTGAATTTTGTCGCCACATAACCTTTTAATCCTATTAATGACGTCTGGGCTATATCCGTGACCGACAGGCCGTACAGGGCAGCCTTATCCTTGTCGATCAAAACCTTTGTTTCGGGCGAGGGCTCCGACAGGTCATTCTTGACGCCGTAGATGCCCTTAATATTATTGAGGTTCCGCTGGACATCGTATGTTACTTTTTCCAGCGTCCTAAGGTCGTTTCCTCTTATCTCTATAGTGACCGGCGCCTGGACCGAGAGGCCGGCCGAGAGGACATTCTCCTGCAGTATATATTCTATACGCGCGCCTTCGAGGTTCATCCTGGCAAGATGGTCTTTTATTATCCGGACCACCTCGAATGACTTCATCTTCCGCTTCTTCTTGAGATTGACGACCAGCTCAGCCTGGTTGTAACTAAGCCGTTCTATGACGCTCTTGGTGGCGGACTCTTTCGTCGAACCGACGGTAGCATTTACCGATTCCACCTCGGGTACGGTCAAAAGGTACTTTTCGATCTTCTCCGATATCGTATTGGTGACTTCGAGCCTCGTCCCGGCCGGCATATCCATCTTTATCGTGAACTGCCCCTGGTCGACCTTGGGCATAAGTTCTTTATCCAGCATCATAAATATGAATATCGATAGTATGAACAAGCCCATAGTATATAGGAGATATTTTCCTTTTTCTTTAATAAACCTCTGCAGCAGGTTATCAAAGAACTTCCTGGTCATGGCTATGGCGCCTGTCTTGTCGAGTTTGCTCACATCGTTCTCGTCCTGCACAACCATCTCTTTGCCCGAAGGAATGGCCCTGGAAGCGAGAAGAGGTATGAGCGTTACCGCGGCGAGCCATGACGCTAAGAGCGAAAAGGTCACAGTGAGCGCAAAGTCCTTGGATATCTGCCCGATTATCCCTATAACAAATATGAGCGGCACAAAGACGACTATAGTGGTCAGGACAGATCCTGCTACGGCGACGGTGACTTCTTCCGCGCCTATGATCGCGGCCTTTTTCCTGTCTTCCCGGCCCTGCATATGACGGAAGACGTTCTCTATTACGACTATGGCGGCGTCGACGAGGCTTCCCACTCCGAATGCCAGCCCGCCGAGCGACATCATGTTGATCGACACGTTCGAGAAGAACATAAGGGCAAAAGTGGCCATAACCGAGATGGGTATGGTGAGCGTAACGATCACCGAGCTCCATACGTTCCTCAGGAAATATAGAAGGACAAAGAAGACTATCACGCCGCCCTGCCATGCGGCGTTCCACACCCCGCTTATCGACTCTTTTATGAATCCGGACTGGTCATAGACTATCGCGATATTTATGTCTTTGGGCAGGTCGGCCTTCAGCTCCTTAATCTTTTTCTTCACCCTGTCTATTATCCTGACCGTATTCCCGAGGGCCTGCTTCTGTATCGAGAGCGAGATGTTCTCTTTGCCGTTATACCTGGAATAGCTTGTCCTCTCTTTGACGCCGTCGACTATCTCGGCTATGTCGCTTAGATACATCAGCCTTTTATCCCTGCTTATCTTCTTCTTGTTCCTGTCGCCCCCATCCCGGCCTCCGTCGGAATCCTCCTCGTCCGCGTAATCAGCGCCTATAGAGGTCTGACCTATGTCGCCCACGCTCCCGTATTCGCCCAACGTCCTTATCAAATATTCGTAAAAACTTTCCTTAATAGTGCCGGCGGGATAGTTCAGGTTGGCGCTGGAAACAGCCTTTGATACATCCAGTATGGGTATCCTCCTGGCCTGCAGCTTGTCCTGGTTTACCTCGACCTGTATCTCCCTCTCTAATCCTCCGGAGATCGTGGCTGACGCGACGCCTTCGACCTTTTCGAGCTCATCCTTCACCGTGCGCCGTATAAGCTCCCTGAGCTTTATCGGGGAGCGGTCGTCCCTGGAGCTTGTGATGCTCAATATAAGTATCGGCTTGTCAAAAGGGTTGAAAGGCAGCACTATCGGCTCTTCGGCTTCCCTGGGCAGCCGCTCTTTTATAAGGTCTATCTTCTCTCTCATGCCGAGAGCCGCGAAATTGATGTTCTGGCTCCATCCGAATTCGGCTATGACGAGCGACAACCCTTCTTTCGAAATGGAGTGTATCCTCTTCACCCCGGCTACAGTGCCGATAGCCTCTTCTATGGGTTTTGTTATGAGCGTCTCTATCTCTTCCGGGGCGGCATTTTCATAAGGCGTCACTACCGTAAGCTGGGGGTAGACTATCTGGGGGAATAATTCCTGCGGAAGCAGATCGAGGGAGACCGCTCCGAATATCAGGATACCCGCGACTATCATCATAATAGTCACGGGCCTTTCAACGGAAAATTGTGGTAGGTTCATTACTTAGCTCAACCCTTCCTGAATCTCTACCATTTCGACTCTGGCTTTATCTTTGAACTCTTCCTGCATCTCTATAACTATCAGATCGTCTTCTTTGAGCCCCTCTTCCACCTCGACGAGATCCTGTGTCATGTATCCCACTTTAATTTTCCTCACTTCTATGATCCCGAATTCCGGCTTCTTCTCTTTAGATGCCGGCTTAGGAGGCTCTTCCTGTTTCTCTTTCCCGAACCCGAACGGCCAGAGCCCTTTCTTCTTCTCCGCCGGTTTCGCCCCTTCCGCTTCTTTCTTGGGCTCATCTTTGCCTATGGAATAGACAAAGTAGTCGTTCTCTTTCTTCTTAAGCCCCGACGACGGAATCACTATGGCATCTTTCTTCTCGTATGTCGCGATCAGCCCCCTCACGAACATCCCGGGCTTTAGCAGCCCTTCCTTGTTCTCCAGCTCCATCTTAATCGTCTCTGTCCGCGACCTTCCTTCTATTATAGGCGCTATCCTGTCAACAGTGGCGTTATAAGTCTTGTCCGGATAGGCGTCGACAAATATCTCCGCCTTCTGGCCGAGAGATACCTTCGGGACATCCTTTTCGATGATATTGAATTCGGCGTAAGCCTTGTCCATCTGGACGAAGATTCCGACCTTGTCGCCGGGCGTCACATAGCTTCCCACATCCAGGATCCTCGAACCAAGCAGGCCGTCCGATATGGCATAGATGTTGGTCTTATCCAGTTCGTTCCTGGCGGATTCGTATTCGAGCCTGGCCTGGTCCAGCTTCAAAGGGCTTATCCCGCCGGCATCGAATATTTTTTGGTTCTTGTTCAATTCTATCTCGGAATATTTCAATTTCAACAATGCCTCTTTCTGGATAAGGCTGGCTATTATATCGCCTTCCTGGACCTTCTCCCCCTCCTCAAAATTGTAACTCTCTATTATGCCGTTTGTCTGGAATTTAAGATCAACCTCCTTAAACCCCTTCACGTTCCCGATACAGGGAAGCGTATCCTTGAAGTCGGTCTTCTTTATCTTGAACGCCTTTACCGGGGCGATCTCTTCCTCGGCAGGCATCCCGGGCGCCCTTTTCTCTTCCGGCGCGGCCTTCTTCTTAAAAAGCGCTTTCTGCACATTCATCGTCATCCGACCGAGGACTATGGCGGCCACTATAACAATCATGATGGTAACTATGAAACGCTGTTTCGACTTCCTGTCTTTCAGGTCCGGCTTAAACTTTTTAAGGTTGATCCTGCTCAAAGCCGGTTTAATGAATGCCAGGGCTTTGCCGAACAAGTCTTTTATATCTATCTTTTTCATATCTAAAGCACCTCTCGTTTTTTAATTGCGGAAAATATCACTGTTCCTTAAAATAATCCTCTACGCCTATCGCTTTATTGATGCTCGCGAGCGAGGTGTGGCAATCTGACAGCGCCTGCACATACCCGAACTTTTCCTGGGCCAGTTTTATCATGCTCTCTACGACGCTGGAATCGGGCACTTCGTCCATGCTTCTCTTGACTCTCAGGACATCCACATCCGTCTGCTGGTATTTGAGCTTGTTGGAAGCCGTCCCAAATTGTATAAGGGCTTTCTCATAAGTAAAGCAACTCTCCATAACCTCGAGGGTGATGTCCTGTTTTATCTTATTCAGTTCCTGCCTCTGTTTATCCAGGTCTATCTCCGCCAGCTGGCGGTCCGAGTAGTAATCAAGTTTATCCAGAAACTTAAACTTGAAACTTGTCGTGTCCGACTCCGTTCCATGATAGGTACTTACAACGGGCGGCCAATGTTCCTTCGTCCTTGATACCTCCACCGTCGAGCCCCAGAAAGGCATGGATGTTTTTATGCCGGCGTACCATTGGGGGCTCATGCTCCTATTATCGTTGTCGGGGCCGGATGCGGGGTTATGATCCTGGTCTAAAGAGGCGTATTCGTCTTTCATAAGGCCCCACATCCCCAGAAGGTCTATCTTGGGCCATCCCTTGGCCTTGGCTATATCGATACCCCGCCTGTAATAATCTATCATCAGTGAATTGATCTTTATTTCGGGCCGGTTCATGAACGCCGCGCGCAGCGCCTCCGAGGAATCGATGTTGACTTTCTTGAACTCCAATTTAGATTCGATCTCCAGGCCTTCCTTCGTATCGAGATTCATCGCCTGTTTCAATATAAGCTCCGCGATGCCCACATCGCCTTCGGCGGAAGCAAGCTGGTATCTAACCTGGCTGGCCTGGGACGTCACGTTCAGGTATTCCAATTTAGCCGCCACCCCGCCTTCGAACTGCTTGGTGACCGAGCCGAATATCTTTTCTACTTCATCGGCGAGTTCCCGCTGTGCTTTCAGGTTCTCTTTGGATTTAGCGAGGCTGTAGAAAGCCTTTTTGATCTGGAGGACAAGGTCATTCTTTATCCTGTCATAATCTTTCCTGATGACCTCCAGGTTTATCTCCGCCTGCTTGACGCCGAAGTACAGCTCGCCGCCGTGGAATATCGGCTGTTGTCCCTCAATCGACTGTTTTCGCGATATATATCTCCTGGCGTTGACCCGCCCGTCGCCCACCTCAAAATTTATCGTCGCTGACGGAAGCATGTTCCGGCGCGCCTCAAACAGCCTCATCTCGCCCAGTTTGACACTCTTCTGCGCGACCTGCATCTGTATGTTGTTCGCCATGGCTATCTTTATACAGTCGTCGAGGCTGAATTTCTGCAGCACGCTTTGCTGCGGCAATCCCATATTTATAAGCCCGACTTCCTTGTTGAAACTTTTCTCTTTCTTCTTCCGCCGTTCTTCTTCTCTCTTTTTCCGCTCGGCTTCCCTCTTCTGCTTTTCGGCTTCCTTCCGCTGACGTACGGCCTCCCGCCTTGCCTGCTCGGCCATCTTCTTCCTGCCGTTCACTATATATTTTTTGATTTTTTTATCGCCGGGGGCCGTCAACAGCGCTTCTTCCCACTGCTGGACAGCGGCTTCGTATTTTCCTGAATCATAGTAGAGTTTGCCGGACCGGATAAGCCCTTCCCGGGTCTTGACCCTCCCGGCTTCTTCGCTGACCTGCTCCTGTGAAAACAGGTTTTTCGCGGGCACAACCGATAGGAAAGCAAAAAGGAATAGCAGTAAAACGCCTGATGAAAATTTATGTCGCATAATATTTGGCCGCCGGATCTTATTACTGGTCTTTATTGTTATTCTTCCGATACTCCCGCATGTAATCTCTCATATAGTTCCTGTGGCGCTCTCTGTGTTCTTCCCTGTAGAGCTTGAGATACTCCTGGTGACGCTTACGCCATTCCAGCGACCTCTGCCTGCACGTCTCTTTCCATGAGGAATCCTGTGTCTCTTTGTACTTGAAATAATGCGGGTTCTTATCCCTCCACGTCTTCATGTTATCGAGCTGGCGCTGGTATTGACATTCGAGGGATGAGCAGATGGTCTGGTTGGGCCTGTATTTATTCGGTAGAAACGGTTTGTCGCAGATCCTGCAGAATTTTTCTTCAGCCATAGATTTACCTCGCTTTTTTCGATGCCAGCATTGCCGCGCCAAGGCTTACAGCATCTTCGCCCAGAACGCCGGAAACTATCTTTATCTTATCCGCCAAATCGGCGGATGCCCACTTTTTTACAGTCTTTTCTATGGGGTCCAATACCAGGTTGCCCGCTTTCTCAACTCCTCCGCAGA
>Ga0265297_10007004_pt1 | contig 15913 bp, 16 predicted proteins | sample Munlanlwell13791_FD_192502 | JGI IMG/M metagenome (GOLD analysis project Ga0265297, IMG submission 192502) | Leachate microbial communities from a municipal landfill in Southern Ontario, Canada - Leachate well 137-91 | ecosystem: Engineered > Solid waste > Landfill > Unclassified | place... | reverse complement strand
GCCTTGTTGTAGCAGACCCCGCCCTGCATCAACACTTTGTCGCCTACAAGCCTGTTTCCTTTTACGCGGTTACTGTAGTTCATGCAGATGGAATATACGAGCCCGGCGACGATATCCTCTTTCTTGAGCCCCTCGTATGAGGCGGTCTTGATATCGCTGCTTATAAAAGCGGCGCACTGGTCATTGAAGTTGGGCGGATTCTCGCCTTTCATCGCCTGAGGTTCAATGTCTTTTAATTCCACCCCGAGGGTCTCTTTGCATGACTCCTCAAGGAATGAGCCCGTACCGGCCGAACAAGCCTCGTTCATCGCGTAATCGCAGGCTACCATATTCTCTATATGCGTATATTTCGCGTCCTGGCCGCCTATCTCGAATATCGTATCAACCTCGGGGTCGAAATACGCCGCGGCGCGCGCGTGGGCGATGATCTCATTTATCACGCCGTCCGTCATGGCGTGCAGGGCAGCTATATGCCTGCCTGAACCGGTGACTCCTATGCCTGTTATCTTTACGTCCTTCTTAAGATTTTTCTGCAGGGCCCTGTAACAATTCCTGGAAGCCTCAACTGGGTTGCCGTTGGTCCTGAGATATATAGAATCGATAACGGCATCGTCGCGCTCCCTCATCAAGACGGCTTTCGTCGTCGTTGACCCCACATCCAATCCGATTATGCATACGTCTCCTTCGGAAAATTCCTTCTTTTCCCACGCGCCCTTGAAATCAACCAGCGGGAGAGCGGACTTAAGCGGAGGCAGGTTCGAGAATCTCGACGGATGGCGTTTGTCCTGCAGCAGTTTCGTGTTCGTCGTATCGGTATTATGTTCCATCGCCCACAATGCTGCGCCAAGCGCCTCGAAATAAGCGGCTTCTTTAGGAACATGTACGGAACGGATGTCCTTCCTGAGAAAATTAACCACACGGGGGTTAAGGGCAACCCCTCCTATGAGCATGACATTCTCTTTTGGGAGGTTGACCAGAAGTTCCATGACCTTTCTGGACATCATTTCGCAGAGACCGGAAAGAATCTCGCTTATATCCTGGCCCTTGTTAAGGGCGTGGGTACAGTCGCTTTTACAAAAGACCGAGCACCTGCTCGAAAGCCTGTATGATTTTTCTGACGAGGCGAGCTTGACGACATCGTCCAGGGATATATTCATCCTCCTGAGCTGCTGCATGAAAAATTCCCCGGTCCCGGATGCGCATTTGTTAAGCGTCCTGACCCCGGAGATATTGCCCTCCCTGTCCAGCAGATAAGCTATGAAAAGTTCCGCGCCGACGCTCACTACCGCATCGTATCTTTTCCTGTTACCGGCGTTCAGGAACTTGAGGGCCTCCTCTACCGCTTCCGGTTCCGATAATCTCGGCAGCGAGATTGAGGCGCCTACCTTGCGCCCGGTCACGGCGATACTCCCGTAGCCATCCTCCTGCGCCCTGCGCACGGCCTGTTCCAGCGAGCCGAATATATTTCCCTCGTGCGGCAAACTAATAACCCTGCCGACACGCAGGCCTTCCTTGTCCTTGTGCAACTCCACCGACGTCAGGTTGGATGCCCCGACGCAGATACCGCAAGTTTTCATGAACGATTTCTTTCTATGGGTGACAAAATCCTAAACGTATTCAGAATTAAGTGCGAGAATATAAAAGATATCTGCCATCAAACGCTCTTGACCAGCCTCCGCTACGGTCAAGAAACGACGATTTAATGTTCCCAAATTTTATGCCCTTTGCCAGACACGCAGAATTATATGCTTCCTTCCCACTCCCAGTTTTTACCAAGAACAGTCTGGCCTCAGAAAGCTGTCCAAGCTTCCTGCAATAACTATAGTTATAATTTTCCGATAACTCTTTTTCAAAATCAATGATTAATTTTTTTAGTAGGTCATCCGTTATCTTCCCGTCGTGATCACCTGGATCGATAAAAAGAACATAATACGATATTCCGCTTGCGTTATCCGTTTCAGGCGCAACGAGTAAGAATGACGGGATAAATGAATGCTCGTTAAATAATTTTCCCAATATAGAAGCGACGTGAAGAGCATTAACTTTTTCTCCAAACAGGTCAGAAACGACTTCTTCTTTCCCTATGAACTTCAGGCGCGGGCACCCCTTTTCAAATCCTACAACTTCAACAATATCAAACATCCGATATCTGTATAGCCCTCCGCTTGTAGTTACTATTACGGAATACTTCTCTCCTATTTTAAGTTGATGGGAAAGTTTAATTTTTCCGCGATCTTTCTGGTCTTCGACCTCTAAAAACTCAAAAAAATGAGACCGTAACGATAAAATGCATCCTTCTTTTCCGGAATAGGGAAAAGTAACAATTGCCTCGGTTGCCAGCAGTCCCTTGCCCTCGATCTTAACCTCAGGGAACAACCGTTGCAGCTGTTCTGCGTAGATAGCGCTGTTCCCTTCGGTCCAGCAGCTTATAACCGATAAGCGGGGCCATATCTTCTTACCGGAACGCATTAAGCTGCGATTGGAGTCCTGCTGCGATATCCTTTCCAAATAATCGGCCCTGACCGGGTCTTTTATGATCTTCTTTCCAAGGGACCTCTTTAGGCCGGCGTCGATATTCCCCGGCGCGTTTATCGAACCGTTTCTTATATCCGATATTATGCTATCCCTATACAAATCCAGCTTATCCATAAGCAATATGAGGAATGTCGGGTTCCATATTGAAACGAAAGAAAGATTGCCTTCTGCGCAAAGAAAGAGAAGTGTCACATATCTGAAGCTGTCGATATCTTTTATTAGAGCGACTTCATTGGGAACGGCAAAAAGATGCCTGCAAATAACCTTTCCCGCCGCACCAAGATACTCTGAATCATCTTCAAATCCTGAGAGAGGAGCTTTCTGCTTTTTGTTTACGCCGCGCCCCGCAGGAGTAATTGACCAGTAATGTTTTCCGCCAAGTAAACCCATGTTATTCATGAATAAATTGAATATCCATGGGTATATTCCGGATATAAAATCATTCTTTAAATCGGCTGTATAAGGAATTGACTTGCTGGCAGATGTCGATCCGCTGGTAGGTACTATATTATGGGGATTGCTGGTTGTTAAAACATTTTTTGCGCCATTTTCAATCAAACTTATATAAGGAATATAATCCTCAAAAGCGGTTATGGGAACGTTTTTTTGAAAATCCAGGATTGACGAGATACGATTAAACCCATACTTTTTCCCATAAATAGTATTTCTGTTTTTACCTATCATCTTTAATAACCTGCTTCGTTGCACGTTTTCTGTGTTACTTAAAGACAGTCTGAATGAAATGTCTTCTTTAAAGCATAATAGCATGAGAATGCCGTTAGCAATTCTGGTTGATATGGAGTTTCTCATCATTTGGCTTGGCCTAATAAAATATTTCTTAACCTAGGTTTGGCATTGCCCGGATTAAGGCTGGCAAAACAAACCAGTTCGTCCCCCCTCGCGTATCCGGGATTGCGTTCAGAAAAAAATTTGATATACCGGTTGTTCAGCTTCGCGCCGGTAACGTCAGAAACCCCTCTCACAAGATATTCTGCATCAAGTTTTCTGCGTATCAGACCCAAGGAAGGATCATAATCATTTCCGAATTTCATTCCGGCAAATATATCCATGTATTTTTTTATCTCTAACGGGGTCTCTTTATCGCAACTTGGGTAATATTCATAAAAATAGGCTGGCAAAAACCTGTAAGTCCTGAAACCCATGGCAATGAGGAACCAGAACAGTTTCACTCCTCTGTTCTCTGAAACCAGGCCGCTTACCAGGCTCCCCCATGTTTTAACAAGTTCGTTCTCGCCCCAGTACTTCCTGTCTATTATCGTATCCCCGGAATAAAGCACCTTAATCTTTTCCCCGTCAATATAATGCTCTATCAGCATAAGCGTGGAAAAACCTTTAATTTTTCCGCAGGCGGGGTCAGACAGAATTATCGCCCATTTCTTCTCATCGAGGTCCCTGGCGAACCTCTTCTCGTCCATATTACAAAAATACGCTGACATAAGGGAAAACATTTCGCGCTTCTGTTCCCGCTCAAGGGAAGCGATTTCTACAACTTTCCCGCTTAGCTGCATTTATAGTATCCCCAATTCAAGATATGGCGTCCTGCCGTCCAGTTTATCGTAAAAACCTTTTCCATCCTGCCAAAATACGGCATAGATCCTGCTCTTAAAAACAAAAGCTTTTGCCCCGGCAAAAGCCCTCAGCAAAGGATCCTTTTCATGGAAACCAGCCATAATATACTTATACCCTCTATTCCCGGCAAGGCTGCCTGCGTAACCTACTATTTCCTTAAAAATATTAGGGTCATTTCTTTCGATTGCGATAAAACCCAAGCTTACGTAACTTATGTTTTCACCTGGCTCAGGCAAAAAGGGAAAGCCCGTAATAGCAGCCATTCCGTTATAAGGCAACCTGATATACTTCAAAATACCGCTATAACCTGAAATCCTGATGCGCCTGACATCCCGTTGGTCCCAAACACCCGTTATCCCCTTGATCTCCCCCTTCTGATGCGCGACAATAAGGTCCTTCCAGGTAATTCCGTTTTGCGCGTTCCCGCTGAAATCTTCTTCCGAATAACAAGGATAGAATTGCCTCCCGGACCCGGTTTTATTCAGGAAAATTATTATTTCCGAAGCTTTAAATTTGTCGCCGGTATCAAACTGCATTATTCCGTCTTTCGACCTTGCTTGCCTGGATGCGTTCATGACATAAGTACGGTATAACCCCAGATCACGATAAGACGGCAAGCCGCACCTCCCGGAAGTCAACAACGATTCGGCATATTTATTTCCGCTTACAATAGTAGTTAAATACAGCCGGGTTTCCCCGTCTGAATGCAATTTTTTTAAGAAGCTATATCCTCTCGATAATAACCCTGCGCCTCTGTGATCTTCTTTAATCCTAAGGTTACCTATATACCCGACATCCTCCGACCTGCCGTTTACATACATCTTCATTATCGACCTTGTGCCGCAACCTATTATATTGCTGCTATCTCCTTCCCGCGCCACCAAAATTTGGCAAAGTCCTTTACCAAATTTAATTGACCTGAAAAATCCGGCTTCTTTTACAAAAGAGACCGCTACCGGTCCTTTCATAGGGGCTTCAGCCACTATGCCGCCGACCTCAGGATAGTCTATCTCATCCGCCAAACCGAATGTTATGTTACCTTTACATTTTTCCAAGCGATATCTCGAGTTTATTCCTGACTTCTCTGCGCAACATCAGGTTTATGTATAGGAACAACGGCAGATCCAATCCTTTTGAATTAGCCTTGAAATCCAGCATCCTCTTAATTACTGACGGCCAGGAATAAAATTTTTCCCTCATCTCAACGCACTTCATGGCCAGATACCTTGAGGATACTTTATCAAGGATGATCGGGATATCTCCGTACTTATATCGCTCATCGAGCCACCATGTCTCATAAGACAATTTCCCTCTCGATCGCAGTTCATTGTAATGCCTGGTCCCTGGGAAAGGTGTAAGGTTATTGAACCCGGTAATAAAAAATTTCTGGTCAACAGCAAATTCCAGGGTCTCGCGACACATATTTTCATCGTCATCGTCATAACCGATGACGAAAGTTGCATAGATTTTAATGCCTTTCTCCCTGATTTTACTAAGCCGGACCGCCAGGTCCCGCTTTGACCTATTGACCTTTTTCCCCATCTGGCACAGGTTGTTGCTGCTAAGCGATTCAAGACCTATAAGTACAGCCACGCATCCTGATTTTGCCATAAGATCGAGGAGTTGATCGTCGTCGGCTGCGGCTATGCTGCATTGGGTTACCCATTTTTTCTTCATAGGCAGCATGGCCTTCATCAGATCCTTTGCGGAGGAGGGATCAGCAATAAGGTTATCGTCTACAAAAAAAATAAGCTTATCATCCAGATCTTTTATTTCACTTATCACGTTTTCCACGGGACGATGATTATATGATCCGCGATAAAAAGACGTTATTGAGCAAAAATTGCACTCGTGTTTGCATCCCCTGCCAAATTCAACCAGATTTATGGGCATATAACTCTTTCCCTTAAATATCCTCCTGTCAGGTGTAACGCTTGACAAGGACGGCCTGAATGAATGGCTGTATTTTTTCTTTAAAACACCTTTGCGCACGTCCTCTAGCATTTCTTGCCAATGGCTTTCCGCCTCGCCCTCTATAATGGAATCGGCATGCACTGCCGCCTCATCCGAGCACAAGGTCGCATGAAACCCGCCCATCACAACCGGAATCCCTCGGTCCCTGTATTCTTTTGAAATTTCATATGCCCGTTTAGCGGTAAAAGTTTCTACGCTGATAGCTACAAGGTCGGTCATCTCATCAAAAGGTACTGTCTCTATCCTGTCGTCATAAAACTTTATTTCGTCGCCGGAGGGGGTCAAGCCTGCCAATACGGCCATTGTCAAAGGCTGCATCTTCCATGATGATATGCATTTATTATCTTTATATTTACCCATAGAGGGCAATATCAATGTTATTCTCAATGCAAACCTCCGGCCGCAAACCTTACCCCTGGTATCTTTTTTGTATACAAACCATAATTCAGGTTCATGGCGGCGAATAGAGGTTTCAAAAGTGGCGGACACCGCCTTATGCGAGCCATTGTTGATCCTAATCCATACGTATATTTCTGTATCTTGCGCAAATTTGTCTCAAGATCACCGGAAGACATCGTGCGGGGCGCAAAAACACAATTTTGTCCGTTAAAGAGGGCCCAGTTCCTTGTCAGGATCCTGCCCTCCTTTTCCATTTTCCTGAATAACGGAGTCCCGGGAAAAGGGGTGTATAGCGTATACTGAATAAAATCAATGTCTGAGCTTTTTACGAATTCATAAGTTTTCTCAAATGTTTCTCTTGTATCGCTGTCGAATCCGAACACAAAACAAGCGTGAACGGCTATCCCATGATCATGAAGCACTTTAACCGTCTTTTTGTATTTAGCGGCATCGTTAAAACCTTTTCCCGCGCAATCCAGCGTATCCTGGCAAAGGGTCTCGAACCCCATGAGCAGTCCCTTGCACCCGCTTCGAACAAGTATCCTGAGCAACCCTTTGTCTTCCGCTATATCGGAAGTTGCGCATCCCGCCCACCATTTCTTCAGTGGCTCCATCCTGGTAAAAAATTCGGCAGCATATTCTTTGTCCCCGACCAAATTGGCGTCGAGAAACAAAATCATCTTGCTTTTAAGTGACTTCACTTCATCGATGGCCTCGTAAATCGGTTTCTTGTAATATCTGCATCCGGTAAAACCTCTTAAGACGCAGAATTCACACGAGCGGGGGCACCCTCGGGTAAGTTCCAGGGTGTCCGCAACCATATAAACACTTTTACGCGATAACTCTCTCCTTGGGCAGGGCAACTCTTTGAATGAATAATCACTATTTTCCCTGTAGACCCTCTTCATTTTTCCTGCACAAAAATCCCCTAATAGCTGCGGCCAGGTTTTTTCGGCATAACCGCATACTACGGAATCAGCATGTTCCAGCGCCTCTTCCTTCATCATGGTAGCATGCAATCCTCCCATGACAACCGGTATGCCCCTGCTTCTGAATGTGTCCGCCAATTGATACGCTTTCGATGAGGTACCGGCGATGGCCGTAATTCCGACCAGATCAGCCTCGGTTTCAGGGTCCGTATCTTCAATCATCTCATTGACTATTCTTATGTCTGCGTTAATCTCTTTAGGCACAAGTGCCGCCAATAGAGGCATCGTAATAGGCGAATAACTCGCCACTCTGCGATATATCCCTGTACGGTAGCTGTGCAGGTAGTTCTGCGGGTGGATAAGCAGTATTTTCATGTCATTTATTCTCATTCTTAGGGAGAAATACCAGTATAAGTGTCCCGAAAACCAGCAGCGTTATAATGCATTGCCAGATCCTGGTCATGGACATCCCAAAAGTTGTCTGAAAATATCCTGTCATAGCGATATTGTTGAAGGCCCTTATATAGAAAAGGCCTGAGCCAACAATAAGCAAACGCCTGCACTTCTGCGGATCGATAGCGCAGATCCCCATTAACAAACCGAATATCGCGGCATATATACCAAATAATCTGCTCATATAGAAAAGTTGGCCGGAGTCCAATATTACCATCCCAAAGAGCGGGCGCGAGATCTTTATTGCCGTTTCGGCAGGCAAAAATGTTACGGCCCCCAGCAACAGGTGATATGCCATGACTACCAACAAAATTATCCTTAGTATTGCGTTATTTGTATTTTTCATGGTCTTTGCTGTAATACCTGTATCCCATATTTGCTACGGTCATCAACAATGATCTTGTCCTCGATCTCAGGATCCTTCTTGCAATATTTTTAAACTTATAAGACTCTGTCCAGGCGTATTCGAGCCCGGACTCAAGCTGCCTCACCGTCATCCTCTTCGGCCTGAAAACTACATTCTGGCAGTTGTATTTCGACCAATCGGTTGTCAGTATCCTGCCTTCCTCCTTCAACCTGTTGAAGATAGGCGTTGTCGGAAAAGGAGTATATACCGTAAAACGCGGCAGGTCGATGCCCGTTTTAATGCAAAACTCTACGGTTTCCCCGAATACAGAGCTTTCATCCTCGTCGGACCCAAAAACAAAACAGCCCATTATCGCGATATCCCTTTTATGAAGCTCCCTGATAAGACGGTAATGTTTTTCAAGATTATTAAAATTCTTGTTCATCTTTTTTAAGCTTTTTTCGGAAACAGACTCGAATCCTATAAGCAACCCGGAACAACCGCTCTTGTGCGCCAGCGAAAGCAGCTCGCTGTCGTCAATTATTCTCGATGTTGAAAGCCCCATCCAATTGATCTTCAAGGGGATCATTTGCCTGTAAAGTTCTTTTATGTAGTTTTTGTCCTCTATGGGTGATGGATCTAAAAAAAATACCAGTTTTGCTTTTAAGTCTTTTATTTCTTCGATAACCTCATGGATAGGCCGGTGATGATATCCGGCCCTTGTTGCGCTTATTATGCAAAATTCACAATTGCACGGGCACCCAAAAACCGCTTGGGTCGTGTTTATCGTTATATAGCCCTTTTTGTCGAGAAGATCCCTGCGGGGGATAGGTATTTTCTCAAAGGACGGATTGTCGTCTCTATAAAAATCCTTCAATCTCCCGGCCTTCCAGTCCTTTAAGGCCTGAGGGAATGTCTTGTAAGCATGGCCGACAACAACTGAATCGGAATGCAGCTTTGCCTCCTCCGGCATCAAAGTGCTATGTACCCCTCCCATAATCACGGTTATTCCGCGTTTTCTAAAACTATCAGCGATTTCATATGCTCTTAATATATGCCCTGTTATCCCGGTAATACATACGATATCCGGTTCCAGAGAATCATAATCGCATTCTTCCACACCTTCATCGATTATCCTCATCTCGGAATTCAATTCCTCCGGAACCAATGAGGCTAACGTGGTCAAGGTCAGGGGAGCATAAGTAAGGGTCTTCCTGAAACCTCTTCCTTTCTTATACAAGCCCATTCTTGGCATAATAAAAAGTATTTTCATTGCGAATGATCCCCCAGGAGGCTTTTTACCTCCGCCCTCTTGACCTTCCTTGTCGAGGTCTTAGGCAGCTCATCGAAATAGAGCATGTAATCCGATATCTTCTTGTATTCGGCGAGGTCGCCGCCCAGGCGCGTTATCTCCTCGCCAATCTTTTTCTTTACGGCCTCTTTATCATATTTCGCGCCGGCCCTGAACATTTCAAGGGCGGGGACAATAACGGCAAATACTTCCTCGGTGCCGGCCTTAAGCCCGGATTGCGCTTTCCTGCCGAGGACGCAGATCTCCTTAATATAAGGGCTCTCCGACATCACTTCCTCTATCTCCTCGGGAAAGACTTTCTTTCCGCCGCCAAGGACAATAAGGTTCCTGATGCGACCGGTTATGTAAAGAAAACCGTCTTTATCAAATTTACCGATATCCCCGGTATAGAGCCATCCGTCCTTGATTACTTCGGCGGTTTTCTCGGGGTTCCTGAAATACCCCTTCATGACATGATCGCCGCGCGTGACTATCTCGCCTTCGTCCCCCGAGGTGCCATCAGGCCTTATGAGCTTAACCTCGACTCCCGGCAGGGGCTTGCCTACAGAGCCGTACTTCAATTCCTCAAAAGTGTTCACTGCGATGACAGGCGAGGTCTCGGTAAGGCCGTAACCCTGCAATATGGTAAAACCCATGGCGTTAAAATCCATCTCTACGGTGGTATCAAGGGGGGCGCCTCCCGAAACAAAACATCTCAACCGGCCGCCGAATTGCCTGTGTATTCGGCCGAAGAATAACCTGCCGGCCTTTACCCTGAACCTGAGCAGGAACCTGCACAGATGCAGGCAGGTAAAGAACGCCTTCCTGCTAACGAACGGCCGGGACTGCGCCTTCTTCATTATGCCGTCGTGGAACATTTTAAGTATGAGAGGGACCGTTATCATGGCTGTCGTACGCGTCTCGGCCATCATGGCCATGATATTCGACGGTTTAAGGCTGTCGCAATACGTCACGGTAGCGCCAACATATAGCGGTGACAGGAACCCTCCGGTCAACTCAAGCATATGGTTAAGCGGAAGCATTGAAAGGAAATTGTCGGACTCGTTATAACGGACAAGCCTGTTGAGCTCGCGGGCCTGGAATATCAGGTTCTTATAAGTTATCTCGACACCCTTCGCCACTCCCGTAGTACCGGAAGTATAAACTATGACGGCGGTGTCATCCATGGTAAGGGGGAGGTATTTCTTTTCACCCGGTCTCATCTTGAGTTCTTTAGTCTTTATAAGGTCCTGCCTGTCGGTATCATCAATGGCAAAAATATGCCTTAGTTCCGGGAGGGCTGCTTTTATACTGTCGACCACGGGAAGATACTTCTCCGAGACAAAGATGAACCTGGCCCCGCTGTCCTTGAGGATGAAAGCCATCTCCTTCTCGCTGAGTTTGACATCCATAGGTACAACGATACCGCCGCAGGATATTATTCCAAAAAGCGCGGCACCCCATTCCGGCCTTGATTCCGACAGGACCGCGGCGCGGTCTCCCTTTTCCATTCCAAGCTTAAGAAGACTCGAAGATATATCAACCGCCCGTTCTCCCAGCGGAACATAGGAAAGCCTGTTCCAGCCTTCTCTCGTCTTTATCTGCAAAGCGGTTTTAGAGAACCACCGTTTGTTTATGGATTCCATCAGCTCATGTATGGAAAAATTATCGAAATCAGGCCTGGGCATCTCTTTCTCCTTTATGTCTGTTCTTTACCGATTCGGCCGGTATACCATAATAGATGTCCCTGGGTTCAACCTTGGTTCCCTTGCGCAATACGGCGCTCGCGCCTATTATGGCGTTATCGCCTATTTCGCAGCCCGGCATCACGGTTGAATGCGAGCCTATGGTAACGTTCTTGCCTATCCTGACCTTCCTGAGTTTCAAGGTGCCGCGCTCTACAATATGGCCGATGATTATTGCGCCGCCGCCTACGACCGTATTGTCCCCGATCTCGAGCAGTGTAGCGTCGAAGATGAACTTGGAATTGATCTGGACGTTCTTGCCGAGTTTTACGCCAAGCATCCTGAAAAATATGTTAGAGAACGGCGTAAGCAGGATAAAATCTATGAACGTAAAATTGACCAGCAGGTATAGGGCGCTTACAAATGCCCACTTGAAGGCTTCCGCCGAGAAGATCGGGTGATTGCCCTCCTTCAGGCGTATGCGAAGCACCATGCGAACCATGCCTACCAGGAATATGAGCGTAAGTCCGAAGAGGAAATAACCTCCCGCGAGCGAAAGGCCGAGCACGGCATACCTGGCTAAAACGGGAAGGCCCTGGGAATGTTCCAGCGCGCTGAAAAAGATAGCTACCCCCGGGATAAGGGCTACCCCGAAGAACACAGTACCTATCAGGTACATAGTTACTGACGCGGCCAATTGTGTCAATGACATAAATAACCATTTCATAACCGTTCTCCTTATTATAGGGTATCCCTGAACCAGCCGGAAACAAGGTCCTTCATCCTATCGGGGTATTGCTCGATAAGTCTCTCGGCGTGGAGCCCGTCGTTAAAGATCTCCAGTCTCTTCTCATATACGGCGGCGGAATTGAAGAGCTTTTTCGAATGATAATCCTTGATCACCCAGTCTTTCGCGCCGTGTATAAGAAGTATCGCGGCGCCCTTTATCGCCGAAATTCTATCTATGGGCTTGTTCTTTTCCATGAAAACATGGTCCATCTTTGCTCCTTTGCCTTCCCAACTGCATTCCATATTTGCCTTAAGGTCTGAGAACATCTCCGGCTGCCAGAAGTTAAAATTGATGTCCCAAAAACTGTAAGGGGCGCTTATCAGGACCATGCTCTTTATTTCCGGCCTTTCCGGAGCTACGATTACGGAAACCGCGGCACCAAGGGAAAATCCCATAAGTCCGATTTTCTTGTAACCGCAACCGGCCGCGTAATCAAGGACAGCCTTGAGATCCAGCGGTTCCTTCGCCGTCCAGGTAAATTTGCCGCCGCTCTCTCCGTGACCGCGGAAATCGAATATTATAACACCGTGCGAGTCCCCGACAATATCTATCGCCCTGCGTATTACCGAATTCTTCTTGCTGTTGAAAAAACCGGGACAGATAACAACAACCGAATCATGCCCATCCTTGAAATGTTCAACGGCTATCTCGATACCGTCGCTTGCAAATAGTCTCTTTTGAATAATAGAATTTTTCATTTTTCTTTACCAAATTGATATAAGCCAAATTAACGGCGAATATTTTATAACTCCAAAAATGCTATAATATATCTTCGGCTCTCCTCAAGCTCTTTTCTATTTTTCCAATTATTTCTAAGATCCCGGCTTTATCCTTTTCATCAAGAAACCAAAGGATCTGCTTTAGGTTATCGAAATATTTTTCTTCGACTTTTTCAATAATATCTTTTCCTTTTTTTGTAACAACAAGATGTTTTATTCTCCGGTCGCCCGTATCGGATTCTCTTTTTATAAGACCTAATTTCTCAAGTCTGTCGACTATCCCGGTTATGTTTGAGCGCGAAACTACACGGCGCTCTCCAAGCTCGCTCTGAGTTATTCTGCTTTCAGAATAATTAACTATAACTAGGACATCATATTGGGTCGTAGTAACCCCGTATTTACTGAAAAACCTATCCGCGGTCTTTACCAATGCTTCCGAGATCCGCAGGATCTTAATAACTGTGTCATTATTAAGTCTATCGATATCTGTCGCCATGGGTCTTCTCCTATTATTATTGTTAATATATTAACAGTATATATAATAACTGTTATGTTGTCAAGTAAAATCTTAAATTTTTTTCACGTACTTTTTGTTACTCAAGCTTATAATCCACCGTCCTGGCGAGGGCCTTCTTAAAATCGAAGACATCGCTGAAATCATCTATCGAATCATTATCGGTCTTTGACAGCAACTTCACGCCGATAAGGTTAAAGACTATATTGCCGAAGTCCGATGTCTTCTCCAGGCCCCAGCTCTCAAGGACCGTTAAGGCAGGCGGGCCGTATTGGTCTATCGCATAGATACGCAGCCCTTCGGAAAGTTCCTGGCCGTTCACATGGCGGGGCTTCTCGAGCCTGGAGACCGTGTGGTTCAAGCCGTTGAGGACGAACAAATAGGCGTCGACCTTATAGCGCGGGTCTTTATCGGTCACGCTTTCAAGTATATCTATAACATCAAGCTGTTTCTTCATGCCTTGCCGGAGGTAAGCAACAGCGCGATTATCGTCTTGGCATCCTTTATCTTCCCCTGCCTGACGTATTTCAGGGCATCCGATATTTTTACCACCCTGACTTTTATATCCTCATCGAAATCAGCCGGAAGTCTGGACGGCTTGAGGCCGGTAGCTTTGTATATCACGACGAATTCGTCGGTCACCCCGGGAGAAGGATAGAATATGTTAAGTTTCTCGAATTTTCCGGCGGCGTAGCCTGTCTCCTCCTGTATCTCCCTCCTGGCGGCTGCAAGCGGCGCTTCGCCTTTATGGAGGGTACCGGCGGGTATCTCAAGCAGCCTCTCCCCTGCGGCATAGCGGAATTGTTCGACAAGGACAACCCTGTCCCCGGGAAGAAAAGGGACTATGCCGACAGAACCGATATGGTGGACTACTTCCCAGCGGGCGGGCCTTCCTCTAATGATGCCGTCGCTGACAACGAGCCTGACTATCCTGCCGTCATAAACAAGCGTCTTCTTCTTTACCTTGAATTTTGCCATGGCCCGTATTTTACACTTTTGCCGTATAAAAAACAAGGCCCGGTCTTTTCGGACCGGGCCGTCATGACGGTTTATTTTTAATTAGAGCTTAACCACGTTGGTCGCCTGTTCACCCTTGGGACCCTTCTCGATATCGAACTCGACTTCCTGTCCCTCGGTCAAAGATTTATAACCTTCACCCTTGATGGCGCTGTGATGGACGAAAACGTCCTTGCCGTTCTCAGGGGTAATGAATCCGTAACCTTTCTGGTCGCTGAACCATTTCACCTTGCCTCTGGCCATTAATTTGTGCCTCCTTTCCTTGTGGATTATAGCAAACGATCAGAGAGCACAAAAAAACCGCAAAGGCCAGTGATCATCAACCGTTGCGGTAAACAATCGCTACTCTTTTAGTTGCTACGGATTAAATTGTATCACAGCAGGAAGCGATGTCAAGCATTATTCTTATGCTATTAATACCTTTGACATAAAGGCAGGATTTTTTGTATAATTGAAAAAACCAGCCATTAAAATGACCGGCATTTCAATCCATTGGAGCCGCATTAATTATGATCGCAGATTACGGATATGTTGGCCTCTTCCTGGTCTTCGGCATCATTTTCGTTGCCGGGGCCCTTGCAGTCTCATGGTTCCTGCGCCCGCGCGCGCCAAGCCCTGAAAAGAACTCCTGCTATGAATGCGGCGAGGTCATAAAGGGCGGATCATGGATACAGTTCAACGTCCGGTACTACCTTATCGCACTTATTTTCGTTGTCTTCGACGTTGAAATACTCTTTCTCATCCCTTGGGCGGTCATATTCCGAGAGCTCGGGTTCGTCGCCTTCGTTGAGATGGTCGTCTTCATAGGCGTGCTCATAGCAGGTCTTGTCTACGCCTGGAAGAAAGGAGCCCTCGAATGGCAGTGATCGAACGGATACCCGCTTCCGGCCTCATAGAAAAGTTCCCCGGCGGCAACCTCGCGCTTACCACAAGCGAAAGCGTGCTGAAATGGAGCAAGGCATCTTCCCTCTGGCCGCTTACCTTCGGCCTGGCCTGTTGTGCCATAGAGATGATAGGGACCGGGGCTTCAAGGTTCGATATCGACCGTTTCGGGGCCGGTGTATTCCGTGCCAGCCCAAGGCAATGCGACGTTATGATAGTAGCCGGGACGATATGCGTCAAGATGGGCGACTGCATGAAGCGCCTCTACGCGCAGATGCCTGAGCCTAAATACGTTATCGCGATGGGGAATTGCGCCGTATCCGGCGGTATATTCTGCCGTGACACATATTCCGTCGTGAAAGGCACCGAAGCGCTGGGGATACCGGTAGACGTACTGATACCCGGCTGCCCGCCGAGACCGGAGAACCTTTTATTCGGCATAATGAAATTGCAGGAAAAAATAAGGAAAGAAAAACGTGTCAAACGGTGAGGCGTTCGGCCTGATAAAATTGAAAATACCGGACACATCCCTGGAAGAAAAAACCAGGGCCATAGTAGTCCCCAGGGAAGGCATCCTTGAAGCGGCCCGCTGCCTGACCGGTCAGGGATTTGACAGCCTGCATAATCTTACGGCCGTCGACAATAAGGATAATGTAACGCTTGTTTACCATTTTTATTCGATGAAGAAACGCGCGGGTATCGTATTGAAGACGCAGCTCTTGCCCGACGACCTCACCGTTGAGAGCGTGGAGAGGTTTTGGAGATCGGCTGACTGGTTTGAGCGCGAGG
>Ga0265297_10007003_pt1 | contig 15913 bp, 11 predicted proteins | sample Munlanlwell13791_FD_192502 | JGI IMG/M metagenome (GOLD analysis project Ga0265297, IMG submission 192502) | Leachate microbial communities from a municipal landfill in Southern Ontario, Canada - Leachate well 137-91 | ecosystem: Engineered > Solid waste > Landfill > Unclassified | place... | reverse complement strand
TTGAAAAAGCAAATAACAGAAAACATATAGAATTTCTAAAAATGAGGTTAATTTCATTCCATGCAGGTTAACTGCCTGCTCAATCAGGGCGACTGGAAAAGCTGCTCCGAAAGCTACTAATAGATTTGTAACCGGACCTGCAAGTCCTACAAGCGCCATTCCATTTTTCGGGTCCTTAAAATTCATGGGGTTGACAGGAACTGGTTTTGCCCACCCTACTCTAGCAATTACCATCATTATCGCACCCATCGGGTCAAGATGTTTCAATGGATTCAATGATAAACGTCCCGCATCCCTTGCAGTGGTATCCCCCAGTTTTAATGCCATAAGTCCATGTGCGCATTCATGAAGTGTAAGCGAAATAAGCATGATTGGTATCATGTATAACATGGGTATTAACGAATTTAAAAGACTCTGCAGCATATGCTTCACACCTATTCCTTTTGTCAATTATATATATTAAGGTATGACATGTAAAGCCACAAACCTATTTCTGCCAATCTATTCCGAACCAGGATAAAATTGAACGCCAGAGCAAAGTCCAGAATCCTGCTCTTTCCATACCCTGTGCTGTAAGAACTTCAACTTCTCCGAGCACCTCACCATCAAGTGAATATACGATTTTGCCTATCACAGTGTCCTTTTCCACAGGGGCTTCTAATGAAGCCATGTCATATATGATTTCCTTAGATATTCTTGATATATCAGTTTTCTTCATCAGAAATCTTAAGGTTCCTTTTGCATATGTCTCGACAGTCTTTTCAACACCTTTCCTTACCTCGATGGAACCTACCATCTTCTGGTCATCCTCAGTCTGAGTATACATGAAATTAGAGAATCCGTAATCCAGAAGAAAAGCCGCTTCACCAACCCTATGGTTGTTATCAGGTTCACCGGTAACTATAGTTATAAGGCTTATTTCTCCCCTTTGTGCTGTACCTACAAGACAATATCCTGCAGCTGTTGTAAATCCTGTTTTTAATCCCGAAGCTCCGTCATAATAATTTAAGAGATTATTTCTATTAACCATATATTGATAGTCTCTGTGTTCCTTATCCCGAAAATCCTTCTCAAGTGTGCGGCTGAACTGGAATATATCCGGATATTGCGTTATTAGTGCTTTTGTAACAATGGAAAGGTCCTTAACAGTACTGTAATGACCTGCATCAGTAAGCCCTGTGCAATCCCTGTAGTATGTATCCAGCATACCAAGTTCAGTAGCTTTCTGATTCATCCTGTTTACAAATTCACCTTGAGATCCTGCAATTGCTTCAGCAACCGCAACAGTCGCATCATTAGCAGATCTGACTTCAATCGCATATAACATTTCCCTTAAAGTAAATTCCTCTCCCAGATTTAGGTATACTGAAGATCCTTCTACTCCATGAGCTTTTGCAGAAGCTGTAACTATTGTCTCATATGTTATTTCACCATTTGATATAGCTTCCATCACAAGGTATACTGACATAATTTTTGTAAGGCTAGCAATTGGTATCTGCTTGTTCTCATCTTTAGAGAATAGAATTTGTCCTGTATTTGCTTCAACAAGTATGGCGCTTGTTGCCTGTAAATTGTTAATCGATGCTGATGAATATATAGATGAAACCTCATTTTTGTCATATGAATCATTAGAGGCTCTTACGGGAATAAGCATTAGCATGAGGGATAGAAAAATAATTATTGATACTGATTTTCTTTTCAAGGTGATAACCTCCTTATCTTTAGTAGCGGTTAGATTATATCATCCATATATAATATCCGACAACAATTATTATTGTTATTTATAGCTCATACAGATAAAATATACATATGGTTAATATTAAGCCAAAAAAAGTAAAGATAAATATCGTATTAGTAATTCTTGCATTATGCATATGTTTCATACTTGCTTCATGTGAAAACAGCAACTCATCAACTCCAGACCCTGTTATAACTGATGAATCCCCTTCTATTTCCATACAGCCGTCTTTACCGCCGGTTGCCGAAGAAGCTGATTTCATTGAACTGGACATGATAATGCAGTACCAGCACGGCATTCAGGTTATGCCTGTAATATATGATACCAGCTCAGTTACATTAAAAGCATCAGATGGTTATGAAGTACGGTTGGATATATTAGATAACGGTAACTTAAAATATCCTATATACAATTCCCGGCAGAATGAGACTTTAAACAGTTCTCTTATCGCAGTACCCGGAACAGAAGGAAATCAGTACATCTTGTGCAACCAGCATAAAATCTACTTGGTTAATCTGTCCAATTCAAGTATGGATATTCTTCTTGCTGAAGAGGATGATGATACTACTTATCTAAATTCATTAGAGAATAATCAAGCAAATGGTCTTTACTGGGGAACAAAACCTGTAATATCCGAAGACGGACAATATCTTCTATACCTGACAAACAGAAGAAACAATGGAAAAACGAACGATATCAGGTTGTATAACTTCGAGAGCAAAGAAGATATCCTTTTATTGAAGGATGCGTACTACAATAATGCATATATATCAGAGACGACTGTTTTCTACACTTGTAATGACATGCTCATGCGAATAGAAATCTCTTCCAAAGCAAAAGCATCAGTATCGTATTCAATATCACCTAACGGATGTTTTAGTTATCCTTACTACATCTATACTTCAGAATATTATCAGAAATACGAGATTCTAAATCTATTAACATTAAATATAGAAGAAGGATCTCTCGGTTCCGAAAAATCAGCATTAAAAATACTTACTTTACGTACTGAAACAGCGAATACTGCAGCAGTACTATTACTAAATCAACAAAAAGTAACTTTATCATTTATTGATATACAGTCAAATAAATTGCTAAAGACCTTTGTACTGAGTGATTCATTCAGAATTATTTATACGCAATGGATAGATAATGACACTTTTCTTGTGAGCGGTTATGAAGGAGGTAATAATGAGAAAACATACTTACTTTCGTACTAGATACATGAGTTTTTTGATTCTCTTGCTCATATTATCAATGTTATGTGTTTTATCTGCATCTGAATATGACAGAGCTTTTATTCAGAAACCAACCATCCACATGTCATTACAAGCACTCTCTCCTTACAAGAATTCTGAAGGAATCGAATACTGGCCTTTATGCACAAGCAAGAACAATCAGCCAAGATTCGTATCAGGTACAAATCCTCATCAAGGCACAGATTTGTCTATAAATGTTGGAGAGAGCATATACCCTATTTATGATGGCGAGGTTATTTATATAAATAAGGATGTTTCCAACCAGTTAGGCCATATTGTAGTTAAATCAGAAATAGGTTACGAGGAACCAATATATATCGAATATCTGCATGTTATACCAATTAGAGGAATTGATACTGGTGATTATGTATATACCTCTATTCCGATTGCTACTGTTGATGAATACAACAGGTATGATTCGCATCTTCATATAGGAAGAGTGAATGCTGAAAGGACACTTCATTATCAGATATACGACCTTTTTTCTGATGTAGCCAGATGGAAAAACGGTTCTGATCTGGATGTTTTCAGTTATCCTGATTTTAATACTGAAACAAATGTCTTTTCTATAACAGCATATGTTTCGTCAGATACAGAAAACACAAGTTACTACGGCGGATATGGCCGGTTCCCTATGAAACATATCACCTTTTTCTATTCAGTCAATAACGAGACATGGAAAAACCTTAACATTACTGAACATGATGAAGATTTCCGATATTCCTTTAATGTCAAAGATTTGACTGGTACCAAGAGTAATGATGTTATTAAATACTATATAACTGCTACAAGGGATAATCAAAGCCTGCTTGACACTACTTTCAAGGATGCTTTGTATACAGTTGCATATTACCCTGCATATTATTCTCATCCATCATCTACCCTTACAAAAGAACAGGCAGAGAGAATTGCTTTATCGCTTACTGTTAAATAGCATTTTGTGCAAATTCTCTATAATATAATTCATGATATAGACCTTTTTTAGCCAATAATTCAGAATGAGTGCCTTCTTCTGCTACACTGCCATCCTTTATATAACAGATTCTATCTGCATTCATAATTGTAGAAAGCCTATGCGCAATAACAATGGATGTCTTACCTCTCATGAATCTGTCTAACGCTTCCTGAATCATTTTTTCTGATTCGCTGTCAAGAGATGATGTGGCTTCATCAAGTAGAAGTATAGAAGGATTTTTAATTATTGCTCTTGCAATTGCTATCCTTTGTCTCTGACCTCCTGATAACCTGATTCCCCTCTCTCCCACATATGTCTCATATCCATTAGGCTGGTCAATTATAAATTCATGAGCATTTGCCAATACTGCAGCATTTACGATTTCACCTTCTGATGCGTCTGTCTTGCCGTATTTTATGTTCTCTCTTATAGTGCCGTTAAAAATATAGGCATCCTGCGGTACATAACCAGTTTCAGATCTTAACTGTTCAAGTGAATAATCCTTGTATGATTTGCCATTAATCTGTATCTTTCCATCATCAACCTTAAAAAGACCAAGCAAAAGTTTAGCTATGGTACTCTTTCCGCCTCCGCTGTCTCCCACCAATGCCAGTGTTTTGCCTTTTTCAATTTCCAGACTTAATCCAGATATCCTGAACTGATTATGACTGTTTTCTTCAGCATTTCCGTTTTCATTATATGCAAAGCTGACATCTAAAAGCTGTATACCCATATCAGAATCTGTTCCTTCAATGTCATACAAATCCGGCTCTTTGTTTTCATCATAAAGCTGTTTTAGCCTGTTAGAACCTGCAAAAGCTTTTTGAAGATTGGGTAAAGCAGAAATCAGATTCGATACAGACCATCCGATTCCATTACTGGTAGATATAGCCATATAATTTCCTGCCTGCAGTGTTCCTTTAATGACGAATACACAGCCTAATATTGTGGTAAGGAAATTTGATGAATTCCATATAATGCCATTTAAGCCTCTTTGCAGAGTATAGGTTTTTGCTGCTTTCCATCCGCTGTCGAAATTATCCTGCACGCTCTTTTCAAATTTCGAACGAAGATAACTGCTCAAAGAAAACATCCTGACTGCAGTAAATCCTGTAACTGTTTCTGATGCTTCTTTACTTAATGCTGCCTTATTTTCCAAAATTACTTTATGCTTTTCCCTTAAAGGTTTTATAAATAAAGCATTTAAAACTCCTGTAATAGCCGAAAATCCAAGAAGAATTGCTCCAAACCGGAAATCTAGTATAAGTACAAATGGTATTCTTAAAAATAAACTTATTATTGATTCAGTTATATTTTCGAATTCACCAAATACTGTTATGACACTCTGAGTGTCTGCATTAAATTTTGATACTAGATCACCGCTATGCGTACTCTTAAAGTATGAAGATGGAAGCTTCTGGACTTCCCTGAATGTCATTATCCTTATATCACGCAATATATCTTCCTTTACTTTGTTGTGAAGGTGAAAAAATACACAGAAAAATATACTTGTAACAATGGTTCCAGAAAAAACCAAAACCATTATTAATATGTTTTCATTATTTTTATATAAAAAGAAATCAGTTAGCAGTTTCAACGCATAAGATAATGATATGTCGATAAAACTACCTATTATGCACCATATCGGAAGCAGAGTAAAATATCTACCTTTATTCTTTCCCATAAGTCTGAAAATAAATTTCATATCCTTAAGCATCCTGTACCTCCTGATCAACAAGTTGTCTTCTGTATAATTCCGAATATCTTTTATTGCTCTTTATAAGCTGTTCGTGAGTTCCCTGTTCAGCAATTATGCCATCTTCAAGAAGAATTATCTGATCAGAATCTATTATAGTAGTCAGCCTATGAGCAATGATAAGAACAGATCTTCCTTTCTTTAAGTTCTCTATTGATTTCTGAACATAAAATTCAGATTTTGTATCCAATGCGCTTGTCGGTTCATCAAGCATTATTAGAGGTGCATCCTTAAGAAGCGCTCTTGCTACTGCTATCCTCTGTCTCTGCCCTCCTGATACCTTTGCGCCTCTTTCACCGACATCTTTAATGAACTGGTCAATATATGCTTTTTTTGATGCATCTTCTATCATTTCATCAGTAGCATCTAAATTTCCCATTCTTATATTATTAACAATACTATCATCAAATAAAAATACATCCTGAGTTACACATGTCATGTATTTTCTCAATGCGTTAAGGTTCCACGCACGAATGTCATGACCGAATATGTATATTTCTCCTGTGAAATTTTCATAATAACCACATATAAGTTTGAATATCGTGCTTTTTCCACTACCGCTTACACCGCATAACGCAAGTCTGGAATTTTTATAAAGCTTGAAACTGACATCCTTAAGAAGAGGTATATCATCATGGTATGAAAAGCTTACATTCTTAAATTCAACTATAATATCAGAGTCATTAGTACCAAAGTCTTTTCCATCTGTTCTTTCTTCTTTATTTGCAAGAAATTTAAAGTATCTTTCCGCAGTTCCTGAGTAACCTATCATTTCAGCCCATCCAATACCAAATGTCCTGAATGTGTGGATAAGAGGCCAAAGCATATTACTGAATATAACATACTGCCCTATTGTCAGTTCATTTCTTGCGATAAAATAAATTGAAGCAAACATACAGATTCCCTGAGGAATAACCATCATTAAAATTTGAAGAGCTCTGTTTTTCGTCATAACAAGGCTGCTCTTATATGACTCATTCGCTATATTCTGACAAGAATCCTGAAATTTTTCTGTATGAGATTTGTGCATGTTAAATGCTTTGTATATATCGTTTCCTTCAATAAAATCTCTAAGATACGAATTTAATACAGCAGTATGTTCCTGAATATTATTTTTTGCAGCTTTTAAAGGCTCTGATACTTTATTTAATATAAACATGACAATTGGAACTATAGTTAATGAAAATAAAGTAAGTTTCCAGTTAATACTGCAAAGTATTATAATTGACAATATAAGTGAGACAGGATTCCAGGAAAGAAATCCGGCTATAGTATTACCCATAAATGTCTTTATCTTCTCTATATCATCTATCAGTGTGCTTATTGTATCTGCAGTATGGACATTCTCATAATACCCCATTTCAAGTTTATCAATCTTATTATATGCATTCATTGAAAGGGTCCTGTATGTTCTAAGTTCATATTGTGAATCGATAAGAGGATTTGTAAACTGTAACAGTATCCTTATAACGAATATAGCTATTAAAGCATATATAAATGATATAAGCCTCTCATATTCACCTGAGAGGGCTACATCCAGTGATGATCCAATGATGTAGAAATCAAATACAGATATTACTCCGGATGCTATCCCTCCGAACCATCTTCCAATTGCCCATTTCTTATGTTCTGATGTCTCTTTGTATATTTTTGCCATCATTCTGATGACATCTTTTGCTTTCGTCTTCTCTTTTTTTGAAGACATTTCATTATTCATTTTGTCCTCGATATATTGTTTTTAACGTTGTATAGCATATTTTATTTTAACCAGAAGCAAATTTCAAGAATTATTTTATAAATAAATATATTTTTCAATCTTATAATTAGAATTTTTATATAAATAATACTATAATCTGTTTATCCAGGCTTACTAATTATTCTGACTATTAATTATTACTACTTCAGATAACTTGAATAAAACTGATTATTCGGAATCACAACTGATACCGGTTCTTTATAACCTGTCTTAACTGATATCCTATCGGGATCCAGGTTTTCTGACAAAATATCCGGATAGTAAAACCTAATATATGGTTGTCTTTTCATTTTCTCCTCACACAAAATCCATCGTAATTGTCCCGTTGCTGGTTGTTGTTTCCACTGCAGCAACAATATCTGATTTATACGCATAACGGCTTTCACCCTTTGCATAGCTTATCCTCCCTAATGAATTTCTCTGCATTGACTGCATATTGAAATTCCTTCCTAAACGTATATTGCCATGTCTTCCGGCAGAGCATTCAAATGCTGCTCCGAAATCGCGATTAACATACACTGTTACAGACCCGTTCGTTGTCTCACCCAGCATCAGAAATTTACTCTCTGATTGATATGGAAAAAGCCTGTCAAATAATATAGCTCCATTAGTTGTCTCTGCTTTAAAACTTCTTGCAGAGCTATTATTAAACTTAATCGACCCGTTCGTTGTCTCCATATCAATAAGTTTAGAGTAATCCATAGCCGTCTGTACAGATCCATTTGATGACTCCACAACTATTGAATCATCAAAATTATTCTGCTCTGACCGTACAGAACCATTGCTCGTCTCTCCTTTAAAAACCCTGCCTATACATCTTCTGACAGAAATGGAACCATTCGTACCTTCTAAAATAATCTGGTCGCACTTAGTATCCATTATGCTAATAGGTCCATTGGTTGTCTCAACTTTAATATTAGAAAATTCCATATCAGGAAGTTGTAATGCAATTATGACTTTGTCCTTATACATTTCATCTATTGAAATATCCAGGTTATCTTTTGAGTACTGTATCTCCAATATTTCGTTTATCCTGTCATAATCCCTTGGTTTGACTGATATTGTTAGAATAGCTTTATCCGATGAACCGCGTTTAATGTTAATGGAACTGTTTGTACCTTCAATTTTGACTGATGCCTTATTAACAAGTTCGAATTCCATATCTTTTGACTCAAAACCATTAAAGTCAGCATTATTTGGGATATCAAAAGATAATGAATCAAAAACATCACTTTTGATATCGGAAAGCCTGTCAAATATAACTTCCTTTAAATCCTTTCCGAAATTTGCATATTTCTTTCTAAAGTCATCATGGTCATCAAAAATTTCCGGACTGTCTTCTCGCATCGAATCCTGAAAATCTTTTGTTTCATAATAGTCATCATCATCTGATGACTCAGTCTTTATATCATTTAGCGCATCTATAAGCATTTTTGCTTCTTCTGATGTAATCTTCTTTTCTTCAAGAAGCTTTAATATCATTTCTATCTCTTTTGATTTATTCATTTTGTTCACCTCTTATTTAAGTATTTTCAATGCTTCTTCAACTGTCATTTCACCCTTTTCAATACTGTCAAGTACCTTCATCCTGGTGTCATCTTCCTGTTTCTCATCTTTGTATCCCATTGTTTTCGCAATTATTTCCAAACGCGATTTAACTGTCGGATAAGATACTTTCAATTCCTTTTCCATCTCTTTTATACTGCCTCTGCATTTTATAAATGCTTCAACGAATTCCAACTGGCTTGGATCCAATTTAGCCAGTTTTGTAGTATAGAATTCTCCGCTAATATGTGTCTTGCAGTTTTTGCAGACCATGTCAGTTATTACAAGTTCACCTTCGCATATTGGACACTGTGACGGCACAAAATTTTTCATATCATTATACCTCCTATTCAATAATCAAAACATTCTCATCTGTAAAATATAAATACATAATACAAAGGATTTTTTGATATGTCAATACTTATATTAAATATTTTAATATCATTATTAAATATATTAATTTTTGTATTTACTGTTCTGATTATGCAAACATTTGTTTTCTTTTGCATAAAATAATACCCGTATAAACCCGGGTATTTGTATATCTGTATTTATTTATTCAAACTTAGCGATAAAATTTATCTGATCCTTTGTCATACCGCACATGGTATTATCTTTTTGTTTTAGAACCACATTATCCGACAGCACTACTTCCTTCTTAAAATAAATATCAAAATCGTAACAGCCTTTCTCCATAAACTTTAATGCATCTGGTGCGTCGCATACCCAGGCGACATATTCAGTATTATTTACATGCATGTTACCATCAATCGAGCTGTAACCTGCACGTACAATGTTATACTGCTTTGATTTATTACAATCAATTTCTGGTTTATTACCTATGGATACGCCTACTGCATCTTCTTTATATGAAATTGTATTTATTTCAGGACGTAGAAGAGATTTGTCTGAGATTTTACATAAAAACCACTGTGTAGTAGCTAAAAGACTAGTGTCATTATTACATTTAAAAATAAAATCCCTCGTATAGGTCATTCCCTGTAGAGAAATTTGAGAAGTACCGACACTTATCAAATCATCTGCATACATAGGATTTAAGACTTTAACTACTGATCTTCTCAGAAGGAAAGCAATATCTTTATCAAGTAGGCTCTTACGCCCATAACCGCATGAATCAAGATCTTTGTATGCGACATCCTGCATCATTACAAACATATGCTGTAGTTTCAGTCTTCTAAAACAGTCACACATACTTTCTTTAATTATATAATTCTCATAAGTATGCATATAAAACTATTTCATAACACATTCATATGTTACTTTAAAAGTTTCCTCGCTCCCTTTTCTTCTTACTATTATACCTTGTCTTGTATCATTAAAATTATTCACATAACTGTTGACTACATAGAGGATTGAATTTTCTTCCGGTTCAACAGTGACAATAACTAACTTATCTTCGATGTCAAATTTTATTGTTACAGGTTTCGAATTATCTATCCTCTTAATGTCAGACAGATGCTGGTATCCCTCTTCACTGCCTATCATATCAACATTCTCATATTTGCAGTCAATAATACATTTCCCTTTACAATAGAATACATAATCCATTTCCAGTTCTTCTACTGCTTTTATATTAAATACATCAAATACCTTATTGCTATCAATTTTCATATCGCGTATATAATCGACACACTCATAAACATTTTTAGATTTAGCGATAATATGATTATCATCATAATACTCGATCATGCCCTCAGGCCATATCCCCTCTCCAACAGGTGTATATGTCTGATCTTTCTGATTAATAACAACAGTATTATGGGCAATGGTCTTATGCTGCCATTCATAGAATATCTGCGAGCTGTATCCTGCAGAACCTATGTCTTTTGACACAAGATCACCATAAAAAGCCATTTCCATAGTCATTACATCAGGATGACTGTGGCAAATTGTTTTTATTCCTGTTTTAAGGTACAGTTCAGTTACATCGTTCTTCAGAATAGCACAGAATGAATCTTCAAAATTATTTGACCCGAAATCAGGCAAATGGTCACATTCATCATATTCTATGCCATAAAGAATCTCATCAAGAGTCTTTGGCTGTTTCTGTTTGTATTTTATATATCCAAGTACCTGCTTGAAATACGGATTATCGAAAAGAGCACATGCTTTAACATATGCATTCTGATATTTGAATATATCCATATCCAGTCCGCTGTCACATGGATTTGCAATACATCCGTTTTTGAACATTATTTTAAGAGGGAACATAAACTGACTTTCAATTATTTTCATCAGTTCATCATGTTCCGGTATACATAAGACTTCATTTCTTTGGCAGAGCAATAAAAGCTCAGCAGTAGCTGCAAGTCCGAAAAAGTGATAGCCTGTACTTGTTTCAAACCACATACCATCTTGCGTCACACCTCTTCTTAACTGATCCATAATCCCAAATTTAGAATAGAAAGCTCTCTTGATTATTTCTTCATCTTTGAAGAATACCCCGATATTCGCTTCGCTGACTTTTTGCCAGAGAGGAATGTTATATATCTTATTAGCAAAGAAATCAAACATATCTGCCTGAGGAGTAAAAAATCCCTTATGCCATTTATCTAATTCAGCTTTTGTCAGATGATCCTGGGCGGCATCAATCCCATATAATAAAGACATAGTATTTGCTGCATCAGATAAACCTGTTCCTGTATATCTTCCAAGGAACCTTAGATTTGGCGCGAAGGATTCAAATTTTTCATAATTATCTGTAAGAAAGTTCATGACTTTCCTTATATAATCGATATATTTAGATTGTTTTGTAATACTGTACAGTATACCTGCATATTTCACATAAGCACAGCTAGTACTTCTGTATGATGTAGTCCATGCCCAGTCTTTTCTGTCTCCTGAATTTTCCTTTTTGCATATAGAGCATTTATATATTCCTCTATTTTTAATATCAAAAGTCAGTGCTCCTGAGCAATAGTCGCAATGGAAGTCATGCCCCCATCCGGCTTTCCAATCAACACTGTCATGATATGTGGTTATAAACTCATCTGTGCTATCTTTAATTGAATCATAAATACTTGAATTAGTGTCGAAATCCTTAATTATCTTTTCCCAGTTATACCCTGTCATAGTATACCCTCCAAATGCCATCTTACTGACATAATGCAGCCTTTAACAGCTGCAACGGCTTTACTATAGCAGAGCTTAAGGTTAGTTTCAACATTAAAATGCAAAGTTCACAAAAAGTTAACAGTTGATTACGGAAACAGCCTTTTTTTACATAATAAATTCAATATGCAGACTTAAAGAACCTTAAGAGTTACATCATATGGAGGAAATGCTATTCCTTTTTCTGTTACAATTGCTGTAATATCGTCATGGTCTGTAACATCAAAGGAAGGATTGAAAACTTTTACTCCTGACGGGATAACCTGTACACCTCTTATATGAGTCACTTCAGAAGCATCTCTTTCTTCAATAATAATTTCTGATCCGTCTTTTATGCCCAAATCAATTGTAGAAGTCGGACAGGCGATATACATAGGTATTTTGAATCTTTTTGCTATTATTGAAATATTTTTTGTTCCAATCTTATTCGCCGTGTCACCGTTTGATGCTACCCTGTCGCATCCGGTTATAACTGCATCAACCATCTTCTTACTCATTACATGAGCCACCATTCCATCAGTTATGACTGTAACATCCACCCCGTTTTTATTTAGTTCATATGATGTAAGCCGTGCACCCTGCAGTCTTGGTCGAGTCTCACATGCGAACACTGAAAGCTGTTTACCCTGCTCTTTTGCTAAATACATGGCAGCAGTCGCAGTTCCATATGCTGTAGTTGCTAAAATACCCGCATTACAGACTGTCAGTACGCTCTTTGCATTCTTCAGAAGTGAAAGCATATTCTCACCAATCACTTTGTTCGCCTGAACATCTTCATTGTGTATTGCCACTGCTTCTTTATTTAGGGCTGATATTAGTTCTGCAACATTATTCCATTCATTATTTATAACTGCCATCATTCTTCTTGTTGCGTAAGTCAGATTTACTGCAGTAGGCCTAGAAGATTCCAGATAATCTGCAGCTTCTTGCATTTTACTTCTAAAGGCATATATATCTTCTGTATCTAGAGAAAGAGCTTTTATATACATCCCATAACCTGCAGCAACCCCGATAGCAGGAGCTCCCCTGACTACCATATCCTTGATAGCAAAATATACAGACTCAATAGAATCACACACAAAATATTCTTCATTTTCAAACAGCTTTCTCTGATCAATCAGAATAAGTTTGTTATCGTTGAATTCGATAGGTGTAATCTTATCCATCTTGCATTACCTCCTTGAGTATGCGAATCATATTACCTGAACAGATATCTCTTACTTCTTCTTCGCTATAATTAAGTTTAAGCAGGGCATTAATAATATCAGAAACCTTTGTAACATTTTTTATTGCAGATTTATCTATCCCATCAAAATCGGAGCCAAGCCCTATATGCTTTGTGCCTGTTAAGGCAGACATATATTCTATATGCTTTATTATATCATTTATGTCAGCTACTCTGTTTTTTTCTTTTTCTACAAGAAAGTCAGAAAAATAGTTAATTCCTGCAAGCCCTCCGCTTCTTGCTATTGTTTTCAACATATCATCATCAAGATTTCTTTTATGAGAACAAACATGCCTGCTATTGGAATGTGTAGCTACAAATGGCTTTTCTGATAATGCTGCAATATCATAAAAAGTCTTATCATTTGCATGCGACACATCAATAAGTATGCCAAGATTATTACATTTTTTCAAAGCATTCTTTCCTAAAACAGTAAGACCGTTTCCCGTATTGCCATTCACGCCCTGAGCAAATTCATTTGATGGGTTCCAAGTAAAGGATAAGCATCTTACCCCTTTGCTATACAGATAGTCTACATACGACAAATCGCCTTTTGAAAGATAAACCCCTTCTATTGATAATAATGAAAAAACAGAAGGATAACTATCTTCCTTCGTTTCCTCAAAAGCGATAATATCTTTTATACCCAATACCTTAATATATGAATGCTCATCAGTCATTTTATCATACAGATTCATCATTTGGGAAAGAAGATTAACAGACTTATCATACCCATCCTCATATGACAATATTGAAGGTGGGCAGAACATAGCAAAAAACTGCAGGTATGGCATTTTCAGTGTCTTTACCTTATCGTAGGAATATTGCATATCCTCTTTCTTTTCACACATTGCAAGAAGTGTATCGCAATGAGCATCAATTACATGCATTTCAGATTCTCCAGACTCTGCTTTATTTCGTGTGATAAGTCCTCGAACTTTTTATATTTCTGCTTTTCTGAATCAACCAGATTTACTGGTGCTTTGGATACAAAAGCTTCATTTTCCAATTTGCTTTTTGCTCTTTGCATTTCAGCGATAGCTTTTTCATATTCCTTTTCCAGCCTTGTGATTTCCTCATCGATATTAACAAGTTCCTTAAAAGGCATGAATATCTTGAATCCGGGAAGTATTATTGATATGGAATTAGTAGGAATCTTTAATTCATCCTCAAACACAGAAATTGATTTTGCAGAAGCAAGTTTAATGAAATACTGTTCTCCTTGCTGTATTGTATTTCGTATATGCTCATCATCAGACACAAAGAATATATTAGATTTCATCTTTACTTCAATGTTTAATTCAGAGCGTTTATTTCTGATACTTTTTATTGAATCCATTATTACATCCATATCCTTAGCATATTCCGTATAGTCATTACTTGCATCTGCCACCGGCCAGCTGGATATCATTATTGATTCCTCAGTATCAGCAAGGCTTTGGTAAATCTCTTCTGATATGAAAGGCATAAAAGGATGAAGAAGCTTCATCGCATTGGTCAAAGTGTATTTGAGAACATACAGAGCTTCTTTTCTTTTAGGATTTTGCTTATCATATAGTTTTGGTTTTACAAGTTCAATGTACCAGTCACAGAATTCATCCCATATAAACTCATATATTTTCTGTAGCGCTATACCAAGCTCAAACCTTTCCATATTATCTGTAACTTCTTTAATTACCCTGTTCAGTCTTGTTAAAATCCATTTTTCGGGATTTTCGAAGTTACATTTACATATATTTGAAAAATCAGGATTTTCGTCAAAATTCATAAGTACGAATCTGGTCGCATTCCATATCTTGTTGGCAAAGTTCCTGCCTGCCTCAACCTTTGTCTCAGAGAATCTTAAATCATTTCCAGGTGAATTTCCTGTTATAAGGGAGAATCTTAAAGCATCAGTACCGTATTGAGATATTATGTCCAATGGGTCTACACCGTTTCCCAATGATTTCGACATTTTTCTACCCAGCTCATCACGTACTAACCCATGAATAAGCACTGTTGAAAACGGTGTTTGTCCTGTGTACTCTACTCCGGAAAATATCATTCTGGCAACCCAGAAAAATATTATGTCATAACCGGTCACAAGAACATTTGTAGGGTAAAAATACTGCAGATCTTCTGTCTTATCCGGCCAGCCCAGTGTCGAAAACGGCCAAAGAGCCGAACTGAACCATGTATCCAGGGTATCTTCATCCTGTTTTATGTTTGAGCTCTTACATTTATTGCAGCTATTTGGCATTTCATCTGAGACAATTACATTCCCACAATCTTCACAGTAATAAGCTGGTATCCTATGTCCCCACCAAAGCTGTCTTGATATGCACCAGTCATGGCAGTCTTCCATCCAATTGAGATATATTTTTGAAAACCTTGATGGCACAAACTCTGTTTCACTTCTGTTCACAACATCTACTGCAGGTTTAGCTAGAGGCTCCATCTTAACGAACCACTGAGTGGAAACCTTTGGCTCTACAATTGAATCACACCTGTAACAGGATCCTACATTGTGCATATGCTTTTCAATCTTATCGATAAGCCTGGCATTTT
>Ga0265297_10007002_pt1 | contig 15914 bp, 14 predicted proteins | sample Munlanlwell13791_FD_192502 | JGI IMG/M metagenome (GOLD analysis project Ga0265297, IMG submission 192502) | Leachate microbial communities from a municipal landfill in Southern Ontario, Canada - Leachate well 137-91 | ecosystem: Engineered > Solid waste > Landfill > Unclassified | place... | reverse complement strand
GCAACTTAAAAAGATAAGGGTAATTTTCTTTCTCATTTCACGCCTCTATTGTGTTACAATTTCCCCAGTTTTATAATATTTCCAATACTGTCTAGCATCATATTCAACTATTTGTTCGCCCTGCATACCTCTTTTCCTTATAGATAAGGAGATTTTATATGTCTTGGAATTATACGAACAATGAATATGTTCAGTAGGAATAGTGCGTGCAATCCAGTCTATTTGCCTTGCCATCGGGGTAATAATTATTGTATCCAATTGCATTTTAGCAAACTGGTGATACGTACTGGCAAATGCCCGCCCAAGCTCCATCATGCTTCCCCTAGCACTTAAGCCAACATATGCTTCATCTAATACTAAATACGCATTACGAATAGTACCCTTTTTTATCCAATCTAAAGCTATACCAAATGATGGGATGTAGTGGAATGGAACCCCGAATAAATGATAATTGCAAAATATTGGCATAGGCGACCACATTTTATAATCGACAGGAACTCGCAGTAGCTTTTTTTGCCCTTTATACGATATTACCGCCATACGGCTAGATTTATCGTATTTCTTTACTTCGCAATCAATCTTGTATTTTATTTTACAATATACTCGAAAACAGTCCTTGAAATAAGCATCCACAACCCTTGCCGTTGCGGTGCAAGTTTTACCTGACCTCATATCACCTTCAATAATAGTAATATGCGCCTCAGTAAATGGAGGACGGATATATTCAACTGTCGGTTTTTTAATAGTTAATAGAGTCATTTATTATGATAACCCTAATTCCTTAGTCATTTTTTCAAGTTCCTGTTCCTGTGCAACCCCTGCAATCTCCAATCTATCAGCTATTCCCCTTCCTTCATATCCTATTGAAGTCCCAACCTGTACTCCTGTTATAATTCCCACGATATCTACATCTGAATCTTCTTCTAATTCCTCTATCATAGACATGACTAATAAGTAATTTAGGTCTAGGTAATTATCAGGGAATATCCGGGATACCATGACAGGTTGAAGGAGTTCGTTCATTCGGTTATTTTTGAATTTCGGGCTTAAAGACTTTAAGACAGATTGTAAATCTGATTGATGTGGCGTCTCATCTTCTGCATCAGCCAGGGACTTCATTCCGCCTAAATCATCTATCCCGACTTCCCGTTCATCGTATTCAAGGATATTATTCGAGTCCACTTCTTCCATTACTTCTAATGGTTCTTTATCATCTGCCATTTAATACCTACTTTGCGATAGAGTTAATCGCATTATACAAGTTTACTAAGTCTTTTTGTATAGCCTGAATATTAACAAACATATAAACTGCTACTAAGGCTACAGCGATAATCGCTACATAAGGAAGCCACTGTTGAATTGCAGTTTGTTTTTTCGCCGCTGGCGGGGTAAATCCCCTAGCATAAGACTTCACCCACTCTTCCTTATTCATATTCTTCCGTACTTCTGGACTGATTACGGCGGGTTTTCCAGTTAATTTATCTATCGGCCACCTACTAGAATAAGTAAAATCCAACGTAGCCACCCATTGTGGGAAAAGCATATGTATTATCCCATTAGTCCACCAATCAAATACAATACAACTAGGTACTATATCATATCTCTGATTATCAAAAACGACATATCTTGACGACATCCTGACAAATTTATGGATGGATGTCTTATTAACTCTCGTAAATGAGCAGTAGATTTTATTACGTTTACTGGCATTCGCCCACCACGCCATCGCTACAACGATTAACGCCATGAATAGAATCATGTTCTGTACTGTCAAATTAATTTCCTCCGAAATCAGTAATATCTCAGATTAAGGGTATTCTAGCACATACATATACACATAGTCAATAACTTTTTAAAGAATAAATAACTTTACATAACCAAAATTTAGAAAGATAAATTACCCGTCAAAATTCCGTAAACCAGAAGGATTACTGAAAGTACGCCCATCAGTACAAACGGGGCTAAGAATATCCAATAGAATAGCATATAATCTTCAAGGAAAGACCAACGCCAAGTTAATACATCAAAGGCGGCACTAAAATAATCTGCGTTAGGAGCGATAAAAGGGACTGCTCCTAGAATCTCTATACGCTGAACTATGTTGGTAACGTCAGTAAGAAATTCCAGTTTATTTACTGGGCTTGTCGCGTATCCACCCGTTCCAGTACCAGCCCAACCAGCTACTGCTTGCATGGTATAAGCCTGTCCTACACCACCCGCTTGTGAATAAAGAGCAGTTAAAGTTAAATTAGTAGTTGAATTTACAGAAAGAACCATGTACCAAACTCCATCGGCATTGCATTTTATAATTCCGCCCGCCATTGCGCCGACCCAATTTGTTCCTGCGCCAATTACTATATTATTACCAGTAGTAAATGTGGCTGTACCAGTAGAGTATTCCATACCCGCGCCACTAGCTGTATTCTGGTATTCATAGGTAGAGCCTAAGAATGCACCTATTAACCAGACGAATACAAAGAACGCTAACCAGCCAGCTTTAAGTCCCATGTTTTATCCTTAATAGGCAACTTGGCGGTAAAGGTACATTATACCCGCCCCGACTAAAATCAATACAAATACTATCCAAGCTGGAATAATAGTCATAGAAGCCCCGATACCGAATACCATAACCATTGCAATATATCCGATTAAAGCGGAACGCGTGAAAATAACTAACAATAAGAATGCCCCAAAAGCCAGACCTATAATACCTAGCCCATAAAGCATCTGTACGGGTTGTCCTGTTTGTAATGAAACAGAACTAAACGCATCATAAAATGGTAATGCCGTTACATTACCACCTGAAGCGAACCATGTACTAGGTAAAGAAGCATATGGGAAATCATACCCACCTGTCGTGTTTATAGACGCAATATAATCCACATAACTTTCCATAGCCCCATAAGATAAAGATATATTGGAGTTGGAACCCCATGTTATTGCACCTGTATGAGCGTTTCCGCTTCTATCTGGAATAGTCGTGCCACTTATCATTACATTCGGGGCAAGATAACATTGTTGGACTCCATCTACATATATAGTAAAATTATCTGTATAAGGGAGAACATCACCATCTAATATTACCCAATTATTAGCATTATTAGGGACGCTAATACCACCTAAAGCTATTGAATCCACAATAACCCCATCTACAGTTAATATTAAATGCGTAGTATTAGCACTTGTGACAACACTATCTGCATCTGATATGCCTGCGCCACTAACTTTCAACTCATCATAATAATTAACCGTTACGTATATTTGTGTACAGAAAGCTGTGTTAATACCCCCCCCAACTGAATGATATATACCAACCCCCACTTGTAAATTAGTTAAATCTGAATATAGCCAATTACCACCCCCAGGTCTCGCTAATGCCAAATCAGTAAAACTTGTCCAAGCATTAACACTATTCAAATTACCCGCCACTTCAACCCCACCTAATCTTAAATAAGCTCTACCCCAAGATACTGGCGGGGATGTGTTAGAATATATTCGATAATGAACATCAATACTAGAGATTAAACTATCAGATGATTCAGTTGGAGTAGTAATATTATAAACGTCTTTCTCTTCTACCGCTGAGGTTGTTGATACATAAGTTACGCCATCATCAGGAGCACCAGCGATATCATTAACAGCGTCCCAATGTGTTGCCGCACCTGTTACAGATGCAATATTAGTATAATCACCAACAGCATTCGGATATAATATTTCACTATGAGTGCTACCTACATTTATAATAGATGAGGTAATATTATTAGTTGCCCCGATTTTTGTATAAAAGGCATTTTGCTTCCATATAAGATAACTACCCACATTACTTGCTGATGTTGAAACATAACCATAAACTCCGACAGAAAAGTTATTACTTAATTCTAATGTGGGCGAATCTGTTACCGTTACATATCCACCACTTCCCGTAATAATTGCAAAGGCTGTCTGTTCTGGCGAATATCCTGTATATAAATCAGAGGTTACTATACCAGTCGCTGGTAAGTTAGGTATGACACAAGTAACGTTCCCCGTTGCCATCATGTATTTAATATTGGAAGTTCCTATTTGCATATTGGTATTAGTGCCATTAGAAGATATTTTCCCCATATCGACTAACGTTTGCCCACCATAACCAAGCATAACAGGAAGGTATGTCCTTGTAGAACCTGATGTATCCGTTATATTAGTCGGGAATTTTAATACCCACGACGCATAAACAGCAATACTACAAAGAAAAACTGTTAATAGAGCTACACTTATTGCCCAGATAAATCTTTTTAACACTACAAAGCACCTCTACTAAGAAAGAAGAAACCAAGAAGCACTACAATAAGAATAGCGAACACGAAAGCCAATGCCATTGGTATCAACCCCATCCATGCACCTATAAATGGAGTCACCCCGATTAAAAGTAATACAGAGATACCACTTTGAGTTTTCATATAAGTAAACACAGCGAGACCGCCAACAAGTACAAGTAATAATGCGCTCCCCGCCATCTGCTGATTTAGACCTAAATAAACACCGAGGTTAGTTAGCCCATTAGCGGCTGTTTGCCCCCACCTGTTTAAGGGGCTCATAACACTCTGATAAGCTCCAGTAGAATCTGGTGTATCACCAGCCAACGTTTCTGAAGAATACTGGAATAATATCGGACACATACTATCCAAATTCGGGACACCTTCAAGGAATATTGAAGAACCAGACGTAGATAAATATCTTACACCTTTTACAGTTACGATATAATCATCTATGGGGTTATCATAATCTTCTATATTACCCGCCATACCTATCATATAATTACGGAGATTATTAGCTGGGGCAATCCCACCATCTACACCTAATAACTGGTCTACATAATCACTCGCTCCTAATGTTGCATTTACTGAATTACCCGTAGGCGATGCAAAGACAATCGGGTTTCCAGCGATTCTCACCATATAGTTACCCGTGATACTCAATCCTAAAGTAGCAACTTCGCTCGCTGATAAGTAAATTCCTATCGGTCTATCGCCATATGCTTGTAAAGGTACAGTGGCATAAGTAGTATTACCACTTGAGTTTAATAACTCAAACATAAACGCTTCATCAGCTTCAGAACCTGGGTTATCTCTTGTATAACTGATAACTACCCATACTTCAGAACACATTGTTGTATTCGCTGTAGCGGCGAGGCTTATACCGACTTGGAGATTATCTATGTCTTGCCAACTCCATGCATTACCCGTAGCTGGATTTGAGTCAAAAACTTCGTTCTTGGTTGACCACGCAGTAGTCGATGTTTGCGCCGAACCATTATAATTATTTCCCCCGATATACATCTGAGGAACGCCATAGGCCGTTCCTGTGCCTGAGTTCATAATCCTGAAATAGATACCGATATTCGTGATTATGCCCGAAGGTGCAGTATGATTCCCCGTACTATATAGGTCGCGGATATATGTCGAGCTATTTGTACTTACATATGTAGCATCATTAGAGTCTGAAACGCACGCCCAGTTTGCCCCCGCACTGGGAGTTAAACTGGTTTCCGAACCCGCCGCATCAGGTCTTATAGTTTCATAAGTAGACTCATTGTAATAAACAAAACTTTCCGCGACAATCAGCCAATCATCGTCTTCTAAGACATTGTAAAAAACTTTATAATTCGGGGCATCCCCAGTTCCAAAGGCAATACTATCAGGGTTCGCTAACGCAAACACAATAGATGGTAATATACATAACAAACTAAAGGCTATAAGTAATGTAGTAAGAAGCCTTTTTAAATATCTCACAATTCACTCCCTAAATCTGGAGGTAATACCTTTCTCCCTAGATAAGTGGGTTCTGTAATTCCCGATACATCAACTTTCTTGCGCGATAATTCAGGATTCTGATAATATGAAGATTCCCACCAGTTTTTACCACCGTTACTAGGTTTCTTTCTTCTAACATAGCTTTTTACTACTGTAGCATCCCGTGGGACAGTCGAAACTTCTACTTCCGCACTTTCATTTTGTGGTTCATCATTAAGTAATGCGTCTAACCCGATAATATCATCCATACGTTGTGCGATACTACTTTTCTCTTGAGGTTCTTCATATTCGACAACCTCAGTCAAAGGTTCATCGTTAGTTTCGACAACCTCTTTTAACTCAGATTCTTGAATTTCAGGTTGTTTTACTTCTACCTCTTTAACCTGTAGAAGTTCTGGAGTTTGTTCAATAATAGCCTGTTTCGGCTGAATAGTCTCTGCTTCATATTCAGGAATAGTATCTTCTACTTCTGTAGTTTTTTGCCCGCCAACTAATTCCCCATTATATGTAGCAATGAAATCATCATATTTAACACCGCGTGCTTTTGCTTCTTCCCATGCTTCTATAGGGATTTGCCCTCTACCCATACCGACTGTTTTATTTCTTTGTCCCACATTCGCTTCTGTATCGTGGACATATTCTATTTCCGGTTTTCCACCACCAACTCGAATATTAATTCTTACCCAACCTAAGTCAATATCCTCGATATCTTTATCAGGAGTCCCGCCGATAATCTGTAAGGACTGTTTAGCCATGCCCTTACCAGTCCAGCCCATATCTTTATATCCAGGTGGCGGTTCACGCATAGCGAACGAGTCCTCTTGTTGATAAGGCGGTGGCAAGACACGATACATCCCTACGTTTTCTCTATCATCACTACCTTTGGGACGGCCTTGTATCCAAATTACAGTCCCCTTTTTTATTTTGGCGACCTGTTCTTCATAAGAATCTTTACCCGTAATAGTGGGTATAGTCCCGACTCTTGTTACAACTCTCTCTTTCGTAACTACTTCAGGTGGAGTAACGGTTCTGGTAAAAGACGATGGTTCTGGTGTCGGTTCTGGAGGAGGAACAGGTTCAGGCTCTGGTGTTTCATATCCAGGAGTAGTTATGGGAACAGGTGTCGGTACAAATATAGGTTCTGGTTTAGCAAAATCAGATTCAGTTAAAGGCCGCAATTCAGGACTAGGCTGGGGTTGGCGAGAAGGTTCTCCGAAAGGAGCAACAAATTCACTTGGGGTCGGTTTCTCTTCAATTTCAGTTGCATATAACCGCTCTATCTGCTCACGAGTCATGCGTCCATATTCTTCTTTAGGAACATTCGCAACACCAGATTTAGTATCCACCTCTATATAACCCTGTTGTAACGGTTCAGGGGCTATCCATGCCCAATGTAATTTACCATCTTCCCATATAAGAGCATATATCTTATCACTTAATTGTGTTTGGTCAGGTAAAAAGACTTGTTCACCTGTTTCAGTAGTTGTAGTTTCTTTTGATGGAGTCTCCGTTTCAGTTTTAGTTATTTTATCAGTTTCAGGCTTTACATCTTCTTTAATAATAGTCTTTTCTTCAGGTTTAACCTCTGTCTTTACTTCCGTTTTGGTTTCTACTTTTTCCTTAACACCTACACCGCCACCACCCTCTTCAGGTTTTGGCTCTAAGGATACCTCTTCAAAAGCAGATGGTATCTTACTAGGTGGAATATTATTAACAACAGTATTGTATTTATCATCCTTAGCCATAGTAAGAATATCCAATTCCGAATAGCCCATTTCCTTTAATCTAATATCTATCGCTTCATCAATAGTTAACGATTCACCTGTTTCTTTATTTATCACTTCACGTAATTTATTAAGTTTATTAACATTATTATTAATTCTATCTGATAATCTCTGTATATCTAAAGGCTCTCCACCCTTACTTCTCAACTCAGCAAGAGTAGCATTATCCTTACTAATCTCAGATATTAAATTCACTTCTTCCATACTTATAGAAGGAGATTTTATAGTCCCTTCTTCTAAGGGCTTCGGTTTTATTAATACTTCACCCGCTTTATATTCCCTTGCTCCTTCGATTAAAAATTCCTCTGCGGGCATTTCAGGTGTAGGTTTACCAATATCCTCACGGGTTAATTCCCTCGTTTCACCAAACAAATCATTAAGTGTTTTCTTCACTGTTTGGTCATTAATATTAAAATTTTCCTTGGGGACTTCGGGAACACCTTTTTCTACTACTTTTATGGTGTTCTTTTGCAAATCTCTCGCATAGTTTCTCAACGTATCAGCTACACTAGCATCATTAATTCCATCAGCGAGGGATTCTAACTGTTTCGCTCGTTCTAATATCAACTCCGTATTCTTAGAGCGTACAGCATTATATAAGTCAAGGATATTATCTCCGACTACCTTATACATTTCAGGCTGCTTATCTTGAAGTTGCAAGATTGATTCACGAATATTCTCCGCGATATTATCTACGGACTTTTTAATATTACTTGCCTTAGTAGATTCAAATTCTTTAACCCACTCCCGATTCTGTAAATATTCTTCAAGTTCTCCTATTGTTTTCTGTGCAACTAATTGTTCTTTAACGGCTAATCCCTTCGCCTGCTGTTTTAATGATTCAAGATATGTTTTAAGATAGGCTTCAACATCTTCGACTTTTATATCTAATGGCTCACCACTTACTTCTTTTTTACCAAGAGTCTTCAGATATTCTTTAATAGTTTCAGGTTTTAATTCTGGAATATCTTTTATCCCAGCTTTTTCAAATGCTTGGCGTTTGGATTCTACATACGTCTTAATATCTTCAAGCCAATAACTTTTTATTGGAGTTTCGCTAGTGACCTTAATCCCTTCAGGTGCTTTCTCAAATGCATCGATATATTCCGCTAAGGATGCTCTGTAGTTTCTGATATTCATTCTGGTTGGGTTAGTATAATAACTATCCCCTAATTCTTCGGAGATTTTATCAAGCATACTAGAGCCTTGTTTAATCTTATTTATATCACCTTGTTTCATCGCCTCAGATATTTCATTTAATGTATTAGAAATTTCTCGTCTAATCCATTTCATGTTATATTCAGCAGTCTCTCTATTAAGCTGTATAGTCTTAGATAATGATTTAGCTGAATCTTTATCTTTTATAGCTTGATTGATTTCTTTGACTGTATTTTCAATAGCGTCTAGGGCTGGCTTATGTCCTTCTATAGCTTTTTGTGTGATAGTATCTAATCCTTCTACAACTTCGGTTAGTAGTTTATCTACCTTATTCGGGGAATACTCACTTTTTAATTTTTTACGCCATCTAATTTCCCATTTTATCTGGTTAATTTTCCCTTTTACATTATTAACTAAATTATCAATAGATTTGTCATACCACTCTTCACTAGCCAACTTATTTAAAGTTGATTCAAACTTATCTAAACTTGTGTTGATTCTCTTTACTATCGCTTCATAATTTTTAGGTACAGTACGAGTAGTTAATTCCTTAGTATGAAATAGAATATCTTGATATTCAGTTGCAATTTTACTCCCTAATTCAGATACACCCCTTTTTACTTCACCTAATGTGTCTGTTAGTAATTGTGTCGCTTTCTCTCCAGAAATCAATTGCTCTGTAATTTCATTTAAGGTACTAACTGCCGAATCTAAGGAAACATCAATCGCTCTCTCAGCCCCTTGTTTAATACCTACCCCATAGTCTTTGGCGTGCTGTGCAATATCTTGCCCAACTGATTTGATTTGGTTGGCAACTTTTATTGTGTTTTCGCCCGTCCTTAATTCGCGTACAACTGCCTCTACACCAGTTTTTATTTTATCTAATGATGATTTAAGGGCATATTTAACTGAACCGCCAATATTTACTTCATATTTACTAATAGTATTATCAATCGCGTTAGTTAAATCATCTAATGATTTATATAGTAAATTAATAGCTTGTTGCCCTGTGATATTCTTAGACAGGACATATTGATAAGCAGTCCTCATTTGGTCTAAACTACTGGTTAGTGTATTCCCTATATTTGACGGAATATCTTTAATAAACACGCCAACATTAGTTTTTAATTCACCTAATGATTGCCCCACGGGTTTAAGTGCTTCTATTGTCCGATTACCAGTTAATACCTCATCAACAGCCGCCTCAATTACTATTCTACTTCGGTCTAATCCATTATTAATTCTAGTGGGTATATCCCTAACTGTAGATTTTATATCACTAATAGCTTCCCCTATTTTTATTGTAGTAGGCACATCGGGGGAGAAAGTCTTTTCGGTTCCAGATATTAAAGTAGCTTTACCCCCACCTTTTGTTATACCCTTTAACCCCCACCCAGCACTAGCTATAAGCATAATAGGGGTAGCCCCAGCGATAACCTTTTCTAATCCAGTTGACTCTGGACTCATAATAGTTTTTACAGAACCTGGGACAAAAACGGCAGCAGCCCCAACTTGGATAGCACCAGAACCAATTCTTCCAGCAGCCCCTAATCCTGCAAGGGCTGCACCACCGCCCATCATTAAAACATCTAATGCACCAACAGCTCCAGCTACCGCCCATTCTTCACCAGTAACCTTTACCCCATTGTTATAATAACCGAGGCTCTGGTATAGTTTTTCAGTATCATCGTATCCAGTATCACCAAGAATTTTATCTTTTAAATTATTGTCGGCTGATAAATCAGTCTTCAACCGATTCAAATCAAAAGTCCCATTTTTATTAATATAATTATTAAGTACATCTATTTCTTTTGAATACTCATCATTCAAATATTGACGAGCCTCATCGATTGTCATCTGCTTTGCGATAACATGAGTAATCGGTTGTACCCCACCTAAAACTAACTGCAATCCTAAATTTTTTGATGTTGCTACATCAATATCAGCTCCCATACTTGCGATTGCACTTTTACTAAACGGGTCTCTGGACATAATATCAGCAGCTTTATATTTAGTATCATCATCTAAGGTTCTCCATAACACAACGAAAGACCCTACTTCACCTGGTTCAATCCCTAATTGTGTTAATGCTCTTCCTAATGACGATATCTCACTACTGCTAAGACTAAGCCCTTGTGTTAATCCAGTTCCAGTCGGGATAACGCCTTCATCATAATAAGTAACTATCTTGCTAATCTTATTATTATATTCAGCAATAGTATCCGCCGTATCTTGCCCGTAATAATTTTTAATCGTAGTCTCATCATCTGGATTATCACGTTGAAACTTAGCTAATTCATTAATAGTAGGCTGACGGCTACCATCAATAAAACCTTCAGAGGTTAAAACTGCCTCTGCCGCTTTAAAGTTTTCATATGGTTGATTAATAATATCTATGGCTTGTTTAATTTTGTTTATATCCTGACCAGTATTCGCCAATAACTCAGGACTTGTACCTGATTTAATAGCTTCTTCAATTTCATCTACACTAAGGATATCAACCTTCTGTTGATTATATTGCAGTTCATTACTCCGTTTAGATAATGCATCAAACTCCGCCTGTATATCATTAGATTCTTTTAGATACCGATTATATGAACTTTCGCTTCCGACAAATTCACCATCTTTAATATTGCCTTCCCATCTCTTTTGGAACATATCCTCATGTTTATTAAAGCTAGTTATATCTTTTTGTAATTCTGATTGCTGATAATCTAATGATTGCCATAACTCCTTATCTTCCATAATATAAGGTTGGTTTTCTTGAGTTATAACTCCACCTAAATTAGCTTGGCTAAATTCAATCCAAGCCTGTTTTCCTTCTGGTGTAGCACCTTCCCATAAGTTTTGAGGAACTCCGGCAGGCGCTTTTTCTTGCGTAGTTACAGGAGTAGGTTCTAATGATATCAACCAAGCACGCTTTCCCTCGTCTGTAGACTTTTCCCATAAATTCTGTGGGATACCTTCTGGTGCTTTTAAAGGATATAATGGTGCTGTCTGTGGAGTAGTATCTTGTGGATGTGGAGTGGTTTCTGATGCCCCTTGTACTGGAGCAACTGGCGGAGTGGAAGATGGAAGAACATATAATTGGTTCTCTGGAGTTACTACACCACCATAATTAGCTTGACTAAAATTAACCCAAGCCTGTTGACCTTCTGGGGTAGCTCCTTCCCATAAGTTTTGGGGAACTCCTGGAGGTGCTTGCGTTTGTGTAGCCATTAATAATCAATTCCTTAAAATTTTATTTATAACAATCGCTTTCTAGTTGCTACACCGTTCCGAAAGTCTTATCATTCATTACTGAACTCGCTTTCTTCCTGCTTCAACGTGGACTGCTTCCAAACTCGGAAGTCTTACACCCACTCCGCAAGCGTTAATTCCCGAAGAACTTTCGGTAGCCAGTATTTCTATTCCACACTCTCGGATATTGTGGGCTGCATTAGGGTCACGCTCGTTGATTACGCCGCAATTGAGACAGACCCAAGTCCTATCGCTAATTTTGAGGTCTTTGTTAACTATTCCACAATGACTACATCGTTTACTACTGGGTTCAAAGCGTGGGATTTTAATTAAGCGTGAGCCATACCAGACAGTTTTGTATTCCAACTGCTTGGCAAAATCGCCCCAACCTTCATCACCTATCGACCTCGCAAGGTGATGATTCCGCATCATTCCACTCACATTCAAGTCCTCTATGCAAATCACTGACTTGGTTTTCGCCAGTTTGGTACTTTCAAAGGATAGAAACTCAGCACGTATATTTTTAATCCTGCGATACAATCTGGATAATCTTAACTGGGCTTTCTTGCGATTTTTAGAGCCTTTTTGTTTGTGAGATAGATGCCGATGAAATCTCTTTAACTTCTTGATGTTCTTCCGTAATGGCTTAGGTGAGTGAATCTCTTTAATCTTTATCCCATTCGAGATTGTTCCAAAGCAGGTAATACCAAGGTCTATGCCAATTACATCACCTTTTATCGGTAGCGGTTTAGTTTTATCTGACTCCACTGCCAGCGAACAATACCACCTATCAGCTTCTCGGCTCACTGTAGCCGATAGAATTCTGCCATTGAGTTTAGATGTGGCTTCTTTAGTTTGTATCTTGCCTATCCGAGGAAGATGAAAAAAGTTGCCGCCTATATTAATAGCCCCAGTTAACCTAAAACTATCATGTATGCCCTTCTTCTTGAACTTCGGCTTGCCTATCTTCTTCTCATGGTTCTTAATCCGCCTTATCATATTGGCATACGCTTGGTCTAAATTCCGCAGGGCTTCTTGGGGAGCACACTTAGAGACCTCGTACATCCAAGGGAATTTTGTTTTCTTCAGTGCGTTTAATTCCCGATGCTGGTTTATGGCATTGGTGAAACACTCTTTCCCCTCGTGGGTTTTATATAGTTCCTGCCTGCGTGCCAAAGCCCAATTCCATGCAAAACGGGCAACCCCACAATGCTTTATAAGCAGCCCTTTTTGCTTATTATTGGGTTTCAATTCGTATCTAAATGCTTGTTTTACAAACATTAATTCACCATCATCTTGGTCTTAGCTACTAAATCACACGCTGCAAAGAATTCATCCGCACTATTAGCTTTCTCTATTATTAGTGTAAGTTGTTTTTCATCATCTACCTGTTTCTCTCCGCAACATGAACACGTAATATAACAATCTATAATCTCATCGTCAGTTATAGAGTTTATTTCTTTTCGACTACATGCTCCGTAATTACATTGCCTTTCCCTTAGTTCGTTTGCTAGTTTATTCTTTAACATCTTTAGTCGCCTCAATTGCTCTTAATGTTTTGTACCTATATAAATGACGATGCCCGCTATGTCAAGCATATAAAATACTTAACAGTTATTTACCCTTCTTAATACTCTTTTTAAAGGCTCTTAGATGTTCTTCCTTACGATGTCTGCGTAGTTTTGACATAGCATCAGCAAAGTCTTTCACTTTTATGCTCTTACCGCATATTTTGCAATGAATTACTTCAGGCATATTAATAACCCCGCTTAAACTTATTGCTCTTCACAGCCTTTTTAAACGGTTTAACAAACGTATTACTCATAAAGTCTACCGTTTGTTTACTAAAGAATAGATATCCCTTTTTCTTTTTCGGCATACTAGAATAAACCAATTCTTCTTTTACTACTTAAGGCCCTACCTTGTTTCTTATGTCTCCTTTTTGACCCTATAACAGGAATAGACCATAACTCGCTACGAGCTTCTCTCTTACTAACCCTCGCCTCTAATCGCTGAGCTTTCAGCCGTTCAAGGTCACGCTTTAGAGTAGTCTTCTCTATTTTACGTGACATTTTAGCCCTATACTTTTCGGACTTAACTTCTCTCTGCCTTTCTTTTAAGGCTTCAAGTTGCCGTTTTCGTTTAATATCCCCAATTCGTCCTTCTAATTTACCCTTTAACCGTACCCCACTAGTAGCACTCTTTTTATCTTTCTTCTTTACATTCGACCACTCGCGCTCTTCTCGTTTAATCCCAAATATACCCATCACTTACACGCCCTCTTTTTAGCAACCTTACGCTTAATACGGGTATGCTTACTCGCCGTTTTCCGCTTCATGGGTCTACCACTTTACTTTTTTCGTGGTACGAAACATGGACTTAACATTTCCCTGTTTCTTCCACTTATTAGCATCTTTATTCCCGAAAGTCCTCCAAGCCTTCCCCTTGCTTTTCCCAGTTTTTGTTCCTTTTAAAACATCCTCAAACATTTTCATTCTCCTATTTTATATTTAAAGTGGGATTCTTCCCACCTTGACCCCATTTTGCACTATTCCCTAATTCCCTTTTCCACCGTTTTCTATCAGCAGTAGTTACACCACCTTTTAATTTAGGGAGTCGTATCTTCTTCAATCTCCAACTTACAGCTTTCCACTTCTTAGTTGCCACTATTATTTACCCTCAAACTGATGCCAACATTTCGGATTAGTACAGATATAACACTGTCTCTTCCCAATAGCACCTTTACGCCTTATAGGTCTAAGCCCATTCTTTATAGCTTTGTGTCCACACTTCGGGCAACTCGCCATCTTCTACCACTCCAAAATCAAAAAGGCGAATCTCATAGTCTTTTAGCTAGAAATTCGCCTTCGGTTTTTCCGTTGAGCGTATATTTATTCTATTATCAATAACATATCATAACGAAGTAAGTTTGTCAAGCACTTTTATACCGGCAACTTCTGACAGGTTATATTCTGTCCAGTTCTTTTATAAAACTTATTCAAACTGTTAGCGTGTACCCCACAGATATATTCCACTCCCATTTTAGGTTTTGGTGTTATGAATTTTGCAGGTCTACCACATTTACCATAAATCACATACGATGAACCTGGAAATTCAGGGGAACTAACAGTCATTTGACAGGTATAAGTCATTTTGGGTATTCTTGATGTAATGGTCTATCAAATAAAGTTTTTAGGTTGTTCTTTTCCCAATAAGGAATATTATCCTCTATACAGGCTGATTCGATATCTAGTATCCATTCTCTCTGTGGCAACTTTAGGGGATGGTCTTCTGCACCGAGTACAATCCATGAAATATCACCATCCCGTAACCATGTTCTTGACGAGTGAATTGGTATAGCTTTGAGGAACGGCTCAAGGGATAACCATTTGTGCTTCGCCTTTATCTTTTGTAGTGCATATGTCGCTTCAACAAAACTACGGGTATCCCACACACTCGCCCCCATCCAGCAGTTCTCAGGCCATTCAATGTCCCATATACCAGATGGGTTTTTCGTCAGGAATAGGAAGGTGTGTTGGGGAGATTTTTTTACAATATCCTCAACCCATCGTTCTAATGAATAGGTAGTTATATTAAGCCCTGATTTTTCATGGGGTATTGAAATTAATTTTGTATAATCTATCCACACCCCAAATAAATCCCCCGAAAAGTTTACAAGGATACGAGTTGGTTTCTTTCTTTTCAGTGGGTCTAATAGGTTATTGACTAATAATTCCGGCTTATGAAAGTCCCAACCTTGACGCTTACTCATCGCCTCCGACCAACAGTTTGTCACAGGACAAACACCCATTGGTTTATGTAGACATCCCTTGTAAATCTGCCAGTTAAATTGCCCATATTCTATATTCGTCGGTGTCAACATCTCATTTACCTAGCCTTATTGCTAACTTTCTACAAATGCCGCTATCTTTGACTTAAC